>Ga0126342_10003630_pt1 | contig 25661 bp, 22 predicted proteins | sample Cyp1metagenome_FD_92528 | JGI IMG/M metagenome (GOLD analysis project Ga0126342, IMG submission 92528) | Coral microbial communities from Lord Howe Island, Old Settlement Bay, Australia - Cyphastrea 1 metagenome | ecosystem: Host-associated > Invertebrates > Cnidaria > Coral ... | reverse complement strand
CTTGTTAATAATTGATGGTGACTTCCCCTTGTTATGAGCTGGGCGCACTCGAGTCAGGCCTCCTATTCCTATGCCCCACCCAGCAGGGGCGCCTCAGGCAGCCAGTTATGGTGGGGGTGGACCAAAGAATGGGTGAGTTCTCTCGAAAAAAATGGTGGTCTTATGGGATTTCACCAATCAATGGATTGGTTTAAGGGAAAATTTACAGGAAACCTTCTGGTTTTTACCATTAAATATGGGGTTTTCCTGTAAGTTTTCCCCTAAACCAATCCATTGAACCAATAGACATGAGCAGAAATTTGGCATTTTGACCGGGACAATGATGATTTGACCCTCCAACATGTGGATACCCATGGTAAACTAACAGTTTGCTATTATTGAGGTTGCCATTTATAGTTGATACGTTGATTTTCCCATTGAAAATTGTGATTTTCCATAATTATGTTAGTTTACCAGAGGGTATAGCATGATTTCACTGACAAAAAGTCAGAATCAATCGGGGGCTAGGAAACCACTTATGACGGGGAGAATCGGATCAATGTATGATATGACATGTGTGGGTCATCGTGTGTCAAATGGAGCATTCCCCCCAAGGGTGAAATTTATATAATGGGGAATAATGACAATGATTTACCAGCGGATTTAGGTTTGGACAAACTCATAATATGTTCTTCAGTGCTTATTGGTGAAGCTCCACAGATGGTACGTGATTGTGTAAAAATTCTTCTGGGCCAAGCTTCGCGCATGAGACATCTCTACCAACATCTGCCCAAACATGATCGGGTATGACCCAAATGCAAGCAAATATAGCATACAATATACATGGAGCATCTCCTGATACGTTGATGGTCCGAAACAACAAGCTCCAAGACCCTGGAAGGGAGTTCAACAGGAGGTCGTACGGGTTGGATGTTAGCACTGGATGGATGATACAGGGTGGGGAAAAAGGTCGTTTGCAAACCGGGTTGGTTTGCAACTCCACAATTTGTATCGTTTATGGTACATATATGGTATAATTAACTGTTTTTTAATGGGATAAACCAACAAGCAGCTACTTGAGGCTGCAGTTGAAGGTAAAAAACATGGTTAATCATTACGGTATAACCGGTATGTTTTTGACATTTCCAGGTTTGTTGGGATGGCCGGGGCCTCCAAAAAACCTCGAATCCAGGTAAGGGCCGGTCCTCTGATTGGTCTTATGAGGTGCCGGCAGAGACTCCCCAGCCGTGGTTTTTGGGGGTAAACCCATTGTGTTGATGATCGTTTGATGGTGGTTTTATGGTGGTTTAAGATGGTTTAATATGGTTCAATGGCTGGTTGGTGGTTTGGAACATTTGGATTATATTTTTCCATTCAGTTGGGAATGTTATCATCCCAACTGACTAATATGTTTCAGAGAGATGGGATTTGATGGGATTTTCTGTTGATCAATCAGGATTGAACCAGCATGGGGCTAGTAATTGGAAATTCCCTCTGGTCATTCAACAGTTCGCGACATGGACAATCGCCATGTTGCATAGGTAAATCAAAGTACTGTAAATCATCTATGTCTACAAACGGGCCATTTTCCATAGCTGTGTTGGATTGCCATTCTGGCAATGAACTGGTTATTTTTGTTTCGTGGTTTGATTTGAAACATGAAGGTTAACCCATAAAGACTTAGAATTATGTTTTTAATGGGGGACATATAAGCAACAGTGAATGAGGCTATACTAAATCACATCTGGCCTGGTGTTTTTTTTTCAATCTTAGGGATGAGAATCCCACAAACCTTCAGGGGTTGAGCCAACCCAGTAGAGAAGATCTGTTTAAGTGAGATTCAAGACCTACCCGGCCTGGTAAACGTTTACATAGCAATGGAAAATAATCATTTTAATGAGAAAATCCACTATAAATGGCCATTTTCAATAGCTATGTTAAATAAGCAGAGGGTAAATCCACTATAAATGACCTATTTGGTTTTGTCTGAACATAGGGTATATTCCCAATTATAGCCATTTAATAGGGATAATGATCAGCAAAACCATTGGGTTTAGGGGTGCACTATTTTCAGACACACCTATTTGAATCTATTTGACCTTTTGACATCAATGTCAAGATTGTTTGCAACAACTTCACCAAACGCGGGACTAATTTGAGCTAATATGCTTTGGCAATTTGCTGGATTAAAACATCAAACAAATGTGGCACTAATGATTTAGCTTTATCAATCCTGGCCCCTGATCCACATAGGTTCCTAGAAACATGGAGAGATTATCAGCCGCAAGGTACGGAATTGGTGTTGTGTCACATCTTTTACCAGCCGTGTCTATTTGACCCAACTTCTACCCGTTGAGCGGGAAGCACGACTTAAAAAAAATGGAGTTGACATCAAACAAAAATGGAGGGGCATTCAATATTCAATCCATGAACCCATACGTTGATGGTTCCCGATAATTGTTCTTTCCGTCAGTCCGATGTTGCTCTTTCCCTTCTTCCTTCATTGACAGTCGAAAAATGAGTTGGGAACCAGAAAAAAACTGTGAATATTTCCAAAAATAGGCCAGTATGATCCAATATGTTTGTTTCCCCATATGGAGGTTTCCTAAAATGGGGGCACCACCAAATCATCCTAGTTTCTAGATTCTAGACCATTTTAGTTTTAAGTCACCTTTGGTGACTTGGGGATCCTTGGTTTTTTGAAAATTTTGGGATCCACCATTTTAGGGTTTCCTCCATAGAACGATGTCCTCCTCCATGTCAAATCCTTGAAAATCTGCGGAACTTTCAGCGGTTCCACTGCTGCCAGGATAAGAGCTACGGCAAGTCCCAGAGCTGGGGAAGGAGCTATGATGACTATGGCAGCTACTTGGACCGAAAAACCTGTGGAGACAACGAGATTCATATGATATGTGGTTATATATATAATATACGTATATGATATTATAATATATATATATATGTATAATGTATATAAATATACAATATTATTAATTATATATAACCACATATATATATATTATACACATACATACACAATATATGTAGAGTAGCTAGATATGGAGGTTCGTCTATACATTTGCAGAAAACCAGTACGTTTCAACGACCATGTTCGACAATGCGGAAGGTATCACCAACTACATGTACAGTTGCAAACCAAAGCGACATTTCTTTATCGGTAGGGTAGTTCAATTCAATTCGGGAACTGCTTGGTCCATGATTCAATGATTAGCGCATTCCATGTTGGAACCACCAACCCGCATGTTTCCCTTGTCCATCCTTCCTGTCACTGAGTCATGGTGATCCCAATTGATTTGCGGCACATGGACATGGAATACAATCATATCATATCCATTCATATCCCATATATCCCATCACATCCCATCATATCCTACTAGAATCCACTACTATCCCACTGTCATCCCACTATTATCCCCACTATTTGCCTGCCACTATTATTGTTACTTCCACTAGTATTTCCTCACTATCCTAATCCTATAGTATCCATATGTATCCATATTATTTCCTCAGACCTTACTGCCAGTGACTGCCAGTGTCATTTTTTTTCTGCATCAAAAACCCTCCTCTCTGAGGCAAAGGGAAGAGCGGTGGAAAGTCGGGCAAGGGAAAAGGCAGCGGCCCTAAAAAGGGCGTCCTCTGCCACGTGGAGTACAAGCTGTCCGCAAGTAGGGCTTACTGTACCCTCTGGTAAACTAACGTAGCGAACTGGAAAATCCCCATGTTTGAAAGCTAAATCAACAATGGCCATGTTCAATAGCTATGTTAAATTACCAGAGGGTGTTCACTAAGTAGAATTTTGGATTGAAGTGCATAGATAGCTTCACTAGGTAGTTATTTTCTCGGTAAAAATGATACAATTCGCAAACGTAAGGACAGTAAGCATTGTAACCTCCAGACAATTGGATGTCAGATAGGATAGGCGACAGCCTTCAAGAATAGATACTACTGAGCAAAACATGGGGTCTTTCAAGAGTTTCATAGATTTTCCAGATGTTTACGATAGCCAACTGCGGCATCCGGGATGAACAAGACGTCACGAGACGTCGCGAGCCAATCCCGGCTGTTTGGCGTCGTCGTTTTGGTCAAAGCCAAACACCGAATATTGGAGTATCATTCATTTAGCCTAAACAATGCCATAAACCACTCATGTCTGGGAATGGTAAGTTTATACCACCTGTAAAATGATGATGACTGGGGGATGGTTTATTACATTTTATTACATTCGATGGTTTTTTTCTAGGAAAATGATCTACACATGTTTACCCCAGGCTAGTTCTTTTTGTGTTTGTCATGGTACTCTGTTGATCTTTAACGGCAATCATCTTGAGTCACCAGGTGTCTCTCAGGACGTCAAAGACAGCTGTTTGTCTTAGTTCTAAGAACCTGCCAGAACTTGCTTTTCTCCAAGTTCCATTGTCTGCCACACCAGGCAAGAGCAGCAAAGGTGGCAGCTACAGCTACAGCAGCTACAACAACTACTACTGAGGTTCGCGTGGCTGTGTGGAACAGCTGGATTCTGCCGGCATTTTTTGATTGTGGATTTATCACGACGACCTCCGGGTGAGTTCAAAATGCTCCCAAGTTTACCTGAGATGATGATTCGCAAAATCCGTGAGGGAGAGGAGATGCACAGAAATCCACCCTATAAACTGTATACTGTAGTATTGTGTGTCTGTTTGGTGATATTGCTGTTATACATGGGCCCAATCACGCATAGCACATGAAAATCTCCGGAGGCTTTCGCCACATCGCACCTGACTGAACCCCTCTGACCAGTGCTTCTTGCTCTGAGAAAGGAGTGGGCATTGGGAATCATTGATGCACATTGAAGCGTATAATACCAAGCCATCCCAATTCCGGCGAATAGTCAGGCAACACCGGCTCTGCCACTATTTTCATCATTCACCAACATCATAGTAGCTACATCCCCATGACTGTACAGAAAAGACGAGGTCTCACAGTTGTGACATCCACCTAAATCCTCTGATATTCATTATGTACAGCTTCAAACCTTTGCTCAAACTGCTGTGCATTGGTCTTGTTTCACGCCCCAGCTTTTAAGACCCCCAAATCATGCATGATAAGAATGATTGTTAGAAAACCATCGCTTTCTTGGTCCCATTTGAACCCCCTAAAGTTTGGAAATGTTTAGAGTACACCATACATTCTTTCGTAATTCAGCTCGAAACCTACGTTCCTAGAATTGGCTTAAGGCTTAAGGGAAAAGCATGCAGGAAACACCCATATTTGGTTGCAAAACCCGTGCTTTACCATATTTGATGGCAGAATCCATCGTTTATAGCAGATTTTCCCAACAAAACCAATCCAGTGATGATAACTTGAACCATCACAGTGAGGTTTACTCCGCAGCACAGACGCCAAGTGAGTGGGGCGCGCAGATCAGCCCAGGGGCCCTGGCTGCTGATTGAAAAGCTGTCGAAACTTGAAGCGCCAGAGGATTGATTGCATCAACGTCACACACAGTATGATCATGATGTGGATGTTAGCCCAAAAATTCACTGGGTTTTGGTGAAGTCTCCATAGTTTTTTTTTGTGAAACGAACCGTTCATCTCTGTGCCAGTCAAGCGCCAGTTTCATGAGTTCACAGAACGCCCAAAGAGCCCGAAAAAGCGTGCTGCGCCCAACGAAGTCGAACATGGAAGCCTACTCCTCAGCATCTTGGTTGACAGAACAAATCTGAGTATGTCTGAAAATGGGGTATACCCCCAATTATAGCCATTTAGTAGGGATAATGATCATTAACCATTGGGTGTAGGGGTACACTATTTTCAGACAAACCCATCTATCTTTTCTAAGTGGGTTTCAAATGTGATATTAATTTCAGGGGGATTGGGCTAACAGTGAAGCTCGGGATACCCGTGTTTGAACCACCAACTTGGTCAATGTTGGTCTCGAAACATTGGTTTTTGGAGGGATGTATAAATGATAATTGTGCCTATCATGTTTGAGCCATGTTTTTTTTTCTGCGTTCCAGATTGTTTTTTGGGTGTCGATGTTTGGATCCGGCAGCAGAAAAGATCATAATCAATCTCTTCATTGATTTCATTGTCAGTATCAACATTGGACCAACATTCGTTTCTTCACCCTACGTTTCCGGCGAAATCGCCGGGGTGGATGGGCCCCAGCCGGGTCCCATGCCCCGCTCGCAGGTAGCCCGGTGGTGATCGTGGTGGAACCACAGGATCTGGAGGGATCTGGTCATGTCCTGGACTCAACTCATTCCTTTTCTATGATAAATGATTGTGAAGCATGTGCCATAGGCGGATATAGGATTATATATATAGAGGTATGTACAGTAATTCAAAACTGAACAAAGGCAAGTGAATGACGTGTAGATTTCGTTTTTTTTGCTTTGGAATGTTCGTAGTATACCATGGTCTTTGCATGACACACAGGGTGGCTTCACTAGGGGTCTGTTTTGCCAAGAATTTAGGCTAAGGAATTCCCATGTGTTTCCCATGATGGGATTGAAGCATCCATTGGATAAGTTTCCCAAGATCACCACTCCGGGGCATCCGAAGGCTCCGAAGGATCGTGAAAAGTTGAGCAAAAAAAATACCCTCCAGTAATCAAGCATGGCAATTGAACATCCACCAGAATTGATAATATAATACAATATATATATTTATACGTATATACTATATCTATTTATATCATTATTTATATATATATATATATATTTATCCCATTGAAACCTCCATTCATAAGGGATTTCAATTGCCATGTTCCATGACATATCAGCCACCGAGATTTTGAAGCGCCAAATCTTCCGAGATTCACCAGAATTTGTGCTAAAGTCTTTCACCATGTTTCATAGGGGAAGGGCAAGGGTTGGTGTCTACCCGTCCTCCACATACCGATCGACCGGCACATGCTCGAATCCTCCCAGTCCTCCCAGCAAAGGTGTTTTTGGACTGGAAAAGCACGGAGCAGCACCGGTTGAAGGGAAAATCGAAACCGGAAACCATGGTTTTTCCCAGCAAGTATGGGGTTGTCCTCTGGATTTTCCCTTAAGCCAATCCAATGATATCCCCTGAACTGGGCTGAAACAGTTGCCGAATCACAGGAGGAAGCCATCTACAGGTCTGGGACTTTGGGGCTTTGCTTCTTTCTGGATGGATGTGATATATTACCCAGCCTGGTAATGACTAACAGTTCGCTATTGAACATTGCCCATAGAAATGGTTGATTTTCCGATTAAAGATGGTGGTTATTTTCCATAGTTATGTAAACGTTCACCAGAGGGTATATGATTCATATGATATGTTTGTTGACTTGGGGGATGACCATCCGCTTACCTGCCACTTCAAATATTTTTTTCAGTTAAATGTTTTCCAGATTCTTGACCCATAGCATTCCATAGCCAATTTGTTCTATGAAAAAATTGAAGAGCGCCTATCTGACTATCTCATTTTCTTTTTCTCAACATGATGGTACCCTGGTGAACACGCACACAAATGTTGCTAGAACAGAACCTTGGGATGTGAAGGAACACCCTTGAGGTTTTACCATTTTTGAAGAAGCACATATTCAAAAAGGATCAAACAGGACCAATCAATACACCAATGGTTGTTTCATAAAGCATGTGTAGTGATCATTCCAATCTCAGCACCCAGCTTCAATCAGCCAAGGTTTTTCAGTGGTGGCTTGACATATTTTTTTCCACAGAATCCGGCATTGGGTATCCGAACAAATTAAAAAAACAGGTCGCACTGGCCTCAAGCTCTTCTGCTGGTGTTGTCAAGGTGCGAAACACTGGGGGCTCTTTGGCGCTCGTAGCAGAAATAGCACTGGCATTGTTTGTGGTCAGATTGTTACTATAACCACAACATCCTCATTTCACTAGCCAGAGAATCCACGTGTCTACACGTATCTAACCAAACATAGAATCTCTACCACATTGAACCATAAAATTCAATTTTCTATACCACATCTACCCTCTGGTTATGACTAACATAGCCATGGTATAGATGGCCCATAGAAATAGATGGTTTACCTATGTTTACCTATTAAACATATTTAAACATGGTGGATCTTTCTATAGCCATCATATTCAATGATTAAGATTTTCCATAAACCAATCCATTGACATATCTAGCCATAGGTATAGATGGCCCATTTATAGATAGTTTACCTATTAAAAATGGTGGATCTTTCCATAGCCGAACCCAAAACGAACCGCCAGGCCTGGTGAAACGGCCATCGGCTATGCTCGTTGGGTGGTGCAGAAGATCTGCACCTCGGGTTTTTCGGGGTAGTTGGTGTAGAGAAGTGATGGGGGTATAGCGCAACCATGAAACATATGGGAAAATATGGGAACATATGCGAAAAATGTACGAAAATATGGGAAAATATGGGAACATATACGAAAATATAAGAAAATATACGAAAATATGAGAAAATATGGGAACATGATGGGAACATGATGGGAACATGATGATCGACTATGGGATTTGGGGGGTATATACAATCTATTTTCAGACAAACCGTAGTTAAGTAATCCCATCCCCCATTACCCCCATTCTATGGTCCCAATGATGTGGTTTCATTCCCTACTTTTTACCATGGTTTTGTTTGGGTGTTTCGTATGAACGTGGGAAGGGATTATCTAACTATATGGGTTTGTCTGAAAAAAGAGCATATACCCCCAAATCCCATAGTCTATCATAATTTTCCCTATCAAAATAGACACTGTTGGGATATACTCCATGTCCAGACACACCCATATGGTCAATATTGTCATACACCGCCTAGAATCCTAACTTTATCATGGAACCTGAAGCATGGGGTCCCAAAGATGATATAAACCATTTTAAAACACTACTGGACCTGGTTGGGTTAAATGTTACGTACAAAAGGAGACGTATCCCCTGTTGGGTCGGAGATATTGAGATATCAGCCAGCTACAGACATCTACTGACCATCATTTCCCTCTTCAGATATCCTATTTTTGCCGGCAGCCAGGATGCAACTGGGTCAAAATCTGTTGGCTGGCCAGTGGTTTTCATGTTTTTATCCGAATGAGTACAGGTTCACAACAAGTGACTCCCCCAATTCGTAGTTGTTTGGTCATTCTTAGAGGAATCTGATCTCTTTTGGGGGTCAACCAGAGCTACCAGAGAGTCACAGGCAGAGATTTCACTAAAAATCATGGATCGACCGGCCCTTGAAGCGTGCAGTGTGCCACTTAGCGTCTGAAATGAGGGGAGCGGAATGAGCCTTCAGACTTGTGGTCACTTCTAGATCACCCCCAATTGGATTGGGTTTTGTCTGAAAATATGGTGGCTGCCCAGTTTGTCCATTTTTCATCCATTTCATATTGGGAATTGGTGATCATTTTTCTGAAAATCACCCATATAGTCACTGACTTTCATAGGGAACATGATGATCATCAGTTGGAATTGGGCCCTATTGAAACAGCGCTGGAACTGAGGCACGGGCTCCACAAGCTGCTTGTCAGCGATGAAGGGCTTGCACCGTCCAACGGACCTCCTATGCTCCACGTTTTTCGCAATTGAAAACGTTGAACACCTGGAAATTATATGAAATGATAGGGGAAAGCTTTATCATATTGTGTCCTGGAACACTTTTCTATTTTTCCAGTATGTTCTATCTATTACTTGGGACGCCTATTATATTGGTGTATTGTCTTACCCCGTTTTCAGCGGTTTAGCAATGACATTGAGAAACCTTGCTAAGTGCGTAACTATATATGATGCATACTCATACATGGAGCTTAGCATCCTGGGTCTGGGTGAACATTTAATGTGAGGGCAATTTGACGTTTATCGGTTTCGCTGATTCTGACCAATTCACGTGTTGATCGGTATTGGTGCATAGTTATGGCCATGTCCAACGGGTTTTATGAATCTAAGCCCTACCCTACTTAAATTCTTGGTGGTTCCATTTTACCCCGTGCGCAGCATCCAAGCTGAAATGCTCCATTGGTGCAGTTGAGGTCACAAATGGCCTTGTTACAACTATGGTTTTGTTAAGCACAACGAGTTGGGACATAGAATGAATTAAAATGATACCCTCTGGTTATTTAACATAGCTATGGAAGCCATGGGCCATTTACAGATGATTTTCCCAGCTATAAACCTCCATTTATAAGGAATTTTCCATGGCTATGTTAAATAACCAGATGGTATAATATAATATAATATAATATACATAGCCCATCATAACCCCTATAAATCCATTTACAACTTTTTTTGGGGGTTACACATGGCTAGACTATGGTTTTCAAACATCCTGAAGCCCTATGAGTCCGGATAAGGGGTCCCGAGGCGGTGATCGGTACTTCCACTTGCGGCTGCCGTTCATTTGGATGGCCGACGCTCGGCGATCCGGATTGGATTTCTGGCGGAATTTATAAAACAACTTATAACAATTAGGCCCTATGGATCCAGCCGTACCTTCCTAGGAAGTGTGACTGGGGCATGATGACTAGGGGGTTAGCCGTACCTTCTGAGACAGTGGCCATGGATCCATAGGGAGGGGGTAGTCCTCCTGTAGGATGTTGTCAGGTCGATTAATTACTGGGGCACCATGGCTCTTCTTTGGTGGCTTGCACATACTTGATACGAGTGGGAAACTTGGTAGTGATTCCTGAATTTTCTGAAACCCCGAAAGCCACGTTCAAAAACACAGTAGACATCAAAGTATCCGTACTAGAATCGCGTCCTGCACTTAGAAACAGTCTATGAAAGGAATTGAAAGAGATGCTTTGCAGTGTTTGTTTCAATGTAATGCTTGGACGAAATACACCGTTGTGAGTGATGGTAACTGGACCTTTTTTTCCTTGTCTGGTGGTTTTGATAGGCTTCCACATGGTTCCACCAATTCCTCAAACGCGGATTAGTAAGTTGATTTTTTTTGTGCCAACCCACCAAATTAGTCAGCCAATCTTTGGATGGCATCACTTTTTGAAAGGCCCTCCGAAAGAGGGCAAGGCTGAAGGACTTTCCCTAGAATTCCTAAGTCTCGGTTGTAGAAATACCATAAGGTGGTGACAAAAACACAGGTTTACGTTTTTTTTTTTAATTGCCCATCTTAAAGTGTAGTTACAAAAGCCACACACATTAAAGCCGTGGAGGTTTCCAGTTGATTCAACCAACCTTTCGCGATTCCGGCACTGGGGCACCTTGGATCACCTCCTGTCTGAGGATGATTTGCTGGTGAGTTTCTATAGCCACTGAGCTGCAGCTTTGATCGATGGATTGGATAGACTGGGAACATCGATCTACAGGATGACATGGCTTTTACCATGAAATGTATAGAGATTTCCTGTAGATTTTCTCCAACAAAACAAAACATATTCGAGGATTAGACAGAGTAAATTCATTCTCTCTGCCATTCTTTTTGGAACTGAGAGACACATGAAAAGGAAGCACTTTGCTTGGTGAAAGAACTTCCCGTCATGATCTTACGAATAAAAGGGTCAACGGTTCTCCGGACAGATCTTAGCCTGGAGACATTGGATACTTCACCGAATTTTCACAGTGAATCACATGGGCCATGGCTAAATTTATAGATAAATCCTCCGACTAAATGGGCTAAATGGCTTCCGTAGCAAACTCCCATTTTTTTTTTCTGGAGGACAATGATATTGGAATCATTTAGGATCTCCAAACACAATTCGACGTCCTTGGCGGCTATCCTGCAGAATAGTCGTTTGCCTCCTCAAGGGAACGTGTGGAAGAACAGGAGCAACTTGATCATATTGGAAGTAATTAAACGTGGAGGAACTCCCAAAAACAAATTCTGTTTCATGGGGCAATAAGACCGGTATCCTTCAGGCATCTCAAACCTAAACCAGCTGTCCATAAGTAGCATTGCAATCATGCAACCCTTAAATATTGGAGTGGTTGATTTTCGACAAATATGTTCTCAGTGGGCATTAATCGAAGAGTCATCAAAAATGGCTTACTAGAAAATCTCGGATTTATACAAAGTGGGGCCCCCTAGATGACTAATTAAGTTGGTTTATAACTCCAACAAGTATGGATTATGATACTTATATAGAGCATTTTAGAACTATAGTGTTCATGGATATTCATGGGGTGTATCATTGTCTAATGGTTTGTAAGCCACATTATAACTGGGGGGGCCCAGCCATGCTGACCCATCAGGATCTCCTGTTTCCAAGAAGATCACAGCTCCCCAACAGTATCCAGTGTTGCATGAATTCCCACATGAATGTGGCAACGTTGGGGGGTATACCGCTATACCGGTATGCCCCCATATATATATTATGTATATACATATTATATATATATATATCCATCCCGTTGTGTATTTATTTAACGACAAACCCTGAACCCAACTATCATATTGTTGGTGTCTGTCGGTTGATGTTATATGACTCCCGTTTTGCCCTCAGTCTTTTTGGTTTATCATAGCAGTCACATCTTTTTATAGCCCCATTTTTGCCGTACATAGCATCTCTTTCCAACATTAATTCAACAACAGTCAAGAGTTTCTAATCAACAGCCAAAAAAAAACGATTTGTTCAAGTCCTCCGAAAGATAGTTTCATCAATGAACTAATAGCCAACCATAGCCAACAACATCCAACCATAGCCAATCATCTTCCGGATGATTAAAGAGATAATTTCATTATCCAGATGCTCCATGTATACATTTACCCCATAAATGAGCCAGTTTTGTAGGTAAATATTCCATACATGGAGCATCTGGGTTAATGAACTGATCGCCAAACATCGTTTTGGTTTTTTCTCCTCCGGTAACCCGACATGGCTTCCGAAAAATCACCGCCAGGACTTGAGGCGGTGAAACTCTGCGATGGCAGGACAGGGCGAGGTTGGTTGGTACCCGGCCTGGTAAACATACAAAAAACTATGGAAAGATCCACCATCTTATAGCTGAGTAAATCAACTATGTAACGACTGGGCCATTTTCAATAGCGAACTGTTTCTCAGAGGGTATTTTTTCGATGGAACGGTTGATGGGTTGATGGGTTGGAAATTTGTGGGTTGATGGGCTGGAAAGTGAGATTGGAAAAACCGTATCTTCTCAAAGTAAGAATCTCTCAACCTCCTTGAAGATCTCCTTCTGAGATCGAAGTATCTTGTTATATGACCACGACTTTGGATACTTCAAGGAGGTTTCCATGTGATTCTCCACAAAGACGTCAACTTGGGACTGGTCCCAGATTGGCGTCAATGTCGCCAGGCTGAAAGACACCTTGATTTGCTATGATTTGCTAAGTTCAAGGATCATTTCACTAGCAAGCCACAAAAGATTAGATAGAAACACATAATATAGAAAAAAGTAGAATAAACCAGCCTCTTTCCAGTTTATCATTATTTTGAGCAGGATTTTTGTCCAAACTTTCGGGGTTGCTATAGAGTCTTCCCGGAATCACTTGTGTACAGTTGAGCATGCTGTTGGATTTGCCCCTGTTTGAAAACGAGCTGGTATACCTCAAAATGGCATGTCAATGTCATTGGGAATTTTTGATTTTGAGACTGTAACCGGCGGATTTGGCCTATACCGATGCACTTTATTTCGAGACAAATCCATACAGTGACTACATTTAAGTAATTGGAGGGCGGCCAGACCGACTCGCGAGCGACTCGGCCAGTTGTGTGTTCGTCCGAACAGTTGAGAGTCCACTAGTTTTTTGCTGTGTGATCATCAATTTCCTCAATTAATCATCAACCATTAGTCATTACTTAATCACCATTAGTTCCCATTAATGTGGGATATGTGGGTAAAACATGGTAAAACAATAATAAGCCACCCATTTGGGAATAGTTTATACCACCTATTTATGGTGATATGCATTCATCAGCATTCATCACCATGAATCACACTGCCATTTCTGTGATGTGCCCGCCAGCTATGAGGACCCGCATCATGCGAGCGCTCCCCCGGAAGGGCTTTCGAGAGGCGCTCTCGTGACATGGGCTACATCCCTTGGGGCTGCAGGTGAGGGTCTAACCATGGTGAAAATCACACCTATAAGTTGGGATATGGGCCCTATAACATCCTACAACTATGGTGAATGCATGTGAATTATATATCCACTTACTTCACTGGAACTGCACTTCCAAGTCAGTCAGGTAATTCCCCCATTTAAGGAACCCTCAAATGAATTGATCCCATAAACTAATACGCAAATATTTTTTGGGGGGTGATATTGAATGTTGAAATGGGGAATGTATATCACTTATATCACTGAAACTATCATTTTTGCCCACGTACTCAAGTGAAATGGTGAGTAAATGATCTAAGCCCCTTGCTGTGTTGTCCAACTTCCAGAGTTTGTGGTGAAATCCACGAACAGCGTTTCAGAAATTCAGAAATCAAATGAAGCCAGCATGGTACTGGCTACATGCTGCCCTTTTTGTTCAAAGATATTATGAAGATACACGTATTTGTTGTCAGCACCCCGCAACTGCTTTTTTCGGAATCCCATTGCCTTGCTGTGTTTTCCGTTGAGATTGACGGTGGATGCACACTTATCCAATTTTTCTGCTACCAGGGGCCAAGGTTCCATCGTGTGACCCCGTTGTTTTTGATGGATCCCAATGGCTCCTCGCAGCGAGGCCTTTCTTGCAGTACAACAGCGAGAGGACCTGTGAACTCTGGACCATTCACCATCCCAAAATGGCCTTAGAATAAGGACTTGAATAATCCCAAAATGACTCCCCAAGAAAGATAGAAACAAGTGAAATCCTACTAAAATCGTGATGAATGACCAATTTGCCACCCTGTGTACCTGGGGTGTTGGGAGTAATCCTGAATAATGGTAAATGGGATAATATTATGGCAAGCACTTCCCTTAGATTCTCGTGGGCCCAATCCCTCCATATGTGGATATTAAGGCTAGAGGAGGATATGTAACCACATGGCTGACGTTGAGGCAAGAATGATTCGAGGGCACCTTCAGATCAAACTTATTTTTTTCTGACCCAATATGATCCACATCTTTGAAAACATATAATAAGTATCAACATTCTCAATTGCCAATGTATCCTTTCGGCCTTGACCTTTGAAGGATATATGCGACATATCCATTAGCGGTTTTTTGCGGGACCGTGGGGCCTCAGTGCTGGTCGCTTGGCGCTAACACATCCTCTGGGTGTTGACTGAGGTGTTGACCTTTGAAGCCACTGGATTTGGGGCGGTTGACACTTAAAAACATGGAACATGGCCCATAGAAATAGATGGTTTACCTATTAAAAAATGGTGATTTTCCATGGCTATGTTAAACAACCAGATGGTAGGTTTTAAACCTCAGGCAACTTGTAAACCACCGACCTTGGGGCTTGTCCGCAAATGAATAGACTCAGGTATAAAAAAGTATTATTAATATATATAGCCTCCAGATTGCACTATTTTTTTTATAAAATGATGAACAACCCTTGGGCGCTTGGGTTTCTACAGAGGTTTCCCTGTTGGGACAGAGCCATGAGGTCAAAAACGATTGGATGATGGACGGCTCCTTAGCCCTGCAGAAGGCGCCAAAGTTATACCACTGGCAGCCTCTAGTGGCTATGTTGCTGGGCTTATAATCCCATTAACCATCATTAACCAGTTCAATACATAAACTCTGAACCATAGTGAAATTGGAGTTGCAAACCAAGTTCGCTAACGACCTGGGGCCCCACATTGCACCATCCAAATAGTCGGGTTTCCTGTTTTATCCCTCAAAAACAAAGGAATTAGTAACCAAAAATGTGTGGATCAAAACCAACACTGGCATCAGAAACTATCCCAGGAAGTGTGTAGTTGCTTGGTGACACCCCCAAGATAAAAGATAACTGTTGGATTGAACATGATGACTCCAGTTATCATTGCTGACTTCTGCAGTACTTCCATGAGTGTTAAATTAAACTTCTTCGGGCTTGGGGTTTCTTTAAATAGTTATTATATCATTTTTAGGGCGCGCGCACACATATCCTCAAAGTTCCTCAAAGTGCTGACATCCAACCCGTGGCGACCTCCTACTGAATACTGAATTGATATTTCCTCTTGTGCTTACTTTGTGTCAGAAACTGTTCCAGTTTTTTTTTTGCTTGTTGTTTCGGACCATGAAGAACTTTCCGAGATGCTCGCTCCAAGTATGCTATATTTAAGGGTCGATTCTTGTGGAAATCGTATGTTTTTATGGAGGTCATTTCAATGTTGGTTGTTTCAATAGAGGTGGGATTTGTTCCGTTCACCAAAGTCAGATGTTTGTCTGTTTGATTCAGCAAATATGCATGTAATGGGCTCAAAACTGGGGTGCCAATGGAGTGGCTAGTGTATCACACATTGGGAAACACCTTTGACTTTGGGCAATCAAATGGGTCATTGCCCCAGTTGAATAGGTTGCGGAATCGGTTTTGCCACAGAGGAACATGCTAGACAGCAGAAAAAATGCAATGTATTCTAGAATGACCATGTAGACTCACAGACTCATTCAGTTCTTGGAGCACCCCATTTTGACCCACGACCACCATCATCATCATCATCATCATTTTCTTCTTCTTCTTCGTCTTCGTCTTCTTCTTCTTCTTCTTCTTCATTCCCAAATCTACACCCCAAGATACCCAAAGTATCTCACATTTTGATCAGACATCCTTCTCTTCCATCACCTCCCACCTTTCCCCCGTTTTGATTTGTCCAAGGAAACAACCAACATATTTTCCAGCGAAGTCCCCCATCTTTTCTGATCATACCTGTTATCCGTGTCAACCCGAAATGATAATTCTGGAACTACCATATCTATCCATATCTTACATAAATAGATATACATAGGTATGTATGTATGTATGTATGTATGTATATATAATTATATATATATATATTATGACCTATATAGCCAGCCAGGATTTTCTAGCAATGTATCTAAGATTGGCCCATATGGAAGTGGCTTAGATTTGAGGATTTTTTTGTTCAGTGCTAGGTCCTGCAGGGATCGTCTGGTTGTGTCTTCCATGAATTGATTGCCGTCCAACGAGTGCATAGCTGGTTAAGCCCAATGGTTGCTGGTTAAACCAACTGTCTTCATCACTTCTTAATTGGTGAAAAAACAAAAAAAACGATACCCAACCTCCCAGCTACCTCTGAGATAGGGCACCAGACTGATTTTGCTGGAGAGCTTGGGGTTGGTTCCCTATCTGATATAGGTAACTGGAAGGTGAGGGTTATATATCTCAGCTAAACAGATTGAACACTTTTATTACTTGCAGGCAAACCAACAATTTTGGGTCTATAAACCTGATCAGCTAAACGCTTACATTACTTGCAGGTAAACCAACAATTTTGGGTCTGTAACAAGAAATCAATACATAATATACATATATAATATATACATATAATACATTATAATATATATATATATTAATATATACACACATATATTTCCCTTCTGTACCCACCGCATTCTTTCACATGTTTTTTTGGCCCTTTTTGCCAAAACAGGTGGTTCTGCTGAACCTGGTGCTTCTGCAAGAGCTGCAGATCGCTTATTGCCCCGTGCTGAGGAAGTCAGAAGACTTGGCGATTTGTTGCTGGGCTGATCTCGACTGTGATGTGTTGGTGGTTTGGAACATGAATTTTATGACTTTCCATTCAGTTGGGAAGAATCATCCCAACTGACTTTCATATTTTTCGGAGGGGTTGAAACACGTAGCTGTGATGTGTTCAATCCCTTAATAAATCTTGAAAAAATATACCACCATGAAATTGTTCATAGAATTTCATGGGAGTTAAATGGTTCTCTATGGCCTGGTTCATATTAGATCCCATTAAAATCACCCTTTATGCTGCTACAATAAGCTGAGATATTGCTGAGTCGGTGATTTTGTTCGTTTTTCCGGACAATCCACCGTGACTCCGGCATCTACTTGGATGACCATAGAAATAGTGGATTTACCCAGCTAGAAAATGGTGATTTGGCCCATAGGTTTGTAAACGTTTACCAGAGGGTAAGATTATTTATATAACACTTCTAGGAACATATTGATGATACAATGGGGATATATATAATCAATAATTTTTCGATGATGTTGTAGGCAAATCTTCTTCCCCAGTCCTTTCCATTACGATTATTTTGTTACCCCTAGGGAAGTATATGGGGAAACCATATCTAACAACATATATTTACCGTATGTATCTACGATTTGCCGTGTGGGTTTGTCTTGAGGTTTAAGGGATAACGGGATAACGCCCCAAATCACTGTTTTATCATTATTTTCTCATTCAATTTGCCATGTTGCCATGGTGGTATGCCCAATTTTCAGACAGACCTACCTGGTTGGATGATAACTCAGATAGTTTTAGGTGACGTGTTTCCTTGATGGATTATGGATCATAAAAGATCCCACCTCATCATTTGAATGGATTAGTTTGGAATATGTTGGATTTTAAAGTGTGGATCTTTAAAAATATGCTTGAATTTTGAATGACAGCAACCCGCTGGTCAGTTGAATTATGGTTTGATGTTAGTCTTTCTAGTTGGATAATAGCAATGTTGATAGCGATGGACAGTATGTTTCCAATATGATGTACCCACTATAAACTTAGAATTTAGACCTCTCAAAGTCTCGCTAGTTGATGAAACAAGAGGGCCGATCATTGAAAAGAAAACACGACAACAACACTAAAGGTAAATGGATGTAACTAGTATATTTACCCGTCACCGGCCCAAACCATATTTTTTTCTTGCGGGGATGTGATCAACTGCTGGCATGGAATCATGACTCTGGAATCCACCAGAAAGTATGATCATTTCATGGTTGATAAATTTTGGCATGTTTGTTTCATGGAATTTGATCTGCTACTAATTTCATAGGCGATAAAAAAAACCACGGATGTTCAGAAACTGGATTAGCCCATGATTCTGAGGGATGGGCATACCATTTTTTTTGGTCGTTTTGCCAAAACTTTTCCATGAATTCAGGTTCTTGCCGTCGAAATGGGGGATATGGAGGTGCAATTGTCGCCCTCCCGGGCCACCCGTTCTCTGAGGTTATGAGGTGGCTCAAACGCCGGGAGGTGCCCTAGTTGAACATAATCATGTCTCGAAGTTCCGGAAATCATCCATGGTTTATCATGTTTATCATCTATTTCTATGGGCCATCTATACCATAGCTATCCATAGCTAATGTTAAATAACAACATCATCATTTATGTCATTTATCACCAAGTTTCATGGACATGGCATGACCATGGCTATCCATGGCTTCGCCATGGTTAGATAACCACATCTGAGGTCACCTGCTGAAGTGCCAAAGCTATGCCTATCGGGCGCGACACCTGGATACTCGGCGCCAAGCGGCGTCATGGGGGCCTCAAAGTCAGGCGTTTTTTCCTTGGATCTGGCCGAGTTTTCTTCTTTGACACTGGCATAATGGATGAAAATGGTGTTGAAGTCTGCGAAAGTCATGTTGTTTTTTACTAGCGACTGAAGTAAGAACACTGCATATGTGTTAAGGTGTTCAACCCCTTGTTTGGAATTTGTTTGGTATGCTATTATCCCTAGTTCTGAGTCATTCTGATGGGTGATGAACATGTTGGTTAATGATGCTGAGTGGTATCTGATGTTACGCTAGTGAGTATTGCTTAACGTTGGATGTTGCTCTATGCTATCGATGTTGGTTGTATCCGCACTAGTGATTGAGATTTTCGGCAATCAGACTATCACGACTATAACATTAAAATCCCATTTCTCAGTTTCTGCTGGTGAACTCCTAATCGCATTGGATGAAGGCCCAAAACTTATGGGAAATCCTCAGGTTTCAGAGTAAAAACCCTGGGTTTCCTCTAGATTTCCTCTGAAATCACCCCAGTAACCTGCCGTGGCCGCCGGTTGCGCCGTTGCGTTTCCTCTAGGAACGCGGCGGGGCGGAGGAAGTGCGCCGCGAGTGCCGCACGGCAGCGCGCCTGTTTGGCGGGGCGGCGCTGGCTGACGTGGGACGTTTGGTGCTGGGCGGCGAGGATGCGTTGAGGAAGCTGCCGGAAACGCAGTGACTTTGATCAGATAGGGGTTGGAAGATGAATTTCTAATTGGTGATTTTCTGGGTCTATGTTAATTTAGCAGAGGGTATAGTACTTGGACCTGCTTTATTGAGCATTTAGCTTTTGAAAGTCTTGGTGTTGGCATTTTGTTGGTTTCTTTGTTGGTGTCCTTTGTGTTGCTTGGGTTGTACCTTATTTCGATCAATTTCCGGATAAACCCGAATGAAGGAATCCTGCGTTTTCCTAGCTAAATACACCCAAAATCTCATTGCTGATCATTAGTTTCCTCTTTAATTTGCCATATATTGAGGGTAAATCCACCATTGTTTGAAACAGCCTCACCAGTTTCCCGATTTTCAGAATCTAAAGTCGACCCCTCCCACGTTCTCCACTTATCTCATTGGGGTTCTCATGGGGTTCATCCAGGGGCGGACCCCCCCATAGCTGGTTACCTGGGGTTCTCTCCTTGGATCCGCGTGATGGTAGCTCATCCCCATGGAATTGTGAAGCTCCTGAACCGACGTCTTCTAAGTCCAGATAAATGAAAAAAACACGTAGAAATTTCATTAACTTTATATGTATGTCATTATATTATGTATATATAATATATATATATATATATTGATATAACTGATAAGGTTGGTTGACTCTGTCTTATCCCTTCCTCCACCTGTGAGGAAGTTGGTGCTGCGTGCGCTCCTGTCCTCGTTGGCTGCCAGCCTCCGCGCCTTCCGCGACGGCGCCGCAGATGGCCACGGGGATTGGGACGACGGTGCGACGCAGCTGGCGATGTTGCCAGGTCTCCTGGGTGGGTTGGGTTGGTTGGTTGGAAATGGCCATTGAAATAGTTGATTTTCCTTGTTGTTTGTTAGTTTACTATAGAGGTTATCTGGGTGCTGGTTTTAAACATCGAGGGGTTTAACCATTTCACCGTTGAACCAACAAACCATGGCGAATGAACTATGAAAAATCGGGGAAGACCTCTGGTGATGGATAGTCAAGCAACTTCATCTGCTTGGGACGCCTTCAGAGTTCACATGGAAATCCTGATGACCATGGGCCCCTGGGCCCACATGTGATGCTTTCTCAAAAACCATTTGTAGGATAACATGAGCTAATCATAGCCGAGCCAAATTGATGGCTACACTGTTGATCTGAGAAAGGCCAAGAAACCATAGGGCACCTTCAGGACAGCCAAAATGATGCTTTCACCATCTTTAACCCAGTTTTTGTTAATGTCATATATGAGTCATAACCAAGAAATCGAGGACTCATTATCACAAGGGTTTTTAAGTCCAATTACTAAGTGGGATGATTCTCCAAGTGGGCTATTTGGGATCCGTGTTTTTTTTTTGGGCAGGTCTCGGTGACCATTATCCATTGATATCTTGGTCTATTCGAATAGGATCAACCGTCCAATGTTTTTTGGATACCTTGGGGTACCTGCAGGGTATTTCTGGGGATATACTGTAATTGTATACATATATAATCATGTACATTTACATACCTACTGAACCTTTTACCTACTTTTTTTTGGGGTAAAAAAAATATAGATATCTATTTCTGGTTCCATCTAAAAATAGTTATCTATTTTTAAAAATAGATATCTATTTTTATAATACCCCATTTTTATATTAATAATATACATATATACAGTATATATATATACATACAGTATATATATATACAGCAGTATTATTGTTTTACCTATACATATATGTAATTATACATGTGTATACTCTTATTATTAGTCGTATTATTAGTATTACGTGTAATATATTAATATAGCACCTGTTTTATCCATTTCCACATGTTATTGATTGTTATTGTATGTATAGTAGATTGTTGTTGTGAACATCTCGTTTATCATACCTGATCACATACTGTGGATGGAAGAAATCCTGCACCAGTTGATAGGTGGTTTATCCCATTATTTATAGGGTTTCAACCATCCAAGGTGGTGCAGGATTTCTTCCATCCACAGTATGTTTACGTTTTACCCTTGGATATACAAACATGATATCTCGTCCAAGGGTATTTTTGACTATCCGAATCTGTGGATGCGCCGGATCTGCGTGATTTTTTTCATGGCCGAATCTTCCGACCTCGAACTATGTTAATGATGGGTACCCTCTGGTAAACTGTTACATAACTATGGAAAATCACCATGTTTAATGGGAAAATCCACTATAAATCACCATTTTCAATAGCTATGTTAAATTACCAGAGGGTACCAGATTAATTGGGGAAATCATTCACCAAAAAAAAAGCAGTTCAGGGAAATTGTTATAATTGTAATGTGGGATGGTCTCCGTTTACAAACTACTGAGATATCGGAAGTTGAACATGGATCCAGGAATTCTTCGGAGCAGGGGAATGAGGGCAGTTCAAACACGTCGGAGGGACCGGCAGTACGTTTGTTGTTTAAAGACAGCATGATCAACACGGGAGTGTTCAATGCAACGTTGCGAATTCATGTGTTTTTTCAATGAAAATGGAAACAAACAATCCATATATCATATCATTTCAAAGAGATTTCAGATGTTTCGTGTTGGTGTTCCATGTGTAAATCGCCTTCTTGATAAATCTCCCAGCCTTGACTTACAAACTGGTGCCCCCTATAGTTATATAATTATGAGTGTTGGTTTATTTCCCATCTAACGATAGTTCTGATACCCATAAACACCAGTTAAATACCAGTTAACCTGGTCAATTCAAGCACTTTTGCTAATTGATTCTTGCAAATTTGTCTTGTCCTACGCTCCATCTATGGAACATGTACCGCTCCATGTTCCCCCCCAAAGGTCGAAGTGATGCACCGCGCCGTGCCGAAGGTGTTTCAGGTGAAGCTCCGTCAGCTCCGTCCGGGAAAAAACGAGGCTTCATGGAATCTCGGCGCAGGATTCGCAGTGGGATTTTTTTGGTGACTCCGATTGAAATATGGATGTGGCACCTGGAAATGAGGGATAAATTTTCCATATGTTTCCCCAGAAATTGGCCAGTTTGAGAGGAAACTACTGCAAAAACATGGTGCTAAAGCATGGGATTTTGAGGTACCTATGGGTACCTAGTTTCAGACATATGATGCACGTCGAACTGTCAAGAATTGGCGGACAATTTCAGGATGAACTGTGACCTACGCAGGCTTAAATGATCTTAGATATATTTAATACAGCCATAATGAGTGCTGACTGCTAGGTATGGTGCTCCGACTGATCACATAAAACCCAGGCACGGGGACGTTGTGAAGCAAAACTCTTTGCTTGGGATGATATTTCAAGAATTTCAAGGGTCCATGATCTAAGTCAGTCGGAATTTCATTTCAACCCATGGATCATGGATCATGATGGATCATGATGGGAATTCCAGTTTCCGCAGATTCCTGAACTCAAACTTCCGCGTCCAGGATTGGCTCTCGAAGCTTCCCAAGTTGCCCACCGAAGCCGTGGCTTCCAGCGCGGAACAGTGCCCCATGGTGTCTGATGAAACACCGAAGGCTGAACGCCTGGCCACAGCTGTGCCGTTGGAGGAAATGGAGCCCGTGGCGGTGCGGCCCAAGCGCTTCTTGGACTTTCTGGGCCGAAGTCAGCCCCAGAAGCCCCAGAGCAGGTTTCTGGACTTTCTGAAACGGAGTGATCAAGGTGAATGATCTGTGGACCCACCAGACACGACCGAATTTGATCCCCGAGTCCGGTAGAATTAGGATGAATCAGGTCTATTGTTGGGCCACATCAGTTCAAGTTGAGGTTTTCGAACATTCAAGTTGCCCATCCACCTAGGGTCGACCCAAATTGGGGACCCCGAGAACATATATTCTGGTTGGTGAGTTCAAAGCACCATTTGTCAACCAACACATGTTGAATCAATCATTATTCCATCCTCGTGTGGATGAATCATGATGAATCCTCAAGTGTCAGTTTCCTGGCCCATGAGATCTCATTTTTTGGGTATAAAACATGTGCGGTGACTGCACCACCAACCAATTTAAGCTTTGCCTCTTTTACATCTCCGTCGGAAGCCCTGGCCAAAGACGTCAGGGCAAACATTGGTTGAACCGTCAGGTCAGTGCGTGTTCTTCGGGGCTGGAATCACTGGAATCACAAGCGAGCCATTGGTGTATTGGATAGGTCCTGGGATCAATGGAATAAGCAATAAAAATATGGTTGGTGGTTTGGAACATTTGGATTATTTTCCCATACATTGGGAAAAATAATCCCAACTGACTAATCTTACTGGTGCTTATATAGCAGGGAATTTTCGGGACCCAGTCATAGTAATTTCATCATCCCAGCAACCCCCAGCAACCCATCCAGCAACCCTACGTTTCGCACCAGAAATAGATGGCGCTTATAGGTCTCGCGACTGCAGAATGCTGCTGTTTGGTGAACTACCCAAGAAACCCAGGAGTTGGTGGCCGTTTGATCACCGTCAATCGTCAGTAGCTTCGTTTCGGTTTCCAGCCACTTGGAAGTGGATGGGAAGCCACCCACTGGAGGAAACCTTCCATATATCCAACATGAGGGTACTTGGAGGATCATCATCCACGAATCGTAGGTGAACATTTCACCATTTTTTCCCAGCTTGATGTGGGATAAGCCCAGTGAATATGGGACCTGAATAAAGGGATTTTTACCACTTCCTAAGTAGTCTACCCTACCCATTTGGTACCCTCTGGTAATTTAACATAGCTATTGAAAATTGTAATTTCTATTGGATTTACCCATTAAAAATTGTGATTTTCCATAGTTATGTTAGTTTACCAGAGGGTAACCATGTTTTCCCGGTTTTGGCATGCCCTGGCTGCAACAATTTTTCTGATTCGCTCGGTGCTGTGGCGCGGCTGCGGCTCAAACATAGGGCAGGAGCCACGAAAACCCCGGGTGCTTGACACCGACGCTGGCAAGTCACACGTATCGAGTACCTCGCAGGGCATGGTGGGAATATGTGGGAATGTGATGAGAAATCCAAATTTGCCAGTTTCAGAAGTTGCGTATCGCAAGCAAATTGGGATTGATTCTTCGAATACATGCTGGTACAGCACTGGTACAGCACTTGTGTTTTTCTGTACCACTGAAAATGGGTATATCATGGTATATCAGCCAACAAATATAAGAATATAGTCTAGTGATGTCTAGTGAATATAGAATAAGTCACTCGGCTGGTTGGTGAACAACTCCCCAAATAGAAAGCTGCAAACCTTTAAGTGTTGTCAAGAGAATTACCCTTGGGCCGTTTGAAGCTTAATTTGGGAATGCCTCAGCAGCCATTTCACCACCTTCTGAATTTGTTTTTGTTCCTCTTGTTTTACTGAGTTACATCTACAGTAATATGCATGTTTTTGTAGGTTGAGATCCACCGATTGTCCCGGAATTGGTCAAAAAGAATCCGAATGACAACGAACAACATATTTGGACGCATGGTTAGCGCATGGTTTCCTGTAGTTCTCCCTTCAACACCCATAATAATTATATACCTCGACCCTAAATCCTAGAAAAATATAGGTGTTTTCGGAATTTGACCTATATCGACTGATTTTACCCAAAACACCTAGATCTTGGATTTTAGGACTTTGATTGCATGTTTTTGGGTTTGGTGAGACCAAGGCCAAAAACATGCAATCAAAGTCCTAAAATCCAAGATCTAGGTGTTTTGGGACTTTGATT
>Ga0126342_10003629_pt1 | contig 25663 bp, 21 predicted proteins | sample Cyp1metagenome_FD_92528 | JGI IMG/M metagenome (GOLD analysis project Ga0126342, IMG submission 92528) | Coral microbial communities from Lord Howe Island, Old Settlement Bay, Australia - Cyphastrea 1 metagenome | ecosystem: Host-associated > Invertebrates > Cnidaria > Coral ... | reverse complement strand
ACCAATCGCTCAGCCTATCGCGATGCAGGTTTTAGCAATCGCGCAAAGCAAAGTAAACGCATCAATTCATAAATTTGTGACCTGCTTTTACGGACGGCTCCCATATATATATACAGTATATATATATAAATAACCATACTTGTAGGGAGTATATCCCAACTTATGGAGGTTTAAATCCCATAGCTATACCCATTAACAACTCGAAATAAGCGTTAATAATTACAGTTAACATCAGTTAACTATTCTTAACCACTACCAGTAGTACCGCACAAGGCAGTGGCTGAAGTTTCATAGATAGGAGACTATAGGAGAGGTGAGTTGCTGTGATGCATGGATGGCAGAGCGAACCCAGTGATGGATCGAAAGGTCGTTGAAGCTCTGAGTCTCTCTCTCTTCTCTAATTCTCTCTGTCACCTTCTCTCTGTGTCTCTCTATCTCTCCCTCTGTCTATCTATCTGTTTGTATATCTATCTCTCGTGTAGTGTGGTTGTATGTGGTTGTAGTTATAATTGTAATTGTAGCAGTTGTAGTGTAGTCGTAGTTGTAGTGCAGGGTAGTCTAGTGTAGTCTAGTGTAGAGTAGTGTAGAGTAGTGTAGCTGTAGTTGTAGTTATAGTTATGCAGTTGTGGTTATGTAGTTGTGGTTGTGGTTGTAGCTGTGGCTGTAGTTGTAGGCGTAGGTGTATGTGTACGTGTGGGTGTAATGTCGTGTCGTGTCGTGTGGTGTGGTCTAGTGTAGTGTAGTTGCAGTTGCAGTTGCACTTGCAGTTGCAGTTGTAGTTGTAGTGTAATTGTAGTTGTAATTGTAGTTTTAGCTGTAGCTGTAGTGCAGTGTAGTCTAGTGTAGTCTAGTGTAGTGTGGTGTAGTGCAGTGCAGCGCAGTGTAGTGTAGAGTTAGGTGCAGTTGTATTGAAGTGTAGTCTAGTGTGCAGTGTAGGCAGTTTTAGTTGCAGTTGCAGGTGTAGCTGTAGTCGTAGTGGTAGTTTTAGTTGTAGTGGTAATGGTAGTGGTAGTGGTAATGGTAGTGTAGTTGTAATTGTGGTGTAGTGCAGTGTAGGGTAGTGTAGTGCATGGTAGTCTAGTGCAGTGTAGTAGAGGGTAGTGTACGTAGTTTTAGTCTAGTGCAGTGTGTTGTAGTTGCAGTTGCAGTTTCAATAGTTTCAGTTGTAATTGTATTTTAATGCGGTTGCAGTTGTAGTTGTAGTGTGGCATAGTTGTAGTTATAGCTATAGCTGTAGTGCAGTGTGCAGTGCAGTGTAGTGTAGTAGTGGCAATTGCAGTTGTGGTTGCGGATTTATATAGTTGTAGTTGTAGCTGTGATTGTTGTAGTTGTAGTTGTAGTGTTGTGTAGTTGTAGATTTTGTAGTTATAGTTGTAGTTGTAGTTGCTCGAAACATGCCAGTTGAACGTCCAAAAGTGGTCCGAACATGTGGTGTTTTTATCACGTTTGCTTCGCGTGCACTTGTTCGACATCACAACTTCCAAAAGTGCTCCCAGACTGTCAGTTTTTCACATTTTTGCAGCACCACAGCCGCGTGCACTTTTTCAACCTCTCAACTACCAAAAGTGCTCCGGAGCTGATGTGAATTTACCATTTTGACTTCCAAATGTGCTTCCCGCCAAGCCGCTTGCACTTTTTCAACCTCTCAACTCTCAATTACCAAAGTTACCAAAAGGTCTCCGGAGCTGAGGTGTTTTTACCATTTTGATTCCGACTTCCAAATGTGCTTCGCGACTTTTCTACCTTTTTGCGCACTTTGATCTTGATTCTTTCTTCTGACTCTTTCTCTTCTGATTTCTTTTCTCTTCGGATTCTTTCTCTTCTCTGACTGCTCTCATCACTGTTGCTGCATCTGTTCATAAGTCGGAAGTTTGACTTCTAAACTTCCTTCGATTACCCACTACTAACCAGCATTAAGCAATAACCCCAACTGCACCCGCGAGTACATCGTGTCACACCGTGGCAGCACCTCAATGACTTCCTGCAGGGAGTTGAAACCTTTGCTCTCGCACCATGCCACTGCCTGGCTAACTCGGTGATAGCCTCATGTCAAGAGGCCAAGAGGGTTGATTCAGAAACCATGTTTGCTGTGTACAGGAAATGATGGCTGTGTAGCATTGATTTGGGATGAGGTAGTAGGCTCAAGCTTCCCTCCACCATCCCCCCAAAGAGCCTGGTTCTGGGTGTCACGCTTCATGTTGGCCACTGCAAGTGCCTGGCAAAAAAGTTGCATCAGTTGATAGTTGAGCTGTCCATCTAGAAATAAACATATCGAAGTCGAGCATCATCCACGAACCATATGAAAATGGGTGGTCTCAAAATGGACCTCTTAACTAACAAAGTCATGCCTTGAACCTAAGTGGATCCTTCTCAAACCACTGGAACATGGCATGGCGTCGCTGAAATATCCTTTATATGCAATGTAATTAAATAGCCTTCGCAACAAATCAGTGAGACGACAAGGTGCCTCCTTAAGTGCTTGAAGGAAGCCAATTCCATCCTCAGAAATGTCATGGCCCAAGCTGAGACATCTCGGACGTCCCACGTCCCGCATCTTTGGTGCTGTTAAATGTGGGTAAATGGCTAGTCTTGATGATTGATGGTGAAAAACAACCACTGTTGCTGTTGCATTTCCACTGGACTTGAAGCTCAACCAATTTTCGGCTCGACCAATTATCATCTCTCACAGCCACCTTTTTGACCACGACCGCGACTCAACTCTGCTGTCCGAAGGCTACGCAAAGGTTCAAGTCACTGCCATATGAAGTCATAAAACTTTGCCATCTGTCGACTTGGTCAATGGACAGGTCTCCTGTCTTGCCACGTCGAAGATCGTCCTTGGGACTTGGCCACTGGAACACCATGGAACACCCACATGTCTTGGCAAATAGTTGATGAAAACCTCCAAAGAAAATCCCAAGATATTCCAAGATCATTGTCTTCAACCTTTTCTCAAGTCCAGATTGCCAGTAGGTGTCACTAACTATTGGTCAACCAACCGTTGGTTGCTGACCATCAGCCAACACGTCTGTACACAACTGCGCAAAAAGTGATCGCTCCCAGTGAGACCCAATGGTCGCAGCTGGGACGCCACCGAATTCCGGTCATCCTCGAAGGTTTCTGCACCACTCTTCGACTCGCCAGAAAAATCTCTAAAGGTCTCATGACACTCAGAGGTCATGTTCCCCTTTTGTGGCACGCAAGAAGCGTGCCGACAAGGAAAATACTTGCGGCCAAAGGCAGCAAATGTCTTAACACATGCCTCCTGTCCACTATGGCAAAAACAATGAGACTAGCTAACTAGCTTGTGTGGGACGCTGAAAAACTGACATGTGAGATCTGCGTGGTGCTTCTCGAATTCAGCAACTAAGAGTCTGGCTTGTCAATTTAGCTGCTCAACTCTGCACAGTCATGTTCAGAGAAACGTGTCAAGAAAACTTGTCATAAGGGCAAACAGCTTTGCGTAGCAATTCAAAAAATGAATAAGGTATGAGACACATGGACACCTTTGAAGCCGAGTCAAGAATCCTGTTCCATCCATTTCCCTTCCATCACTGGACTTCAGACTCGTCACGGCGCCGACTATGCCGACTATGGGGGCAGGTCCAATGACCTGGTGATCTACACGTGCACTGTCTCTGCAAGTATGTCGTCGTCACCTCCTGTACATGGGGCAAGGGTGATCGGCACCAAGAAACTGGGACCTTGACTGAAATATCTACAACAAAAATATCAAGGAATCTCCAAGAATCACATATTTCATGATATTTCGTCATATTTCGTCATATCTGCTTCTCGTTGCAGCTTCGGGTCAACTGTGACTGAGGGTACCCTGGGTTCCACTCCACAGCCTGCATCCAGATCCAGTATGATGTCACCTCTGCAGGATGGTCTATGAAGTTGGTCAATGGCCATTGGAATAGCTTGGAATAGCTTGGAATAGCCTCAAATATGGCCATGTTCATTCGAAAAATGATGGGTAGCCGGGTAGCCATTGGAATTGGCAAGACCAAATGCTTCGCCACCTTGTTCTTCTGTTACTTGAAAAATATGATATCCATTGATATCCCATTAATAGTATTCCTGAGTCAATAAGTGAGTGTAACCTCAGCTACACACCACAAATCGTACTGGAGGGAACTCAATATTCGGACTTGGAATTTAGATAAACAACAACTTGATTTACTCAATAGACACGTAGGTAGGTACATTGATTTGAATTTTACAGCATGTGCAGATCGGTAACCTGGAAAATGTGTCGGCACTTAGTTGGTAGTTGGTGTGTATGCTATTGCATTCACACACATCAATATGTTTCAGTGTGCATACACATGCAGTCTAGACAGTGTATATATATAGAGATGTCATCTGAATGCATACACACACACAGAGTAAATGTTGCTGGATATGCAGTGCTGGCACTATGACCGTGCAATACTGCGGGAACACAAGAATCCGTACTCATAAAATCTAATAGTTCTGTCGCATTCAGAATCTAACTCTTAAGATTGATGTACCAACATGTACCAACGTATGATCCTCTTCAGGAGGACCTGCCTCCATCTTTGTTGGAGTCTTCGTGTTGCTCAAGCTCAGCGATGTCCAACATCTTGAGCAAGTTCTCCAATTTCGAGGTGAAAATTTCCTGCATCTTGGCAGCAAAATCTGATAATCTTGAAGGAGTTGGAATCGAGATTCTAAGAGCCACTTTGCAGATTTGTAAAAGGCTCAGAAAACAAGTCTGTCAGAAACCCTGCTACCATATTGTCAATGGTCAAGAAATGCTTTGCACCAGAGGAGCTTGGTTTTATCCACAACTGAACAGAAGACGAAAAGGATACCATTTTTTCACTGCCCAATCAGCAAGCACTGTCCTACGGTGCATCATATTTTTTCCCATGTCTTTATCCCGACAGTTTGAATTAACAAATGGAAGTCAGTACTGGGGATACAACATGATACAACTACTTCAACCACTCCGCCACTATCTCAACAAAGCCATTGAAGTCCTCAGATTCCTTCCCTACCTCAACCACTCCACATTGGTCCCACGCCACGCCTGCATGGTGCGAAGTGCCTCGGCAATGTTTCTTCTCAGATAGCCATTCATTGCTTCAAAGCCACCCGGCATCTCTGAGACCAACTTGAGGATCATCTCCTTGTCCTCTTCTGCTGAAACAAAACCAGCAAACATGTCGGATGTAATTTTAATCATCAAAAACAAAGGCTTTAACGATTTAACCGTCAATAAGGTGTAAGTTTTACGATGTGTCAAACAATCGAAAGGTGGGTTTGCCAAGCAACTTGAGGCTTCAACCAGCACCACTTTGGTTTTACTCAACAGACATGAGAGTGCAATAAACCCAGTTGTGTACTGTACTTTGATGGACCAACTAAAACGATCAAAAACGTGGCTGGTCAATTTTGCCCTGGTGACATGATTTGGGTATGGGTCAAGCTGGTCAACGCAGTGGGTAGCATAATACTAGATCGTTCAGGACCCATCAACGAAAGGAACTAAAATCTGCCACTTGGGAGGTATGGTAGGTGTGGAATTTTGACCCTCCACCCCTGCAGACTTTCAGACCTCTTTGTGATGCAAACAAAAACTGTAGCGGTAACTTCAGTTCAAAACCATGATGGCTCCTAGCACGACTAGAAGGAATGGCTGTGTCCTACAGAAAACAAATGGTATGGGTCTGGGTATGTATTAAACATCCCTTGTTCAAAGATCAACTGTGCCCTGACATTCCCATGCCCTGACGGTGTCCTTCTGCACCTTACTGGGTGCATGTTCAAGCACTCAAAAAGATCTTTTTGGGTTGACTCGGTCTACATAATCCCTTCCCCCTAATACTAAACGCCCCCCCCAAATAATAAACACCTCAGGTAGTTTTTATTATCAGAGGGGTATTTATTATTAGGGAACCCTGATAATAAATTAAAACACTTGACTAAAAAAACTATTCTTTTCGATTTCAAAATCAATTCAATTTCCTTTTATAACGCAATTAAAATATTGCCAAAAATTGGATTTCAAAGCGGACCCTATTAATAAATTTAAAACCTTAATATTTAAAAATATATTTTTTTTTCTGAATTCAAAATCAATTCAATTTCCTTTTGTAACGCAATTGAAATATTGCCAAAAATTGGATTTCGAAGCTTCCCCCTAATATTAAATTAAAAGCCCTAATATAAAAAAATAAAATTTTCACGGACCCTAAAAATAAACACCCCGGGGTTAACTAGTTTTTATTATTAGGGGGCGAAAACCACAAATGGTAGCTTTATCTTTAAATTGTTTTCTAAAGGGGATCAATCAAAAGTCAAATTGGCCAACCTGAAATTTTCCAAAATTAGAGATGGACCCTAGTTACTGGTTTTTATTATTTGGGGGGTTTAGTAATAGGGGGAAGGGATTGTAACAAACAAAAGCATACAAATGACAAGACAGCGAATTTCCCATGGTTTTCCTATGGTTTTCCCATGGTTTTCCATACTGATTCTGATTTGTCGACGAAGGTCTCAGTGCCTCACGGACGCTGTGGCATCCTCTAAGCGCAGCTTGGCCAGGCGTTCGGCAATGCGCATCGGCAGATCGACTCCAGACTTCCCTGGCGAGCTCTGTGGTGCCCTGGCTGCCATAAACAACTACCATTTGGGGGAGAAATCCCAGCCATCAAAATGGTGACTTAGCCATGAAAAATGACTATTTGATCCGTGAAAATGCTGGTGGCATGAGGATATGTGTATATATATATATATATGATTATAATATATATATATACATATATATATAGTTATATAACTATATAACATAATGAAGATAATCTATTCACCACTATCTTAGCAGGATGTTACTTTCATATCTTTTGCAGTGGTGAAAAATTGTTTCTCGTCGAAATCTTGGCTCACGAAAGTCACGAAAGCAGTCGTTAATCGTGTTCTGACCGGGGCCTGCTTCTTGGGGAATACGTTTTTGGTATCAACTTTAGATATCATATATATCATGGAATTTCACAAGAATATATTCAAATGAATTGCCATGGGCCCCCGATGGCTCACGGAAAATTTTGCTAGCACCGTGCCAGCGCCAAAAACATATGGAATTGAGCAAAGTTAAGCGCGAAACTAGCGCTGAGGTGGGGATTTGCTTCATTTGGGTGCGGAACCGCTTCATTCGAAGAGGAAAGAAAGATGTCAGTAATGATTTTTGACCTCGAGAAGATTCAAACTGTGACCGCCCATTTTGAACAGTCAAATATGACATATGACCATCCCGAATTTACTGGTTATATCAATTAATATCTGGGTAGTTTGAAACTGCTCAATGGGATCAACGGCAGTCACGCCTTTCTGTAGAACCCCCGTGGTCGTGCACAGAGACAGCCCTTTGAAGTTCTCTCGCCTGCAAGTTCATAAATGCAAGAAAACACAGCCGAAGGATCTTCATCAAATTCCGAGCATATGATCTCAAAGTTGAGAAAACCATCAAAAAGCTGTGATTCTGTTCAGCTGTCAGGTCAGATTGGAAGCTTCACTGTCGGTCAAAGCCTGTCCTGATGATCATGGTCTGCAAGACTTCGAACAGGCACCATGCTCGAGTTAAGGGCAATGCCTGGAGAGGTGCGTGTCACCCTGACGGCCCACGTGAGGAGCAGTCAATGTCATAGAGAAACGAAGAAAAGGCCGGGATCGAGAAAGAGGTGAGAAAGTTGATATCTTAAGTCCGTTCGCGCCTCATCATCCAAGACCATGGCGGTGCCGACCTGGTGATATGATACTCCGCTGATCGAATGTGGCTGGGAAATCCCCTTTAACTAACGGTTTTAACTGGAAAATCATCCATAAATTATAAATGGGCAATTGCCCTTCCTATGTTTTGATTACATACCGGAGGGTATCCCAAAAAGCAAAGTGCAAAGAACCAGTTTGAATGCAAAAAGGTTGGATCTCTGAAGATTTGTTCTCACGGACACAAGAAAAAAAGGAGCCTCTACTTCCTTTGACTACTGCCAAGACTGCAAAGAGAAGTTCTGAACACATCTGAACACCACTTTAATGTCCCAAAATCATTCCCTTGAGGTCACGACACAATCTTTGCCTTGATCCAACAGAAGCAAGCCATTGCACCAACCACATCAACCATGAAATTTCATGAAAATGCATCACAACATACCAAAATCATCCAAAATCCCCATGCTTTGGGGCCCCCATTCACCAAGATCCAGGTGCCCTCCCATCAGATTCTGTCGAAGCTGGGGGCCCAACTCGCCAAGGCCATAAAGAAGGATGACTGTTCCCTCAATTACCACAAGTTACGACAATGGATCAAGGTTGCTGAAGTCCAGATTACAATGATACAATGTGATACAATGGGGGATGGACATGATCAAAGTGATTTCTCACCACCTTTGTCAGGCTTGATTTCCTACCTTGTGTGCAACTGTCTGAAACACCGGAACGATGATCGTTTATTCAAAGGCGTTGTATACACCAAATCCAAGTCGATCAAACATTTGCTCCAACTTTACCGCAGCCTGTGCCTTTTGCAGCCAAGCTACCATCCACTCCCAAGCTCCTCTTCCAGTTGCCACTGGTTGTTGCCTTGGGCCGAATGGAAAATTGGACTGATCAAAAGAGGTCAACAATTGCCTCACAGCCGGACACGCGATGGAATCATCAATTGTGGGGTGCGAATAGTTTTGAGCCATGGCCGAATCCAGACCCTTTGGGAAGCTGACTGAAGCTGCAAATCCAATAGGACACATCTTGCGCGGAGTTGAACGGCCTTGGCATTTCAACAAAAGTGAAGTTTGAAGGACCAGAGTCGCAGCAGCTTTGGACGCTGAGCGCCAAGACTGGACCACAGCTTCGGAGTGCTTCTGGATGCTGGCAGCAAAATGGCTGAAGGAAGTTCCCCAGTAGTGGGACACAAACCTGTCAGCTGAAAAATCAGGAGCCACCACAAACCAACAGAATGCCTCAACCCAAGTTGAAGGATCCTGTGTCCTATATTAGTTGATGTGCTGTGCGTCTTCAAGACTTTCATCTTAGGGGTCACTACAAATACAATATAGTGAGCGTATCCCCCAAACTAGGTACCCAGGACCCAGTCGTTTCGACCCACATTGAGCCCACAGTGAGCCCAGCGGCCAACTGACAGTTTGCGGTCCAACACATTCAGCATAGGACAGGCGATGAGCTTTGGTCCTGGGCTGTCGCGACATTCCAATATTGTCCGCATGTGTTTCCAAGTTTTTTGAATATGATGGCAACTTCAGCAGGATCTAAAATCCAAAATGTATCAAAATGTATTCATATATATATATATATACATACAACATACAGTTACGTACATATACCATATTTCTATACATAATATATATATATAATATTATTATTATTATTAATTGTTATTATTATTAATTTATATAATATTATACCTGTAAATAGGCATAGACATGTTTATATACGCAAGCGTCATCCGATGACCTGAGGTGGCGACACTGGCTTGATGATGTTGGTGGCCACCTGGAGCTATATGCACATTATATCTGTGATGCACAGAGAAATACTGCTTGTCCTGAACAAGATCACCCCTTGATTTCACGGAATGGTCAGTGCAATTCCATCCCCTTTTGGCTTACTATCCCCTGAAATTGTTGGTTCCTCATAAGTCTTCACTTTTTTTCGTGGCTTGGTTGCGTGGTGCTGCATCACACCCCTCGGAAGTCGCCAAAGCACGTAGTACATGTCACGATGTCGAATACCTTGGTCAGCCAGTGATCTCTCTAACTTCCTGGCTTCTTCCATCTATGGGTAGCCTCAAGTTCCTTTTTTTAGTCAACCCATTTCCTAATTCTTGAACGAACACGTCTATCTTTCACGCAGAAAACACTCTCAAAGGCAATTTAAGAACTGGCACCCCGCAGCGGTGCAGCTCAAACCATGACCCTGTGGATCCCTGTGGCAAGTTACTTTCCTGAAACGTTGTAACCAAATCCTCCACATGCCCCGCTCGGACAGCTCGCTCAGGACCTGCCAATGGGATGGTCGGATGGTCAGCTTTGTCCGCTGCTTTCAGCATATGCCGCACCAGCCTTTTTTCCTTCTTGTCAGCTCAGGTTGTGGGTTTAAACCTCAGAACGAGTGGAAAAGCCATGTCGAAAGAATGCTAACAGCTTGCAGAACATATCCACCTTCGCTTGATGCAGACCTGTTGCCAGCAACAATACTTGATCGATCTTAATCGCGCAGGGACACAACCATTTATCATCAAAACGTGAAACATTCTGCTCATGAATATTAAAATGTTTGAGCACAACTCAGTTCATAAGCATTTCAGGGGCCAACATGGCCAATATGGCCACCTTTCTGACCCTTCCACTGTCAAGTGGCGAGCTATGTTCCTCATGTGACGTCTCAATGTCCGCTGAGTCGGGGTGATGGGCCGTAGGCTCGCAACAAAGAGGTGAAAGCCGGTGGCCAGCCTCAGGCCGTTAGAAACTCTGAAAATCAACGACAGGATCAAAGGCCGGTTGTCGCTTAGGTTGGAAAATGTTGGACATGGGTCTGAGTGTCCACAAACTTTTGGTGACTTGCATACCCCCATCCAAAATCAAATACGCTCCGCGCAAGAAGATTGAGGCAAGTAGCAGAACCGCAATCATTGAAGACAGGAAGTACACCTTGGCTGCGGTGTATTGCATGTGTTTTCCATGTCTAGCTCCAAATATCTCCAAACTGTCTTTCCCAGCTTCTCCATCTGCGTGACGTGCATCAATATGGCAGACGCTGCTTGCCATCCAAGATGCCCACTTGGCACCCTCTGGGCTGCTGATCAAGGCCAAAAACGGCAGAAGAGCCAAAAGTGCCGACAGCACCATCAAAAGGCCAATTGACACAAAGGTACCTCACTGTGATGCTATCCCACCAACAGATATTGTGGACCAAAGAAGGTGTTGAAGACCAAACACCGTTTCAAGTGCACACAAGTGCCACTTCAGATACTTCACAAGCAAAGGACACAGTTTCCCGCCTGGAACTGAAAGCATGAAGAGTGTTAAAGGGAACGGGATGCGCAGTACTCCTTTGGACGTCTCTATCGACCGGGAGGTTGGAAGACCGTCCTGCAGCGTCAAAACTTGAAGGCTCTGAACGCGTCCATGCCCCAAGTATCCCTAAGCTGCATGATTCAAGCAAGTGCCCGCTGAAAGAATGCAGCCACATGAACATACAGTACATAAACAAGAAACAAATAAGTAAAGGTGATGTTGTTCCGATTTTCTCAGATGTCTTGTCATCCCTTGTCCATAGGTGACTGTGGTGACTGCGAAAACAGCAATGAACCTACCCACTTGTCTTACATCATGCCGTCCTGACCAAGAAGGATGAGATGATGGGAGGTGACTGGTTGAATGAGATGTCCAGCTATCCTGAGAAGCGCTATTTGCTTGAGCAGAAACATTCCTTGCAAGGGGGCATTGGAAAAATTGTGCATGTTCACAACCACAAAATAGTTGTGCAAAAATCTGGACTGCATGCATTGTCTGATTGACATCTGTGCTGTGTAGCCATATCCCTTTGCCTTGACCTGACGCAACTAATTGTAGAAGACATGGTAACAAGACTTCGCGACGAGGAGTTGCTTCCATGCACTTAGTCTACGTCTGTTGTTTCTTAGCATTCATTTTCAGCATTTTTCAGCCACCCATTTCCCCTCAACCACAATTTTCCAGCTTGCAATTGAGTCACTTTTGCTTCGACTCTGTGCGCTCCATTGGTTTCTTAGCTATCAAGCACTTCGAATGTATCATTTCAACCATTGAGAATCTCCGACTTCCAAACCACCAACCACCGGTTCTTTGGTTTGCTATGCTGCTTCTAAAAATAGAAGGATCCTTTTTGCAAATGTCCTCGTGATTTAAACAATCGACAGCACAAATTTACCTGAAAGGGTGACATTGAGGCCAGCTCACCTCTTTCAACCAGTTGATTTTTTTTTTGTCACTCAGGCTGTCAGCATACCAGTTACAAATACAGTAATTGAAAGGACGTATAAGAGACATATACATAAAGGATAATATAGGCGCGTACGTCGGCAGAGTGGAACATGTCCCCTCTAGACCCCAGGTTAACCCATGCCCAAACAACACATCCAACAAATATTATATACTTGTCACCAGACAAGAGGATGAACGAAAACACTGGTTATATGCAGGGATTTTGTTTTTTTCTCTTTCAGGATTTGGGATAGTCTTAGGGCTTAGAGTTTTAGGGCTGGAGTTTCAGGGTTAGGTTTTCTTGGCACAAAAAACGTTAGTCTTACGCAGGTCTTCAGCATGTCAAAGGATATGCTGTATTCGTCACAAACCAATGTAGGGTTTGCAGCCAACATATCCTTCAAAAGTCCTTACTCACCCATCGAGCAATGCGTTTTTGCCAAGTTGCCGCCCAGAAGTACAACGCTGAAGCTTCCGCCTGCCGCACTAGAGTCACCAAGGTCACAGTTCAATGGATAAAATCATTTGCCCAAAAGTGGATTGCTTAACCAACAAAAATATATCAAAAGATGTTTTTGACCTGTGATGTTTTTGGTGTCAACGCCAGTAAGAGGCCAGACGCGTGTTGATATTTTGGCGTCTTGATATTTTTGGGGTGGTGGGGGTGGGGTGGGGTAAAAACGTTCTGTTCGACTTCTACTCCATAGCAAGTGCTCTTGCACTTCCACACATACGTCATGTTACGCTGTTGGATGTTCTCTTGCACTTCCACACATACGTCATGCTACGCTGCTGGATGTTCACTTGCACTTCCACACATACGTCATGCTATGCTGCTGGATGTTCTCTTGCGCTTCCACACATACACGCTACGCTGCTGGATGTTCTCTTGCACTTCTCTTGCAATGTCCTGAACAACCTCGGCCAACTTTTTGCTTGAAACCAAAAAAGAAACTTTTCGGCAAAACCCTCGGCGAACAAAACTGCAGTTTCGTGCTTGTGAAAAACTAGGTTTTCCACTTTTGAGGTCACCCTTCCAAGGGATTTGCACCAGAAATTTGTTTCAGAAAAATAACTAGAAGACGGATGGCCCGAGAGCGTAGAAGAGCAATTTCTTCTAGTGCTACTATCAAGACAATATATTACAAGACAATATATATATATATAGGATGTATCATAGGCAAACGAGAAGAAGAGCATCAAGACAATATATTGTGAGGCAACATATAAAAGGAGTATGAAATTCAGGCTTCTACATCAGACATTTTTACACGCAGATACTTTACATCCTTTTCACACACAAACGCATTTAGACACAGACGCTTTTATACACAGACGCTTTTACACACAGACGCTTTTACACACAGGCGACTTTACACACAGACGCTTTCACATACGGACGCTTGAGAGAAGAGAAGAGAGAGATAGAGAGAAGATGTAAGATGTGAGGAAAAGAGTAGAGAGAAGAGAAGAGAGAAGAGAAGAGAGAGAAGAGGAGAGAGAAAAGAGAAGAGAGAGAAGAGAGAGAAGAGAGACAAGAGAGAGAAGAGAGAGAAGAGAGAGAAGAGAGAGAAGAGAGAGAAGAGAGAGAAGAGAGAGAAGAGAGAGAAGAGAGAGAAGAGAGAGAAGAGAAGAGAGAGATAGAGAGAGACAGAGAGAAAATGCAAGATGTGAAGATGTAATGAAAACGTATTATCTCAGCGTCTTTTTTTGGAAGAACCCTACGCTCAGGCACTCTTGGGAAAATTTGCAAATTACTACAGTTTCGGACATTTCCATCATCGTCCCGGGACTGTGTGATGTCATCACCGACACGGCCTCTTACAGACGTTGTTACTATGTTTTTGGGTTTTGATCCTACAAATTGGAGAAATCCATCCACCCGAAAATTTGCACAAGAACTGATCCTGGCAACGGGTTGGCCTAATCATGGATGGAATCATGCTGGATCCCCCTGCTGCCGACCCCAGATTCATACACCTCTTGTGAAATTGGGGAGGGTACCGGGCCAATCACCATCGATAATCAATCACTTTTGAGGGTGTTGGTTGGCCCATTCCGATGGGTCAGTTCACTCTGGGCCTCAAGGGCTGCAGCCTCTGTCATGATCCACCCCTCCTGGCTGCGATGACGCTGTGCCCAATGCATCAGCAAAAGTCAACTGCTGTAGCAAGTGGCGGTGGCCCAAACTGCCCTAGACCTTTGTCTCTGAACCCCCTGCTGTCGAGTCCAGCACGTCTTGACCCGTGACCTGGCCTCATTTTTGGAGCTTGGAGCGTCCAGAAACGGATGATCCGTGTTGAAAAAGACAGCTGGAACTGGTCGACCTGCTCTATGCCCAAGGTCAAAAGCCAAAAGGCTCATGGACTTTTATGGGATTCTATGGGTCAAAAACTTGGTGCCTGGGTAAACACCAAAACAGCTGACAGCAAAAAGATGTTCATCCCCCTAAAACAGTCGCATTTTCTTCTTGAGAGCCTATCCCAATATCTTTCTGCTGGTGCACAAAACTTTACATCGCTGCCTGTTGAAGAGGCGTTCAGGGTGCCACCAAGGACAAAGGTTCCAGCACTTGAGTTTGCCCCTCGGTGGCTCTTTGTCGCAGCCGTACATCACAGTCCACGCTACTTTTCAGACAACATAACAAAATGAAGAAAGGGCCAGAACAGCAGTGGACATTACTGGGCCAAAAACCATCTAAAGATTTTCAGCTCTCCTTATTACTGAGATCTGCTAAGATCTGCTGTGTGTAGCAGTGTAGCAGGGTCTGGGCATCAATTGCTGCAAGGATTCGAAACCTCAACATGGAGTCCTTCAGAAAACGCTGCACCGATCGGTGAGGCAGCCAGTGCCTGCCATGGGTTCCTTGGCGAGTTTGCTGAATGTGGAGTCTTTCCCGTTGGTGTCTTGTATCTGGTTGCTCCTTTGATAGTTTCACCATCGTAGAAGAATTATAGAAGGGGTCACGCACTGGCCAGGGGGTTTAGGCCGACGCAACAGCAAACAGAATAGATGTCAAAAGACAAGTCCTTGACAGGCTACTGGCAAACACCTCGTCAAATTATGTGGCGAATCGATGCTAAGAAAACTTTTGTGGTGAAATTATAAACTGATTGCAATTGGTGCTTGATAAATGCGTTACTTTGAGGGCCAAGGATGCATATATGGACTTTCATGAGTAGTTACCTGATGCAAGTATGAACTTTTGAGTAGCAATACGCATTAACGATTCATTCTGAACAAAAGCAGAACGTAGAAGTTGGAAACCCACAATGGAAAAATCCCCATCAATACTGGGACGTTCACTGATTAGGCTTTGCGGGTGTTTGCGGCGAATTCTTTACCAAAACAACTGCGTCAGCTTTTAGCCATCAAAATGCATTCTGGCTTTGTAGTGATTTTCATGAAAACACATCGGTCTTGGCAAGTTCGGCGTTTGCAACTTTGCTAGGAAAATATAGTCAAACAGACATTAAACAGCAAAAAGAACCTTGTGGCTAGAGGATTCTGCTTACATGTATATTCTATACATACTGTATAGGTACAGATAATTGTATACATACATATATATACATATGTACAGTACATTTCCGCAGATATACAGACAGCCCAAGTCCCATTTCCAGAATTTTTCAAAGCATCTGATGATCACTCTGCATTTGCCATCTGTACGATCCAGCGTGATGTCTTCAATCTCCGCGTGGTAGCGCAATACATAGGGCAAAAGGATAAAGAAAAAGGTGCAACCAAAAATGATGCCTTAGATGCCCAAAGCTAGCTGACAAACTGGGAACAGTCAACATAGCCAACGCAACAGGAACAACTACTAGCCTCCCATTTGATTCTTGCGGGACATGGGCTCCTTGGTTTTTCCTCATCTGTAGCTCCTTAGCTCCCCCAGGATCCATGGCCAGTAACAGTTTTCCGGTCAAGATGCAAATGCACCCCAGAAAGGCTGCCCCTTCGGTCACACAATGCGTCCGTTCCGCATCGGACGTCATTGGCCAAAGCCAAATGAGACCGCAGTCCTGCACGCGAAATGAAATGACATGAAACGACCATCGCACACCCCAGGGAAACGATAGGAGAACAGCAGGCCGCACCTCGCAGCTAGTCAATCCAGTGGTGTTGGTCACTGCTCTAGGAGGGCACCGGACACAACCTCAGTGAGAGCAGCGTGGCCCTTGGTTGATTCGTCTTCAACTGACCTAGACTTGCCCGCAACCGAGCAACTCTTGCCAGCAACCGAATTGTAAAAGCCTGCTTTGCATGGCACGCATCTATCTGAGCCCTCAAAGTCCACCTTAGGAATTGAGTTCAGTGATGTGTTTTGCAAGTCCACGGAAGCAAAGTCTGCAAAGTTATGGATTACGGACGTCTATATATCAACCAGAATACATATGCCTGCGTCTATTAGATAGATAGATAGATAGATAGGTAGATAGATCGATCGATCGATCGATAGATCGATAGATAGGTAGATAGATAGATAGATCGATCGATAGATCGATAGATAGATAGATAGACAGATAGACAGATAGACAGATAGACAGATACATCTACCCGCAAAGAAAGTGCAGCTTGTGCAGGTGATGTTTGTGTGCGTGTGTGTGTTTCGGTGCGTCCTGTATTGCATAGGTGTATATATATATAACATCGCAAAGCTACACATGATTCCAGTCGCTTCCCATTCCACTCCTTATTCAAACTCTCTTCCAAAGCAGTCATCTCCTTTCACCAGAGGCTCTCCTCCGGTTTGCCTTGGATATGTCACAGAAGTGACACGTGCACAACCCCAGATCAGTATCACCATTGAGCAGTGGTTGACCTGGTCACCCCAAGTTGGAACCTGTATCCACAGCAATCACCCACACATAGTGGAACATACACACCTCCCTGGTCACCCCCCGGAAAGGTATCCCCATAGAGAGGTTGTGCACTCGCCTGCAAAGCAGGCTCCCTAACCTAGGCGGGCGACTCCACGGGAGGCCGGCTCTTAGGGTCCGGAAGGTTGGGAAAAACAAAATGATGACTCCCTTTTCGGGTCAACTCCCAACTTGAGCCAAAATGATGGCATTCATTGGATAGCTTAAAGTTGTAAAGATGTTTTATGCACACCCAAGGTGGGCCAAGCTCAATGCATGAATACACCTCAAAGCTACACACATGATTCCGGTCGCTTCGCATTCCACTCCTTTTTCAAGCTCTCTGCCAAAGCAGCCATCTCCTCTCACCAGAGGCTCTCCTCCGGTTTGCCTTGGATATGTCACAGAAATGACACGTGCACAACCCCAGGTCAGGAATCACCCAATGCACTCTCCACTCGCCCAAGGCACTACGAATAATATTTTCTCAAAAAGAAACCAAGGTGACTGCGCCGAATGGCAGATGGAAAAAGATGGTTGGAAGGCACGACGACGAATAGAATACGAGCCCATGGCGCCGCCACCATGGGTCCTCAAAACCCATACGATTAATATCGTCTGCCGGTTTGCTCTTGCTCTGCACGTGCTGCCAAAGAAATTGGGCGCGTAGGGCAAACAGGGCAAGTGGATTAAAATGACTAAGCTTTGCAAGGTCAGATTCCCGGAAGGGACTCTCACTAAGGCATGACCGCAGCAACGTTGCCCAATGACCACGCCCCATATCGATGGCGAAAAAGAATAGACCGCTCAACCAGGGTGCAGAAAACCAAAGATAGCGCCGACTGCTCGATGTGATTCACAGCTGATTGCCACTGCTGTTGCAGCTCCTCGCAGTTGGTGGCCACAAAGCCCAAGCGAAGTGGAATGCCAGTTGGCTGAAACAAGATTCGGTGTAATCTGGCAGATCTTGGAAGGTCCTGCTCAGCAACGCCAGAGCAGCGAGGAACGTCCACCTTAAAACAGGAAAAGTGGATGTTCTCGCCTGGGTTCAAGTTTCACGACGGCTTTGATCACCTCGAAGCCAACCTGAATCTCATCAGTCAAGGCAGTGCCATGGGTTCATCTTGGTGGTCCTTGATAACCATAAAGCTTCCATAAACAACACGGCCGTAGATACCTTGTTCGAGGAAACTTTCAACGCCTTACAGTTTGGAAGCAGGGCTTCTTGGGAACGTCTTGGGACTGCACACTGCATGATGGAGGCGTTCACGAGCCCAAAACGTCGCATGTCCGTGTGTCTTGATTGCATGCGAACAGCTCGTGAGTCAAGCCCAAAAATGCGCCAGTAGCTTGCACGACTTACTCCTTGTCCGAGGCGAAAGAGGATCCGATGGGCTTGTGCAGCGCATTCACCGCCAAGTGCCCGCAGCCCTGTGCGGACTGCAAGTCAATGAAAGAACTAGAACCCAAACCTGTGTCACTGAAGCAATAAGGCCAACACCAAGTAGTAACAGCCGGGCCCAGTTTACCTGCCGAAGCCAAGTCAACAGCCTCCAGCTCTGCTGAAATTCCAAAGCGAAGACGCCAGGAGTAGGATCACCCTCGGGACTTAAGCTCGCTTTTAAAAAAATCCTGCCGTATCCACTTCGCAAGTGTTGGGCGCTTGGGACCCAAACTTATGTCACGGGAAGCAAACAGAGCAACACCAAGTAGGATCTCGCACCAGATCTGCTCGGTCACTGCTTGGCAGTGCCAAGATTGCACATGCTGTGATCCTGCCTGGGGAGGCCAAAGCAACGGCTTCAGCTCCAGAAGTAAGGGCATAGCATGTTCATGGCAAGTGTTGGGCACCATCAAGTGGGATCACCTCCACTTGGGCCCCAAACCTGTGTCACTGAAGCAACCTGCTGGACAGGAGATGTCCAGATCCGCTGGGGCACGGCCCCTCAGCCCCGACAATCGCGGACCTTCAAGTAGCAACACCTCTACTTGGAAATCCAGCTTACCTAAAAAGCCAAAGCAGCGTCCTCCGGACCTGCTGAAATTGAACAAACTAAGTCTCCAAAGTAGGATCGCCCCTACTTGGAAGCTTAAACTCCTTTAAAAAGTTCATGCTGCATTCGTGCAATTTGGGCAACACCAAGTAGGATCAACTCCTGCTTGGAACCCAACCTGCTTCACACAGCAGATGCCTATCCCCTTGGTCACTGCGTCGCAGTCCCGACAAGCTCTGACCATCAAGCAGCGTCCCCTCTACTTGGAAAACCGGCCTGCCTGGGGAAGCCAAAGCGACAGCTTCCAGCTCTGCCGAATTGCAAGGGCAGTCTCCAGAAGTAGGAGCGCCCCTTGCTTAAAGTAGGACCACCTTGTGCTTGGAACATAACCCGCTCAGGACAGCAGATGCCCAGAACCGCTTGGTCACTGCCCCGCAGTCCCGACAATCCCTGACCCCCAAGCAGCATCACCTCTACTTGGGTGCCTGCAGAAACCAAAGCAGGAGCTTTGCTGAAATTGCAGGGCCAGAAATAGGATCGCCCGTGCTTGGAACCTCAAAGGTGCACGCTATATGCACGGCAAGTGTTGAGCAACATCAGGGGAACACCCACCCCCGCGTGGACCCCAATCTTTGCCACTGAAGCAATTGGCGACACAAGTAGGATCCACTTGCTTGGAAGCAACCTGCTTCGCCCACATCCCCTTGGTCACTGCCTCGCAATCCCGAGAAGCTCTGACCCTCGAGTAGCTTCACCTCTACACCAGGAAAACCAGCCTACTCTGCTGAAATTGCAAAAATTAAATCTCCAGAAGTAAAATCACACCTACTTGAAGGTTGACAACCTGCTTAAGACAGCAGAGGCCCACAGCCCTGCGGCCGCTACCTGGCAGTGCCGATGTGCAACCTGTGAACCTCAAGTAGCGTCACCTCTATTTGGAGACCCAGCTTGCTAAGGGAGGCCGAATCAACAGGTTCTCTCCAAAAGATCGAAGTAGGAGCAGCCCTTCTTGGGAACGTGGACACACAGAAATCACTTGGTAAGTTGGGCACCGTCAAGTACGATCACCTTACCTGGACCCCAAACCCCTGCCTGCTGAGGACAGCTGGGCCCCTCCCTAGGTTAGTGCCGAAATTGCGCAAGCGTGACCTCACGCAGCAACACCTTTACTTGATAACCCAGCTTGCTTGGGGAAGACAAATCAACAGCCTCCAGCTCTGCTGAAACTACAAGAGCTAAGCCTCCAGAAGTAGGACCACCCCTACTTCGAGGCTTAAGCTCGCTTAAACAATACATGCTATTTACACTTGGCAATGTTGGGCACCATCAAATAGGGTCCACCCCTTCTTAGACCCCAAACCTATGTCACTAAGGCAATTGCCAAAGTTCTCAGGCACTGCTAGGACTACGCAATCTATGTTTGCCCAAGTAGCATTGCCCCTAATTGGAAACACGCTTTGCCTTTGCTTAAAAAGTTCAAGGTTGTGGTTGGGCAGCACCAAGTAAGAACGCCTCTTGCTTGGCTTCAGTCCGGCTCAGAACTCGGCCCGCTTGGTACGTGGAAGCGCGACCCCGCAAGTAGCAACACCTTGCTTAGAATCCCAACGAGGAGCCAAGCTGATATCCTGCGGACTTGCTGGAATTGCAAAAGCTAAGTCTCCACTCTGAAGCTTGAGCTTGCGTAAAAGGTCATGCTATGTTCACGTAGCAACTATATAGGGGGGCAATTGCTGAAACTATGCCAACGGCCACCTGCACTTGAAAACTCGGCTTCCGGGGTCGCCCCTGGGGGGGAAACACAAGTTCCAATCCTTCCAGACCACAGCCCATACCACGAATAAGGGTGCCACATCCGGTGCTTCCACTGGGCTCCCAACAGTGCTACCAGCACACGGGGTCCATCGATGATGATCCCAACCATTGCCAGGCCGTGTCCCTGGCGGAACAATGATACCTCTGCTCCATCACAGGAACTTGAAGCTGCCAAGGTGTGGTGGCATGGGTGCTGTGAGCACAGCGCCTCTAAGGTGGGAGGTAACTCTTCCAACTCAGAAGTGGTAGGGACAAAGAATGGGGATTGCAGAATCTCAACACCACGCATCCAACACTTGTAGGCTGCAATTGGATCCCCTCCGTTGGCCAGCCTCGCCACATGCTCCTTGAACTCCATGAAAGCCGCCGCATCAAGGATCTAGGCCTCAGTAGCCATGGGCACATCGATCCCAGGCAGAAGGTGGGATCCAAGGTCACCCCTGGGAACCTCACCTACTTAGCCAAGGTCGCCCCTTGGACTAAGCCCTGACTTCACCAAGGTCAGCCCTTGGAAAACAAAGAATGAATGCCTTTTTGGGTCAACTCCCAACTTGAGCCAAAATGATGGCATTCATTGGATAGCTTAAAGATGACACATGCACACCCAAAGCCTGCCAAGCTCAGTGCATGAATATATACAGTTTACTTATGTATTCTGTATTTATTTATTTACATACTGTAGTTTGCATTACATTGTACTGCATGGCACTGCACTACTGTACATTACAATAGTTACAACAGAATACATCGCAGTACATTACATGACATGACATTACAATGCATTACCATAGATACATGCGTATGTGTATGTGTGTGTGTGTCTTGTGCGCGTGTGTCCCTGTAATTGCGTACAAGTGCAGATTCAGACCTATTTGATATGGATTAGTATACAGAATAATATACACACAGGATTATACAAATATACATGCTGGAGTGTGTGAGTGTATCTTGTTTGCATGTGTTTGTGTGCATGTGTGTGTGTGTTTGGGTGAGAGAGCACATCTTATATACATACATGCTCACTATTAGCTTTACTTAGTTCATCTTGGTTCTCTGTTTTGTTGAAGGCATCGGGCCAGCAGGCTTGCTACACCTTCCACCCCGTGTCTCAAAATGTTTCAATGGAAGATTGCTCTGATCCGAGTGTCTGCTTCTGTGCCGGCAGGGCAGTCTTGACAGGCTGTGGCATTCTGGGGACTATAGGTTCCAAATGGACACAGCTGGCAGACTTCAGATGCCGTCTCGTTACCTTAGACATTGCATGTCGGAAAGACTGGACAGTTGTGTGCATGCCTGTACGTGACTCATCTTCGTTTTCCTTTCATGGCACACCGCTGAGCGAAACACTGCTTCGAGACATGTCAACTACCAATACAATCACGCTTCAAACCTTTAAACCTGTATAATAACCCTTTTGCCACAGAGAGCAACCAAGTGCAGTCCAGAAGTGCTAAACTTGCCCGGCTCGCAATGCAAGCATTCTGAACTCTGTGTGCTCAACATGTACTTGCCCGGAGCACACGCTTCGCAAGCAGACTGTGCTGAGGAGCCTGATACTAACGGAACCAAGTGGCGAGGGTAGTTTAGCCCCAAGTCATCAACATGGCTAAGAAAAAAAAAGTGTGCAAAGACAACAGGCACGAGAGAACGTTCGGAAAGGTGTCCAAATAAAATTCTGCTCTTCTTTCTGACAAATAAGATTAACAAACGATGCATGGGTCACTATTGTCCAGAGGTGTCACACTTTAGCGGCTTTAGCGCAAATTAACTGACTACTCATAAAGTCGGAAAATCAAGTCCTATTCAAATACTTGTTGCATCTTGTTGCTGCTGAAGCGGCTACTAAAGCGGCCCGCTGGGCAGGCATGACATTCAGAGGAGCCCGTGTCGTTGGCAAACCTTCCTGTCGACAATTCCCCCAGAAGGTGAGGTTCAATGTGACAGCGCAGCATGTCGCCTCCACTTGCCCAGTTTCATAAGCTAGGTTCCTTTTCGTTCCTTTTCATTCCTTTTCACCTGAAGCATGATCCAGTAACTTTGGATAACTATCTCAGCGATTCTCAGGGTAACTTGTTCTGATGGCCATTGCAACCATTGGATCAAAGGCCTCTAGAGCAACCAATGCATTGCAGCATGCCCTGCATGGGAGCGTATTGCCCCACAGGACACTCGGAGCATGACCTGGCAGAACTGCAGGATTCCACTGATTTCACATCAGTGTGTTTAGCTGGAAGTTCTGGGTCTAACATGGGAAGATCAAGGGCGATCTAAACATATACCGTATACCATCCTATCCCCAGATTTGTTCACTTCCTGAGCACAAATCTCTGCAGATTTCTTTCCAAGACACCAGTCCGAGCTCCAGTTGGCAGAGCTGCCCGCAGGACAGGGGTTTGCAGCTCCCATTCGAGTTCCAATAGTAGGCATCAGGGCACCTGGCTGATGGTGCAGGTTCAGAGTGTGGTCCAAAGCTGCTGTCTGAAAATGTGATTCTGCCTGTTTGCAGATTGTCCATTTGCCCAAAAGACCAACGCAGCTGGTAGCAACCATGAGATCCGCATGGCAAATGAGCAAATGCGGGAGCGTTGGCAGTCAAGCGTTGTTTTCTCTGCAAAAACTACTTGTTTGCCTTAGCTTTCTGTCTGGTCATAGGGAGAAAAGCATGATCTGTCAAGTTGGTCTTGATTCTAGCATGACAGCTAGTTCGGTAAACGATGTTTCTATATAAATATGCGTACAAGTGTATGTGTATATATTTGTATATAGTGCATACGTGATCATATGTGTGAATCTAGCCATCAAGCTACCAGCATACCTGCTGTTTGCTCTGTTGCTGGCTGTTTCAAGATTTGAATACGCGGCACCGTAGATCCGGGGACCGATTTGCCAAGATCATGGGGACCCAAAAAAACCTCTTGTGATTGCCCCAGGGCCTTTTCAGCGGGAGCTCACTGCTTTTTGCAAGAGCTTTCAAGCCCACGCTGCGCGGACAGATGCTCTCTGAATGGGTCTCCCATATCCTTTGATATACTGTTTCTGGCGTCTTCTTACTGTGGCTATGGCTTGGGTCATTCTTAGTGTCATTTAGTGCCAAACCGTGGAGTTTCGGACATAAATGTTGATATCCCATGTTGCATTATTTGGAGTACAACATGTTTGAAGATGTGGCCTTTTCGCTCGCGAGTCGTAGAACCTTTGCTTCTGAAAAGGGTCCCTTCTTTGCGCAGGTTTTGGAGGGAAGATCAAGAACGGCAGGGAAGATCTTACGAAACTTCTGGAGGCTCAGGGGCCTTGATCTTGGTGCTTTCCATGTATTCATCGGGCATTCCTCTCACAGCCCCAACTTGGAGAACACAATCCAGAATTCCAGGATGCCAGAAAACTCTCTCCTCCCAGTCTGGGCAAGTGTCCATGAGGTTCAAAGTGCCGGCACCTTGAGAAGAAGCCAAATCCTTTCCCAACCGGTGCGCAGATTTGATAAGTCGAAAGCCTGGACCATAGCCCATGGCACCCAGCCGAAAGGCATAATACATGAGACGCCTGTCAAAGCTGGTTGAATTATCAAACGACTTCCGGTCTTCCTCTGGATTTATCTTCCACTTCTCAGGTTGATTCCTCAAAAAGAATTCATAGAGGCCTTCAGGGTCGGTTTCAATCACCGGTGAAATGATCTCCTCCACATTCTCGGTGAAGACGTTCTCATTCTCATAGCACTTCTCCAAGACAGATTTGAAGCTGGGCCCATCGCGGGCCAACATGGCATCCTTCAGTTGCAGGATCAACTCTTCAGCCTCCAACTCTTTGGCGGCTTTCTCTTCAAACACGCCTGGCGCGGCGCGAAACTGGAAACACCGTATCCATGTATCCATCCTTTGAGAAGAAATAAAGGCTGTTTCCGGTGTTTCCTGGCCTACGGAACATTATGGAACTCTGGAATCCCAAGGCAAATGATGGTAAATGCACAAAAGTTCCATCTCAAACAACCGCCTCGTTCTTGAACTGCACGTCCGATCAACTCGTTCATCAGGGTTTCCCCTTCAAGATCTCCTAGCTGTCTGCACATCGGCAGAAACCTGTCAGCCAGCTCCTTCGCCTTGTCGACTTTGCCTGCGAAACAGTTGGGCCAAGGGAATAAGATCTACAAACACCCAAGAAAAATGGATCCGTATGTGGTACATCTATGTTTTTATCTGCTGGCCACTTCTGATGGTGTCAAGTGGAACTGAAGCTGTGGAACATTCAATGAATGTGTAGTATGAGGACATTCCAAGGGGTGCAATATTTAGTGTCCCTGGCTCAAAGCCAAACCACCAAGACTGGGTGGGTGTGTGATTCGCACGCACCCCAATATCGCTGAGTATGTTGCCACATTAGTTTTATAGTTGTCTTGGCAAAATTTGTCGTGAAGTGACGTTGAGTCCCTGGAAGCAGGTTCTATTCTTCTCTTGTCCTGCATTTTGTCTTGCAATCATCCACCAACACGATGGACACTAGAGAATGTGATGGTTCAGTTCCTTCGCGATTGATCCATTCCTCCCAAATCTTCAAATCCACTTCCAGACTGACCTCAATAGTTTAACCCAAGATTCATCCAAAAAAATCACCAGCTCACCCTTGGATCCCGTGCCTGTCAGCATGTTCAAAACAGCCACGTGTTTCATGGCTTCCACCACTAGTGTGGAAGGCACCTCAGCTCGAAGCAAATCAAGAATCATCATTGGGTTCATCACTTTCACATCTCGCACCGGAGGTAGTAGCAGCATCAATTTAATATGTATGGTATATCTATATATATATTATGTGTATAAGATTAATTATATATATATATATACATATATCCTTATATTATATTACATAAATTATTTATATATATGTATTATGTAGATATATATATGTATATCATATATATTATAGCTATTATATATAGTACGTTCATTCTATATATATCATATATATTGCAAAAATGAAATATATATGATATATT
>Ga0126342_10003628_pt1 | contig 25664 bp, 29 predicted proteins | sample Cyp1metagenome_FD_92528 | JGI IMG/M metagenome (GOLD analysis project Ga0126342, IMG submission 92528) | Coral microbial communities from Lord Howe Island, Old Settlement Bay, Australia - Cyphastrea 1 metagenome | ecosystem: Host-associated > Invertebrates > Cnidaria > Coral ... | reverse complement strand
CTGCGTTTTACTCTGCACGACTCTTCTAAGAAGAAGAGTGACTGAGCTGTCAAACCTGTGTGGTTTGGCTCAAGTCCGAGCTGTGAAAAAGAGCTGCCACGCCGCTCTCGTGTTTTCACAAGATTGCGTACTTGGGAGAATCCTCTTGCCAAACATTGCCCATCGAGAAAATCCATTGCGCCCATTTCTTCGGCTGGTCAAGTACCACTTGCAAGGCTTGCGAAGTATTGGCGGCATCCCCCGTGTAGATCCGCTGAGAGCACTGCACGAGATCAAAGACTTCCCTCTTCAGTTCTGCTTTTCAGTACGGAAAACGGAGCGGTCTGCTGATACGAGAGCGGGGACGGTGGGATTTTCGCATGGACACGTAGGTCGATGACAGGGAGAAAGTTGTGGTGTGCCACTGCACAACCCAAAAGCAGTGACGTGATGGGTACCAGTTAGGTGAAAAAGATCTGTTGAGACAAGAGGTGATGACTTAGTATCCATGCAGATGACAACTTATGTGTCATGCTGAGCAGGCCGATTAATAAAAGCAACCGCAAAAACCACAAAATCACCATGGGCCATTCAAAGGGTGCAGAAGCAACACACCAATGCGGAAACCTTGTGAAAATTGGGTTGTCTGCCTTGAAAGCCGTCGAGGATCACGCGCAAGTGTCCATGACGAGGCCACACACCGGTCGCAGGTGCAGGAAAGGTAACCCACCCTGACCATTGCCCCAATAAGCTCCAGGCATGACACCAGTCAGCTGCGCATCGAGTGGCGGTGCCTAGAAGTGGCGATCCTGGCAATCCACTGGAAACGGCAGTTTCTGTGTCACAACGGTTGAGTGGTCGATAGGTGGTCTTCGACATGGCCAAGATGGACTTTTCTGGCAATAGCGGCAAGTTCATCTGGGTCTCGCTCAGGATCAATAAGTTCAGACTCTAAAAGTGGGCTGCGATGTCCAGATGCCAACACAATAACAGTCCAGCATTGATTTCCGTGAAAGCTTCACTTACCAGGATGACGCCTTTGCTGGCACACGTTGATGTGCTTCAGTGGTAGACTGTTTGTTGGTTGATTCTGGGCATGGCTGGGCCGTAGACGACGAGTTGCTGCTCTTCTTTTCTTCTCGCTCAGTATGGTGCGGGCTTGAGGTTCTGACCTGTGAAAAGGTGACTTGATGGCTCAGTTGGTAGGGCGTTGGTCTTGCCAGCGCTGACAGACTTCTCCATAAGAAGTCTGGTGAACCTGATAGGCACGAGTTTGAGATAAAGGTCGTAGATGATAAGGAGGTGGCACCGGAACCTGCTTGGCATAGTCTGTGTGCTGGGTCGTTAGCCAAGCCGCTGAATTTCTAGCCTTTCAGACTGTCTACCAATTGCTGATAATCGAAATCTATCAGCGGAGACTGTGTCCAGCACTGCAGGTTAAGTTACTGGCCCATGGTCGCTGCGTGGTGGAAGGAGCGAATTCGATACGTGGACCCCTATGGCGAGCGCACCACAGCGGTGTTCGTACCCATATTGGCAGACACGGGCCTGGATAAGGTGCACCCTACGTGAGCTGGCACCAACATTTTGGATGCATGTGTTTTTCTCTTCCCAAGCATCAACTTTGCCCTCATCGAAAGTGATTCTGTGCCTGTAACACTCTTCGAAATTCAGAAGCTGTGGCTGTCATGCATGGAGCATGACCCCCTTGACGAAGGATGCCAACAACCTGAAGCAGCACCGAGCAGTCCGATTGCACCTGCGCAGAAGAGAGCAAGATCTGTTGACACGGGAAAAGCCACGCAGCAACAACCTGGCCCCCCTGTCAAGCTGCCCAAGTGGCGTTGAAAACTTTGTGGCCATTGACGTGCAGACACCGCCTCCAGACCCCACAGGAACTTTCGAGGATGAGGTTGACTTTGGCGGGTCAGAACCCTCTTTTTGTGGTCGGCGCCCGTTGCCTTTCGGCGGGTCGCACTTGAGACTCCCGAGTGGACCAGCAGGGATTCGAACCACCACCGGCTCTCCAAATCGCCACTGGTGTTGGACAGATTGATTCAGGTCACACTCAGTGGAAATAGCAATTCCTCTCGACCATGCGAACTTGGAGCAAAACAAACAATCTTACAGGATGAGCCTGGCGGCAGGCTTCAAAGCAGGCTTCGAGGCAGCCTCCAATTCTTCTGGCGCCATAGCAATTCGCACAACCGAGAGCGCCGTGGCAACAAGGCTGCTGGTTGTTCAAGGTGACTGAGTGTTCGTAGTTCATTAGGTTGGGTTTTTTTCGTGGGTGGTTGCTGCCGCTGGTTGAGGAGGCTGCAGCAAATTCGGAAATGGGTAAATCATCACGCACATCTGGGTTGACTATTTGAGCAAGGACTGGGTGTGCTTGCTTTTGCATGATTTTTGCAATCAACTCGCAGGATCCTCTACTAGCTCTTTTACATCGTCCAACGGTTTGTCTAGGGCTATTGCCACCAGCATTTCTCCTCCATCTTTTTCAATAATCTCCGTCTTTCCAGCCTGACTTTTATGTAAGACAGCAAAGGCTTTCTCACAGATACTCCTTTCATACTCTTCTGTTGCTCTTTGAGAGTGTGATCCTGTTTGAGGCGGGGGCCCGAAGAGTCTCAGGGGTTCCAAGGACGCGGAGAAATACGCTTTCGGGTAGCTGGGCGGTGGGTTTGCTTGCTGCAATGGCTGCTACACGCTGTATGTCGTTAGACGTGACATCTCGTGAGCTTGTCACTTTTTAGATTATGTCTGTAGTGTGATCTGCCCACAGTTGGCCCAGATTGTACCCCCGCTCAGGTTCCATATACAATCGTATCATTGCGCAAAAGCGGATCCTCATCGCATTCCAATCCTGAGGATGACACCATGGATGATACAATGCTATCACCCTTCTTGAAGTTACCGACGTTATGAACTGACCAGCTGATCACCATGTCTTCGTTGTTTGTTTGTTGTGTTCTTTTCGTTTGTTTGGTTTTGGGTTGTTTTGCTTTGGTTTTCTTTCCTACACGGCCACGGTGCGCAACCAACACCGTGGAGTTGGACATGGTGATGACACCGATATGAATGATGTGCAGGAAGGCAGCGAAAGTGAAAAAGGAGAAGAAAATGTTCTTGTGAACCAAGAACAAATCTCAGCCAGACCATTGAGACCTTCCGGATTGAGTTGAACGGTTGTCTGATGCGTCATGACTATGGGATGGCCAGCCAATTCAGAACTGTATCATGCTGGTTTTGGATGCGCTGACTGATACCATTTCTATGCCACGAACTAGAAGGGTCGAACTTTTCACTGGACTTGGAGACTCCCTTGAGTCGGGAGACCAGACTCGGCCACAACTTCCAGAGATGGTAGATCGATCCTCAACTATAAGGCGACCCGATGGCTCAGTTGGTATGGCGTTGGTCTTGCCAGCGCTGACAGACTGCCGGTGGTGGTTCGAATCCCTGCTGGTCCACTCGGGAGTCTCAAGTGCGACCCGTCGAAAGGCAACGGGCGCCGACCACAAAAAAGATCGATCCTCAACTATACTATAGCAGCCAACTTCGCGAGATGGCATTTGTGGACTGAAGTTTGCATGTCTTTCTCACAAGAGATTTTACAATTTGGTGCATGCAACGTGCACTGGCGGTGAAGTTTTGGTGATAGTTAGTGATCGAGCCAGCTTTAGCTCAGTCGATCAAGGAGGAGTCCGAAGAGTTTACAACACTACTCATGACTGTCATTGGGGCTACATGGCCACAGCACAAAGGATGACACGCACAGAACGAGAGAGTCAAAATAAAGAACCCGATGCAATTTACATGTGTAACCACATGGACATTTCTGCACAGGAAATTTGTGTGATCATGTGCAGGCCCTGGTTCAAAACAATAGCGTCCGAACTTTGCTTCGCAAAATGTGAATTCTTCGTGTTTTTTCGCGCAATGTGGATTTGGAAAGAAGTGCTCGCTCAATGCAATGTGGCAATACATTGACAATGATGATGTACGTGACGCACTGATTGCATGTCACACCAGCAGTACAAATGCTCTACCTGTTTTGGAAACTTGCCTCAGCCTTGAGTATGAACTTGCCTGGAATGCCTGGGTGACGCGAGTACCAACGGAATCAAACATTGCTGACGATCCCTCACGCTTTATTCTCCAGTCACTGTGGTTGTGCAAGAGATGTTTTTTGACTGTAGCGAAATGTGGCAGGTCATGTCGACCAGAAAATGTGGAGGCGTTTCGGCCTGACATGCCAACCCCACTTTGTCAAAAGACGCTTGCAGCTTGTTGTGTGTGAGGGTCAGCAAAGTGTGGCTTTAATACAGCAAACTGAAGGCAAACGATTTAAGTTTCAGTTTGATGTGCCAACCGAACGAATTTGAATCTCAAGTTCAATGTGAACGTCAAACTTTGTCAATGTGACACATGTCTCAGTTGTTCATGTACATGTTGTAACATGGTTTCTTTGAAAAAAATCGTCCCGCCCTCAACCACCCTGAATGGGTTGGGAGAGGCGCCATGCCCAAAGCCAGGCGTTTGGACCTGACATGCCAACCCCACTTTGTCAAAAAATGCTTGCAATTTGTTTTGCGTGAGGGTCAGCAAAGAGTGGCTTAATGACGTTTTCTTTCACGCAAAATTTTGTGCGATGTCTTAGGTTGGGGTCGATTCGACGGACGTTTTGATATATAAATATAATTTTTGACAATTCTTGCAGCTGTTTACCTCAAAGTGTTGGAATTTTCATGATACACCAAAAAAATGTTGGTCACTTTTTCGGCACTTCAGTGGTTCTGTGGAATGAGAATGAACGTGTCGTTTCATAAAACAAAGTGACAACGTGCAAACTTTCGTAACCATGAAATACCATGAATGGCCCACAAATGTCATGAATTTGAGAATCAACAACTGCAGATCTGTAAGTGCAAACGCGAAATTACTATGTGACCATGGCCATGACATCGTTGCAGCCTTTTCGACATGCCGAACCAGGCCTGGTTGGAAATATGAACGGTCACGTTGTATCGAAGTCTTCGCTTGATGTGAGGCTGATTTCAATTTTTACGCGGTGCAGGCATTGGCAAGATTCATTCCACCAATGTTCTCCCCAAAAATGCAAGTGTTCATGCATTTCAGGCAGCGATCCTGTTTTTTTTGATTTGGTGGTTCTTTGCGCCCATTCAAAAATGGGCTTTGGCAAGGCCGGGATTTCAATGTTCGAAGTCAAACAATTTGTTGACAATGCAAAATTGTTTCAATTTCGATGGATTGAAGGTCCTGTTGATTCTGATTCCGTTGACGAAATTGCCACCTGCCAAAAATACTTGTAAACGCCAGGTACCAGATTGCCCATGCTGCATATTTGAAGGTTGGCCATGTGTTTTTCCCATTGCACAAACACATAGTGTTTCCCAGCATCACAAACCAGGTCTCAGATCGAAGAAAACGGCTTGAAACCCACCGAGACCTCGTCCGTTCCTGTGGTGATGATTTGATATGAATTTACTGTTTGTTTCTGGTTAAATTTTGCTTTCCATGAATTCAGGATTTGAAACCACATGATGAAGGACAATGTCTTGAGGAAATGGAGGTTCATGGGCGTGGTCAATACTGTCTATTTGTTTGAATTTGTTGGAATTGTCCCACAGGTTGAATTTGATAAGAAGCAAGAACACCTCGCAGGCTTTGGATGCACATGTGTCACAACATCACCACAATTTGTCAACATTTTGTTTTATCAATTTCGTATATTAATTTTGGTTGTTTTCAAACAAAATCACATTTTGTTACAATTTGATATTCCAGACAAAATGAAACTGTTCAGAACATTAACATTGTTTCCAGCTTGCCCAATTTGGGTCTGGATGCATCACAGGCCAAAGCGCGCGTCAAAGAAAAGGCAAACATGCAAAAATGCAGGTCAGATGTAGACTTCATGCAGCCCCTGCAGCGATTGATGTAAATTCGAAAAAATGAAACACATGTCAATGAACACCAAACCACGTATTCGAAAAAAATCGCCCGTTGCTGCTCCAATTCAGGAACTTTCGGCAGCAAAATTGCTTGAAACTGTCTGAACCTTACAAACACAAGACTCTGGAAAAAGAAAATGACAATTTACATAATTTACACGCGAAATTTGGGCAACTATATGTGATGATCCAGTGGATTTGGGGGTCATTTTCAGACCCCATATGGACTATGGAAATCGATGGAAATCGGACAAGTGAAATCTTTCCTGGACATTTTGGAGTCTTGGAGGTAGTTTCATCGGACTCTGCGTCCAGCGAGGAGGCCATGTCACATGATGGAAGCCGTTGAAACCGGAAATTTTCACAGGGAGTTTTCATGGCAGGCGGAAGTCCACGATGATTGCGGCCATCACGGCCATCATGATCAAGATGAGAGTCATCAAGGCAAATGATGTTCCCTCTACAATTTTGATTGAACACTTCCATGTTTTTGGTTAAGAATCGCAGTTCTTATAAAGTGGAAACATCAAAACTGAGTGAAATTAGTTTGTTGAGAGATTCCAGATGGATTCTGGGCAGCAATCAAACCATGTATTCAGTGGTCGCAGATGTTGTTTACGAATTGTGTTCAATTCTCAGAATTTCTTACCAAACCGTATTGTTTCTAAATGATCAAACTGAAATTGGCTGGCACTTTGCCATACTTTGAATGCCCAGGAGCGAAAGGGTCACTGCTCTCCAGGAGTTCAGAGGCAAACTTCACCTCACTATGTATTCCGTGCACGCTGCTGCCATGCTAATCTGCACTTGCGATGCTGACAGGTGTCCATCATGCACGAACTGCGACCTGGAAAGGCATGAAAGACATGGGCATTGAAGCAGTTGATTAGGTTAAATTTGTTGAAGCAGTTGAAGCGGCGATTGTGTTGTATGGGAACAGACATTTCTTTCAGCAGGCTGATCAGGCTGCATTAGATGCTGTTAGAATGCTGTCCTTTGAGCTTTTCGAGTGCGATGTGTTCACCTGGCATGTGTTGCGTTGCTTAAACACTGCCTCAATTCATCTCAATTCAATTTTCAGAGATCCTGTTGGATGTGTCTCAAATTGTCTCAAGCTCCACAAGTTGTTTGCCATGTACATTGTAATTTGCACGACAGGTGGGAAGTCATCTCCAAGAAGAATCGCTTGAAGGTTTCAAGCTGTTTGAGATGTGCCAGCCTTAGCTCTTTGCATGTCCAAAATGCTGTTACGCCACAGCGTGGCAATACGCAGTTTACTTTTCTTTGTATCCGCCATGTTGGTGCCTCCATATTTGCGAGATCGTGTCTTTATCTCAAATTGCGCTCTAAGGGACAGGTTGTGACTGGAAGGCAGGCGGAAAATTGAAAGAGTCAGGATTGCGCTGCATGCATTGTGCAGTTCGTCATTGGCAGAGCTCTGAAGGCTATTGGCTTGGTTCTGTACAGAATCCAGCAGCATGTGCTTCAGGTTCAAGTCTTAGAGCTACAAAGTAGGAGTGCAAGCTGCTGAAAAGATATCAGAAAGTTGGCCAAACCACGGTTTCCAAAAAGTGGAAGAAGGTCAGATAAATATAGTCAGTCTCGCAAAACTTTCTCAGGTGGTCTATGTTGGGGTGTCAATAGAGTGCCGACGGCAACATGTTGGCCGTGCTTTGGTGTGCTTCTTGGAATGCTGGGAAATAGTTATTGAGCATAGCTGCAATGACTTCGCTGAGTTCGTTTCAGGTGAAATCCGTGAAAGAACTGTCCAGGTGGGTTGGAAGCATCTTCGAATCTGCGAACGCACTTTTACATACTTTTACGTGTGAAGGATTGTGAAGGACTTTACATTCTGCCAGGAAAGACCTGAGCTGTTCAAGTGCGGTGGCAGTGATCCAGAAGCATATATCTCCAGAGGCACTTCGGCAGGGATGATGTGTCATGCTATGTCCATGATGTCTGGTGGAATTGGAATAATTTCTTGCCTTTACGCGTTTTACATTGTCCTGTCCTCTGTGTTGCTGTGAAAGGCAGTGATGTTCTTTAGAGCGGTCGGCTTCAAAAAGGAGGAGCTCAAAGGAGGAGATGGGGAGAAGGTGCCATTGTGACACTGATATTGGGCCAATTACTGATTTGTTCTTTTTGTGAGTCAACTTGTCGAGCTTAGGTTTTCTTGCGGATGGAAATTAAAAGACAGGGTAAGCGTTTGCAACTCAGAACCAGATCACAGAACCCACGCAACTTTCTAAACATGAATTCAAAGGAATTTAAAGGAATTTTAGCAGTTCTATACTGAGGCAAGTCTGAAGGGTCTTCTACTTAGCTCGTCTTATTGTCGTTGCATGCAGTGCCAATTCTTGCAAGTGGGCCAATGCGATCCAGCACTGTAATGCACAGATGCCGTCAAGGTCTGGGAGTTCATCTCAAGGCACCTTTACTCTGTCTGGTGCTGCCGGAGATTTTGCCAAGCTGGGACCGTCGCAGGAGGGCTATCTCTTCTCCTTTGGGAAGAAGTTCTAGCGCAGGCCTCTTGACACACTTATTATTTTTCATCTATAATTCGTATACTCATTCATATATAGTAAATACTTTGCTCGCATCAGAAAGCCATTGTCAATTAGAGGAGAGAAAAGAAACATAACACATTTGCTGCGTTATTCCTTGTAGACAACATTTTTCTGGCTCAAAGCAATCTTTCGCACTAGTATGCACAAAGTGTGCAGCAGTCGCAAACACAACTTACATCTCGTAACCATTAGTCTTTTGAAAGGAGATGGCGACTTGTTTCCGTGTAAACAACACCACGAGTTCTATCAGTTATCGATTTCTATGTAGCTTGCTTAGCTTGACTTCTCTGTAGCGGCTCTGTAGCGGACGAGCCTCGCCTCGACCTCATAGTTTTGATCCATGGTCCATGCATGTTGCCCACGCGGCTGTCGCAATATGTTGAGCTAAGGTCGCAGAGCAGAATGCCAGTTGACTCTGTTTGGAACCACAGATATTGTACTTGTAAGTATGATAGTGGGTAGCCAGTGCGCAACTGCATGTGACCATCCGGACACTGGAAATGCTTGATCTCCTGGTGTTTCTAGAGCGGAGTGGTGGAACCAGCTATGACTGTGCTTGCCGTCCAAGTGCTCAAATTGCTTTCATTACATAATTCACACACACACACAAGAATCCGGGCAGAAACTGGAAGGATATGCACATTTTGAAAATCATTTGTTTCGACAACAAAGAAACACATCTAGATGAGCAGTTTGTAAATGATCGTGTTTAAGCTTCTCTTCCCGTGTGTTCCTACTATTTTGGGCAAAGATGGGTGTATATAGGCATCAAAACACAGTGTTTTGACATAAGATCCATTGATGCACCGATGCACTATGAACGGACTTTTTGACAAGACCAGCCCTTTCTAATAGAGTCAATAGACCATGGACCCTGTCCACGACGTCAAAGTCGGTGAAAAGTGAAGTGGGTATGAGTCAAAATGTAAGACCTGGGGGACCACAGATTTCAGTCTATTCTTAGCATTCATCATCCCATTATTGGGGTACTCAATTTTGACCCATACCCAAGTCGGTGTAGAAATATTGGCCAGGAGCACTAAAGCGTCCGATTTGTCCCGTGAAACTTTCTAACGGTCTTGAAACGAGGGAGTTTGCAGACATCGCAGACATCATGTAATTCACCCAATTTGCGATAGGCAATGCCATGGGTAATCGGGTAGGCACGTGAGCATGGAACACATCGACCTGGATGTTCACTCGCCGGAGTTCTTGGCCTCGCTCTCTTTATCTTTCCAGAACTTGCTTGTGCAGAAGCGGTGCAACAAAAAGATCCGACCGACCGAACGACCAAGTGAACCAGGCAGATCATATGGATCAAGCCAAGCCTGTGGCTGGAGTCTGGTCCTTTTGATGAATCTCTTCATTGCGTTTCAGATGGACGGTTTTTGGAGGCTGTCACTTCCGTGGTTTGCGCTTCAACCACTTGGGAGCTTCATTGTGAAGTTGGGATCTGTGTCTTTGTTCATCCTGATTGAGTTCTTCTATGCTTGCGCAAGTCTTGTTGATCCTGGCAGTCCTGGCAAGAAAGATGTTATTTCAGATAAGTCAGATAGGTGGTGCAACTACTGCATGGCCCCAAAACCAGACAGGTGTCATCATTGCAGCACTTGCCGTCGTTGTGTGCTTCGCATGGACCACCATTGCATCTTTACCAATTCGTGCGTTGGCCTACGGAACCAGCCACATTTCCTGGTCTTCGTTTTTCTGACCATGTGTGGATCTGGTCTCTCTGCACTGGCAGCAGCTCCACAAATAACTGCGGCAATGGCACTGAGCGGAGAACGCACAATGAGACAGGTTCATCTCATTGGTGTGTGCCTATCTGCAGCCATTGCCTCCTTTCTTCTTTGGAATTTGCTATTGGCTCAGATGCACTTGCTTATCAGGAATGAAACAACTATTGAGAGTTCGAAGAACTGGGCAGATCGCTGTCACAGCAGCTATGACCGAGGAGTCCGGGAGAATATTGCTGAGGTTTTCGGCTCAAATGTCGCCGGATGTATCCCGAATTCTGTCTTTGACATCTTCGACGGATTGGACCAATTTCTCGCAGATTCATGATAGTGTGTCAACAGACCTTATCAAGGGTTGCTGACTCTTTGATTCCGACAAAGTTCGCTGCTCTCATAAGATTTGTCAAAAGATCCGTGGACAGGGAGTATGATGAGTATGGTCATGATAGTCATGCTTCTGTGCAGTACTGCAATGTGGCAATGTTAGGTCCATCCCGTGCCGATCGAACGTGCTGAGGCTTTGGTGTCCGAGATTCGTCGGAAATTGGGGCCCGGATTGAAGATTGTAATCCTGGCTGATGCAGGCTGGACGACGAGCTTTGGGTCCTTGGGGTTTCATTGTTTTGTGGCCTCTGGTTTCAAACGGAGCAACAATTAACACGGGAAGCACACACACACATAAGAACAACATTGAGCATTGAACCAATCTGTTTTGGACACTTTGGAATTGGGCATGAACTTATGAAGTCTCGACTGCTTTGTTGGGCACAGTCTGATAATGCCACGTCCTTAGGAATCGCGGCGAAAAGGTGAGTGTGTGAAACGAAGAAAATGAGAGTAGGGCAGTTACACAGTATGATCAATGTGGCTTTGCTTTGCGGATCTTTGGCCCAAGCTGAACTTCCAAACAGAACTTCATGTCTGCAGGAGGCTGCAGTTGCACAGAAACCCGAGCTGCTTGCGAGCTTGAAAACTTGTCCTGTTTGGAGCATTTTGAAACTTAACCTAGAGAAAAAAATCTTGCACACGGCAGACATTAGACTTTTTATGACTTTCCAGCTAACACCCTGCCGGTTACTTCCGACCTGTTCAATTTCCTTGGATGGTGAGAGCGCTGCCTCCATAAGCTGCAGCGATGAACAAGGCAACTGGCTGCTAGCACTGTGAATATGGCTGTGATCGTTAAAAGGTTGGGGCTGTCTTTGTTGCGTTTCTATCCAAGTGGTGAGTCATATTTAGGTCTTCTCACCCACCTGACCTAGCAGCAGGATCAGTTTCTGGTTTTCTCCTTGATGATGTTCTCGCTTGGATTTACTTGTGGCTGACCTGGTTGCTATTCCACTTGCTGGCGAGACTTCCTTATTGTATTACATAAGGAGAAAGATGGAGAAGTGGTGTGCGTTTCTTTGCCTATCTGTCAAGCTCAATCTGCGGGTTGCTCGCAAGGCACGTGCAATGCTCGATGCCCTCATGGGTCCTGACCTCGGCTGGTGACTGGTCGTGGGGTGACCTTAGCGACCCGGCAATCTGACCTTGGCAACCTGGGACCAGAGACTGTCAGATAATCGTAGCAATCGTAGCAAGCGTGCAGCTTGCCCTGCTACTTGGGTCACTCGGACCGCGGGGGGCAAGGGCTCTTTGCATGTTGTGTGAACGTACACGCGAAGCTGCAGGCACTCCTGCTGCATTTTTTGAGGAGGCAGAACCTAGCGTTAGTTTTTTTTTGAAACAGAGATTCAGAATACTTTCCTACTGTCTAACTGGCCCGAAGCTGTACCAGTCCAAAATTGGCCCATGTTTGATTACAAACACAGCAGGCCTTTATCTTACATCATTTCAAATCAATGCCAGGGCATCTTAGCAAGTGGCCAACTATGACCTACTAGTATGATGAAACCAGACGTTTTCACAATCGATCTTCTACCATGCATGTAGAATATACGTAGTAGAATCATGCGTTTCTAGATAGTATTCGATATAAGCTATGTGCGTACCTGTTTCACAATTCCTTATTGCGAGTCCAAATAGGAGTGCACCAATCTCCACACAGTCAGGTCTCCTCACCAAGGGCCCGTAACCCTGAACCAGTACCCTGCACCTAAACTGCAAATCTTAGAGAACGCCAAATCGCCAAATGTAGATCTAAACAAAACGAACGAATCTAACTGCTTCAGCACCACGCTTTCCCTTGTTTGCTGCACCTTGCAGAGGAAAAATGCCAAAAAATAATTTTTTGCGTCATTAGCTTGTAAGGGATTTTTGCTACACAAAGCTGAGCGGGTTTCGGTAGATCCCCAGGATTCTTGTGTGAGTCTCCACTGGTCCATCCCTTCTCTGCAGGCCCCCAGCGGGACCAAAAGAAGGATGAGAATGCGGAGGATTGGAAGGTGCGCTTTCCATCGCTTTCCGTCCAGTTCAATCATTTCGTGGAACCGAAGGCGCTGATTGTGTTCACCTTGTGGAGTTTTGTGACGTAGTGCGGTCGCTGCGGGGGAGTGACCCGCCCGGCCAGGACAAAAGCATTTGTAAGGGTAGCTTTGCTGCAAAGCTGAGCGATCCTTTCGAAGGCATTATATAGGTGATATTTTTAAACCCGAAAGCAAGGTTGGATCAGTTTGCAGACTTGGTCGGTATCGGTGTTGTGCTTTCAGGTTTTCTTGTGGGCTTCTGTCCTTTCGATAAGGCCAGAGAAATCGTGGTCTTGTTGCAAGACTTGCTCTTTTGCAAATAGCTTTGCTCTCTTTTTGCTTTTCGCTTGTGCTAACCCCGCCGTCAGTCTGTGGTCGGTGGCAAGCGCTCCATGGACCCTTGCGACAAGATTCACTCCGAGGTATGGGGACTGGATCTGAACATGAACAGTATTTGATCTGAAGTTCCCGAATCTTGAGACCACGCGCATGTCAGTGAAAGCGGCTTCCAAACACGAGGTGATCCGAGAAAAGTTTGATGCTCACAAGGATGGCCAAGACGGCAGTGAACTTCGGAACAAGTACGAGGTTCCGCAAAGCTTTTTCGAACACTGCAGAACAGCTTGCCCTAAAGCCTTTGTTCTGGGAGTGTACCTGAGGAGTATTCCATTCGTGACTTGGAGTTTGCGATCCAAGAGGCTGAGGCTGGCAGTCGTAATCGGATGTTAGATAGATTAAATTTTGATTAAATAGATCGACACAGATCCATGGCTGGATACTGCTGGATATTGCCGAGAGCCAAACTATTTTTGACCATCCCTATTGGCCCATATTGGCGCCAGCGGCCGAAGAGGTCTAGCCATCAGAGAAGAGAGAAGTTACTTTGATGTTCGGCATTGGCTCTCTGAATAATCACCCAATCTGAAGACTTTGTTGACTTTCTTGACTAGCATAAGCAGGTGCTGAGGACGTGCTTCCAAACCGCTAAAGTTTTGAACCTTAGCCACCTCTCAAAGGCCTATGGTCGAAGAGAGGTTGAGAGGCTGAGGAAAGAACCAAGGCAACTGGGCCGGGAGCAGCGAGATTCGCTCTCCGCCAAGTTTACAAAATCGCAGAATCGGACGGTGCGGTGTCGGGGACATGGCTTCAAAGCCTGTGAAATACCCCCAATTGCAATGCAGTGCTCCCTTAGTCCAGGCATCGGTATACGGAAGGACTTTACGAAATGGCAGGAACAGGCGGGTGATGGTCCTGAAAAAACCCACAAATATTTGCAATTTGTGTTTCGGGTCCTTCTTTGGTGGGGCATATAATATAATAATATTAATTTAATAATATAGTATAATATAATCTAATATAATATACTGTAATATTAAGGTCCATGACAGTATAAGCAGAGAAATTCTCTGCGCCATACCAGCTAATTAAATAATGCAAGACACGTCTCTTTCCTGTCTCTTTTTCACCTGACTATGCAAGGTCCAAAGCTCTCACAGCGGATGTGAACCAGCTCCTCGACAGCATTGTGTCGATGAGTCAGAAAACATTTTGCCTTCCGATATCCCAATTGACATTCTCACATGCCTAAGGAAGATCTCACAAATGAAGAGGGAAAGTCTGCAGTTGGAGAAGAAGCGGGGCTTTGGTAGTCGGAGATTTTGGGTTCAGACCGGGATTGAGGAAAGCGGATCATACATTTGCCCAGTTTGCTTCACAATGAATTTCGGAGGCATCCTTTCTCCAGGAAAGGAAGACTTGGGACACAATGCTCTTATACTGATGAGTAGACCCAAGGACTGTTTTCTGCAATCAAGGAGTGTAATTACTGTAAGTATACTCAAAGGTTTAACGTTCGTCTTCGGATTTGATCACAGTTTTAAGAGCAGGGAGTCTATATGTTGATATGGCTGAGTGTCAACCTTCAGCATTTCTCTGATGGGCATTGTACTTTCCTAGTCTTAAAATTCTTAAAACACCTCTAGGAATAGAGGCTTTACAGGCTTTGCAGTGTGTGTGTGTGAACCATCTGAAGAGATGTAAAACGTCTCTGTTGGAATTCCGGTATTCTGTTTTAGGTTTTGAGGTTTTGATTTCATTTCATTGCATTTTAGAACTGCATAGGGGCAATCTCATGTTTGCAGATGATTGCCCAACGAAGAGGGCTGCATTCATGACTGATATGACTCTGGGGCGCTGGAGTCATGTACCTGCTTTTTCAACCTCATTTCTTGCAGAACTTCATTTACCGTGCCTGGCGACCGGCTAAGCCAAGAACCGGCATGTCGAATTTCAACAAATTTGCTTCAATTCAGTTATTTCCTGGTACAAGCTGCACTGTTGCCTCAATCTGTGAAACCTTTTTGTTAGTGTTTCTGACTGCTTTCTTTTTCCTTTTTGTGTCTGCTGATGTGTCATTCTCATTCAAGTTTCACTGCCGCGCACGATTTCAGTCTCATTGTTTTACACCTTCTCATGGCACTACGAACTGTTGTTGTTTTTCTTGAACCGGTGGTTCTTTTCTAGTTTCAATCAACTGGGATTTCTGATACCAAATCAAATCCTGCGGTCTTGGAGATATCCTGTTGTGGAACCTCCTCTTATTGCACCGCGTGCCGCGTAGCCTGTTACAGTTATCACAGCTGACCAGTCAATTGCGTACGAGTGTTGAGGTTGAAACCATGGCCGACTCTGACTGCTCTCGTTCGCCTTTGCCCTTATTCCCTTGCTTTCCCAGATGGTGTGGCCCCTATGGGCTCAGCATGGCTCAGCAGTCCGGTCCTTATCGACCATAGCAAGACCTCAGAACGTACCGAAGTCGGCCACCGTGCAAGCCGGGACCTTATGGGATGGGACGTATGATGACTCCGAATCCTCGATCTCTTCCACCGAGCTGGACTATGCCTAAACCGTTTCCACCAACTCCACCGTCCATGCCTCCACCACCATGTTCCCTACATCTCAAACTTCAATGTGTTCTCCGACGCAGCCTTGCTCACCTTCTCAGCCCGGTCCCATGTCACCAAATCAACAGGCACCACACCTCGTCGCTCTCCTTCCAACTCTGGCACAACAGAAGCTTCCAGAGTCTATGGGTTTGACCTTAACGAAAATTGGCAGGGGGACCGGGAACACAATGACAACCAGAAGGTCAACGGCTTGACCTTCCCCAGAAGAGTGATCAGGTCTTCAGCCTTCACTCAAAAGTTAGCGAAGGCTGTGATCCTCTTGCTCTACCAGTGGCAGCCTTGCTCTACCAACAAGCCAACAATCATTGGCTTCGAAAACTGGCCCATGAGAGGGAGTTGTATCTCATCCTACGGGAGATATGGCGGCCGTGGCGTTTGCGACGGAATTACTCTCAGTTGAGCAATATAGAGGGATCGACCTCGACTGTGTCTCCCAGGTCAGAGCCAGACAGGATGGGAAGACACTGGACAAAATCTCGAACACCAAATTTGCGGCACAGCTCATTGCAGAGCACATTCAAGGATGGCTTCCGCTTCGTTCCATCGACCCAGATTTCCAGCATGAGATCACTCACCTCCGAAGTCAGTTGGCAGAATTACGCCAACGACTCGGGGACGACCCTTCAGATGTATCCACCCCACCTCGTACGGGTCAACAAAGTTCCTCCTCTCAAGCCACGCCCATCCAACGCGCCTTGATGGGTTCCGGAGCTCCTGCGCCACCTGCTTTTGATCCAGCTTGCATTCTCACCACTCCACGTCTTTCCAACGTTTGGCTCACCGATAATCTACCATCGGGCCTTGCCGATCGTACTTTTGCAAAGTGGCTCAAAGACCTCCCTGTCTCCGGCACCCAGCGCAGTTTTCTCGTTTCCAACATTGCCAAAGCTGACGCATGGTGGTCAAATCAACCTGCCGATGCCATTGAAACAGTCCAAAAGGTCGCAGTGATGATGGGCATTCCTGTTTGTCAACTTCAAAAGAACTTCAACGCCATGAATCTCATCAAGGTTTTGACGGTGGCGATCACTATGACAAATTGACTAGCTCCGCTTCTCCGGAAGAAGCTTAAGCACAAAGTCCTTCAATCCTACCTTCACCTTACCCATTCGATGATATTGGTGCTGCACATTTTTGACTCCCTTCGCCACGTCTCTCTTTTCCAAGGGTTTCGCATTACGCAACCCCGTACTATGGTGCTGTCCATCATACATGGTCTCAGACCCAATCCCAAGTTGAAGGCGATTTTGCTTCTGGGGCTCTACCCTGGCTTCCCACAACTTCTTTTCGCAGGAATTCTTCCCTGTGTATATACCCGATTCACCCACATCACCAATATGCAATCCAAATTTTTTATTGGGTCTGCCATGCACCACTCCTGGACCGGGAGTACATCCGATCCAGAAAGTATCTTCAGCTCCGCAACGACAAGCTTGTTCAAGCTGAACTCGCTCTTCGGTTCTGGCGTGAGCATCAAAATCTCTACTTTTGGGCCCCGATTCCTCTTTGTGTCTGTCGTGCTGACTATAGATGCCTTGAACTTACACTCATTCAAGAATGGTAACCTGGCGCTGGAGTCATGTACCTGCTTTTTCAACCTCATTTCTTGCAGAACTTCATTTACCGTGCCTGGCGACCGGCTAAGCCAAGAACCTGCATGTCGAATTTCAACAAGTTTGCTTCAATTCGGTTATTTCCTGGTACGACTCTCTGGCTATGGCGATGGTAACTTATCAAGTTTTTCTGGCCTATTCATTGACCCATTCCTGTCTGTCAGGTGTAATGGAAGTGTTTTTGCACGCCAGATGCATTTCACAACAGAATTCGCAATGACAATTCTGAGCAAGTGTGTGGGGAGAGTCTGTTGGTCTTTTGATTTGGTGCGGTGAGATTCAGTGAGACGATTGCTCTTTCGTTTGACTGTTGAGAGCCAGGGCCAATGCCCTCGATGATTGCGATGCTCGGAAGAAGGCGCGGCCACAGGGACAACGTGTTGCGCGACATAAGGTCACGGTGGCTTCAACGGGCATGGCTGCTGTATCATTGGCATTCCAAGACATTCTGTGAACCTTGGCGAGGAAGAGCTGATGAAGCAATCAAGAGAAGTGGAGGATGAGGCCAAGAAATATGAAAAGGACTGCAGCGTATGGCACCGCAGCAGTGGAAACTTCTGACAAAGGTAAGGTGCACCCACATCCATACATCCTGGTTGATGGAGAAAACAGGTGATGAAACTCTTTTATTTTGTTCCGCACGTTGAGTCAGCTTTGGGTGCTGGGTGCAGCGAGGAAGAGGAGGAAAAGGTCAAGGCAAACTTTCGACCTCTTGCCTGCGAGGCACAAAGCTGGCACCAGTTTTTCGAGCCTTCCGAAAGTATCCCCCGTCAGTGCTGTATAGATTTTACAAATTGTACATGCTAGTTTGTGGCAATTTCTTTCATCTGCCAGGAATGCTCCTGTATACTTGTTCGCTCAGGTGTGCGGAACTGCGTATGTTAGCCAGTGGCCAAGTCAATGGTTCCCTTTTGAATCCTGAGCATGACATGAGGGTAAGAGTTTGGATTTTGCTGTCCTTTAGGAACTAAGTTCCAAGGCAATGAAGAAGGTGAGTACGAAGCTCACCTCAAGTACAAGGCACTTCCAATTTGAGCCCTTGCATGCCCTTGTTCTCAGGAAAGGATTGTGGGGCCTTGGCCTAGCACGCTTTACTGATGCCATTCTTAAACAGAAAGGTACGCATAGGAACGGGATGTTACGGGCCACTAAAATGCGATCACAGATGGGCACTGCGCTTTATGGCATTCTTCGTCAGGTCCATGAATCCTACACGGAGATCCATGCTCGCCTCAAGGAGCTAAAGGATAAGAAGGTTGGATTCCCGATGAAACATGTTGAAACATCATATGAGGATGAGAAAATATGAGAAAGAAGCAAGGCCTGTTCAATTTTTATCCTGTCTCCAGTTGATATTCCTTTCAACTTGAAGAGCATGACACCAATGGCAAACAAGGCCGAGAGAGACCGGATTGCGAAGGAGAAAAAGGCCCTTGCCTTTTGAATGTTTTGCAGCAATGCCAAAGATGGTCTCGGTGCTTGGCTCTTTCGATCTTCTCATGATTGTGTCATATCCAGATTGTACTTGCAGCCACAGGAAGAAGAGCGGAAGAAGAGGATGGAGGAGGAGGGGAAGAAGGCTTGGCAATCATGATCTTTTGCTCGTGCTGAATTGGCTGACCGGCCAAACATGTTGAATCAACCACACTTGGACTATAAACATCATTTTCTCTTGTTGTAGGGCTGCTTGATGATCTGTTGCAGAGTTTTCAACAAGAATATCACATAGTCTCAAGTTCTGTGTTTGATTTAAGCGAAACCATCATTTCCTATTTGGAGCGATATTTCTGATGAGCAGCATCTGACACGGCCCGGTTTGTCCATGTTACATGAGCCCGATATCCAGCTCACAATTCTTTGCGCATATGCCACAGACTTGTCGTGCACCCTAAGAAGATTTTCCAAGCTGTGCTTCCGTGTAACTGTCCGCGCCTGCTCCTACTGTTCCAAACAAGATTGAAAACGATTCGAAATGCGGACAAGAACTGTGCTTTTCTTGGTGAAATTGTTCCCCCAGGCACACCACGAGCAGAGTCCAAGACAGTTCTGCAGCATGCGGGTGTAACAAATGTGGCCCAAAAACATTAGCTCAACAAACCACAGAATTCTTAAAAGTGTTTTACACAAACAATTGGCATGCGTCATCGAACTCACTGCAAGACCACAGAGAAACAGAAGCGCAGGGACATCACAGCGTGTGCAAATGCTTGCCCATGCTCTGACACATATCTACAACACACACACATCATTACACATATAAATAAATAAATAAGTAAACAAATAAATAGATAAATAAACAAATAAATAAATAAATAAGGAAATAGATAAAAATAAATATGTACATAGATAAATAAATCAATAAATAAATAAATCAATAAATAAATATAATATATATATATATATAATATATATATATATATTATATATATATAATATAAACAAATAAATAAATAGATAGATAGATAGATAGATAAATAAATGTATAATATATATATATATAAATAAATAAAACAATAAATATAGATATAAATAGATTAATTGATAAGTATAAATATAAATATAGGTATATGGTAAAAATATAAATAAAATATTTATTGTCGAAGGAAGTTTAGAAGTCAAACTTCCGACAATATGGACCGATGGAAAAGGGAAGAGTTAGAGAAGGGAAAGGAAGAAGAAATAAGAGAAGGAAGAAGAAAGAAGATCCGAGAAGAGGAAGGGTCAGAAGAGAAAGGTGAAAGAAGATCCAGGTGCGATCAAAGGTAAGAAAGTCGCAAAACACTGTGTTTTTCCAATGTTTTGTGGCTGCGGAGGGTCGAAAGGCGGGCTCGCTAAAGCGGCAGGTGCGGAGCCATCTGGTGATATGAGAGATGAACAATTGCACGCCGCAGTTGCGCGAAGCAGATTTGAAGTGAAAATGCCAAAAACGCATCATTGTCGAAGCACTGTTGGAAGTTGAGATGTAGAACAGGCCACACGACTGTGGCGCGAAGCACATTTAGAAACCAAGACGTTAAAAACCCCTTGGGTTCGGAGCACGTTTGGAAGTTGATATGTTCAAGAAGTGCACGGCGTTGTGGCGCAAAGCAGATAGATAGACAGATAGACCGATAGATTAGGTAGATAAATAGATAGATAGATAGATAGATAGACAAATAGCCCGACACTCCAACCACCTTTCGATCCATCAGTGGGTTCGCTCTGCCACCATGCATCACAACAAATCACCTCTCTCATAGGTTTTCTATTTTTGAAATTTCCGCTACCGCCTTGCGCGGTAGTACTGGGAATATAAACGCACAAATTATAGAAAAACAATGAAAAACAAATACTTTCAATGTATGTTGGTATGCTCCTCATGACATATATTTGGTCTGCTTCAACCCCCAGGGCGACGAAGCGGAGGCCAGGCTTTGCTGCATAGCATTCCTGCGTAGCATCGATTCATTGTTGATTCATTGCAATGTCGATTCATGGTCTCATGAGGATGGCAAGGAGGACGAGAAAAAGAAAGAAAAATCCAGAACCAAGTCCAAAGCGAAGGCTGGGTGATGGAAAACCCAAAAATGTTTCAGTTGCTTTGGGAAACTTTAAGACAACTACATGATGCTTGGATCTTCTTCGCTTTGACCCACTCCCGCTTCAGCATTGAAAATTGAAGATGCTGTAGTCATTCCAGGGCTCGATTACTGATTAGGCTTGTTGAAGGTGGCTGGTGCGAATGCTGGTTGGTGCAGGGTGCATGGGCTCAACCTCTAGACTCTGATGTAGAAGGAACACTAGGTGGCTGTGGAAGCCGTCCTTGTTTGTGTTTTGCCTTTTTCCTGACACTCTGTTGCAACTACAGGGCAAGAACAGCCGTTCCAAATCGAGAAGGACAGCAAAATCTGCAGTGGTGTTGGTTCCCATCTTTACACATTTCCATTTAGCGAGATATCAAAGATGATGTAGATCTTGTTCAATTCTGCATACACGTTTCATAAGAAAAAATCCCTGACTAGGAGAGGCAGCAGAAGCCGGGATCGCAAGGGGAAGGACGATGTGCTTGACTGGTTTTCTGAAGGAAAAACTGAAGAACAATACGTCGCACACAAAACATGCCGTCTTAAATTGCGGCCCTGCAGGATCGCGACAGGGACCGCTCGCGCCGACGAAGCAAAAGGGAGACCTGGACAAGATTTAGCGAGTAGGATACGAGTAGAATTTGATGGTGGCATGTTTCCTCAGTCGATGAAGATGATGAAGGTTTGCTACATGAAGACATATGAAGACCTGTTGATCCGTTGCCTTCCACAAGGACCGGCGGAAGCGCAGCCGCAGCCGCAGCAGCCGCAGCTGCAGCCGGAGCCGGCGACGACGGTGAGCGTGGGACTTCTCATTAAAAACAATCCCGGCCCAACTTCACCGTGAAACATTGGCCTCACCATGCCTCGCCTTTACCAAGAAGACCGACAATCATCAGGTTTTTGGACTGAACGAGACTAAGAGTCTCATGCAATGGAATAGTTGTGTTGATAGCACACAAGCAGTCAGACAACTAGTGCAAAAAGCTCAGATGCTCAGCATTTCCTGCAAGAATTTGTTGAGATTGCACAGGTTGCACTTATATAGGATGGAAAACACTTCCGCGCGGAAGAAGCCAAAGACTCTGCTGTGCCGGTCAAAAAAGGCTGCTTGCAAAATGGAATCCCCGGATTCCAAATGGTACAACAAAATACCAGAAATAAATTCAAGATGATGGACTCTTGTGAGACAAGCCAAACACACAGCAAGAATTTGAAATAGGGATCCGAGCAGTGGCTGAATTCCTCCTGCATGCCACCAGCACCACATCATTTGTATTCATTTGTCATATACTATACTATGATACTATGTCTCAAGATATATTTGCCAACACTAGACTTTTCCATACATGAGTAGTCCTTGGGCGAAGCAGTAACCATGTGAACCAGACTGCCCCCTTTCAGGTTCAGAAGCTGAGGAGCTTGCCAAGCAGGCCTGCTGTTTGTGAAGCAACTTAGTGAATCGAAATGAATCGAAATCATTCTTTCTCGAGCTCGCACAGGTGGCTTTGCAATTGCAAGGAGCATTTCATCAAGCTATTTTCATCACGGGAGCGCTGCCAGGGGTTCAGGACTGCCTTGGTCCCCAGATGGATTTCTGTTTTTTTTCTTTACAGAGTTTCACGTGTTTCACTCGGTCCAAGTTGTCTCTAAGTCAGAGTAAGACAGGAGAGCTTTGCAAAGAGTTGCAACCCCTCAACGACCAAGGCTCGCTGTGCTGAATGTTTCGACCGCTTTTTGTCAGATTTCGTCAGATATATTCTGCTTCAGGTCTACAAGTTGACTCCTGGCAGCTGCACATTAAATGGTATGGGTCTCAGAGGAGTGATTTATCATCTCAGTTGGTTCTGACCGCTTCGAACTATAAAAATCAACAAGACGTTCCATGCTAATCTTCTCTCACTCGTGGGCTGCTTCGCTTTCCAGGCCACACAGTCAAAGCTGGAACAACTTTGAGGGAAGTGCAGCCACAACCTTAGTCTTTTCTCATTTCATGGCCCTCCCTCTTTTGACTGCGGAGCTAGGAGTGTACTGGCGTGCATCGGGGACGTTTACATCACATTTGCAGGGGATCAAGAAGTGGCTGAGCAGGCTGACTAACTGCATCATTCTTCAGTTGATGCGCCAAAACACTGCTGCTTGGCCATCTTGGCACCCGTTGGCACCCGTTGGCACCCGTTGGCACCCATGGAAGGCTGGCATAGCATTTTCGCGAGGAGCAGCAGTGAGATGCTCGGTCAAGTCCTACGTCTTTGCAAACTTTTCAGACCTCTCAACGATCGAAACCACCGGACCGAGGTGGTCCCTGTGATCCGCACTGGTGGGGCCAGCTGCAGCCTCTGGTTTAGAAACTCAACAGTGTTTACTACAGTGTTTTCTACAGTGTTTTCAGTGGCAAATGAGTCATTGAAGGTGGATTGGGCACCTGTGTATTTTTCTTACATCAAAAGGGTAGATTGCACAAGTTGCAGGTTTTTGGCTGGCCCAGGCTCTGGGAAGTTTGGCTTTCCTGCAGCCGCATTAAAGAAGCCGGCCTTCCTTGGGAAGGAATCTCTGATATTTCTCTGACTTTCTCTGTATCCCCTTGCTCTGACTTAAACGTGCGGCTTCAATTTTTCTATGTGTCTTTGTGACTTCTGTGATTCAACAGGAGAATTGGTCCTTCATCAGCAGCACAGAAGCTTCCGATGTTGCCACTGCTGCTGCAATTGCTGCAAGAATCTTGGAAGATGGAAAACAGTAGCCTCTCAAAAGTGGTGAAGAAGTGATTGACCTTGAAGTATGCAGTCGCGAAGCTTTTTTGAAAAAGAGCTACTCAGCTACTTCCAGTGTCAGTGAGGCAGCTGTTGCTGGCTACGCGCGTGGTCAATCACGGTGCGAAGCAAGCATAGGCCTCAGTGTCTCCTCTATCATCGCCAACCTGGTTGTTTTGCAGAGCGAGCGAAACAAAGCTATGAGAGAGGACAAACATGGTAAAACCACTGATTTTCTTCGCCGTCGCCTTCAGGTTCTTTAATGACGCGCAGAGAGCAGGAAAGGATGGAGCGCATGGCTGCTTCGATGATGTCTTGGAAGGTGCACCACATTGCGACACTTAATTTAGGTTGAGAAGTTTGTAACGTCGTAACCTGTGGCATCCTCTCACTGGGTTCATTGCAAATTCGCACCCTCAGATGCCAGTGGCCTCCCAAATTACTTCCAAGATGACTCCAGGAATTTATCTACTGACTTGCTGGAATTGTCGACTCAAAGCATCATGGCGAACTTGCTTTGATGATATGATTGTATTATTGGACTTGTAACGTTATATATAATAATGGTAATTGATCAGTAAATTTCTTTATCACCAAATAGTTTCTTGCTGTCCGCGGATTGGATACGGGCTAAGCATACAGTTGACCAGAATTTGATGCTTGTCAAAGCCACACGCCGCTTCCAACATTAAAACATGCTGATCCACAGTTTCAATGTTTGGTCTGCTGGTACAAGATGCTCCTTATGAGTCTAGGGTGCTCCTATGGTGCGGTGATCTGGTGATTTGAGGCTTTGAAGATGTGGGTGCTGTTTTGGGGTGCTCTGTCCAAAGATAGCTGTCTTGAGATGTCTTGAGCCCTATCCCGTTCACATTCTCAGTAAGGGGCTGACAGGTTTGTGCGTGAGTCGTGAGTTCGCGTGAGTCCCTCATTGTTGCAACCTGCGAACACAAGAGATTGTCGTCGGCAGTGTTGCCCTTACGATTCATGCTTGGGACATCCAGGGTTTGTTCTGGGGATGCTGTCATAGTGAGGGAAAGGTCCAGGGTAATTTGCCAAAGTCTTGTACGAGCTGTCTGAGAAGTGTCCTACTGAGCCACGGCTGGGACTGCCGTCGAGGTGATATCCATGGTCTTGAGATTTCTTGGTTGGGACTTTTTCACACTGCCCACGTTTTTACAGTTTGAGAGTATGCAGGGTGTGCAGTTTCTATGTTTTCTTCTCTATGTCCTATTTTAAGATGGGGTCATCAGTCCAGAGTCAATATGACTGCATCTTCATTGTAGAGTGGAGTCTGTTTCTGGGTGACGGACATGTGGAAATGCCAGGCCCCACCATGGCTGTCTCCCTACATGCAAAAAATCAGCCCAGCTCTGGAGTTGAGTGGACACTTCATTTCAGCTTCTCAGCTTGAAGGAAAAGGGAGTCATTGCATCAACTGCACCCAAAATTTCTCGGGCCAAGGTAGTTGGCCCTCCTGTTTGTGGATTCTATGCTGGTCTCTACAATGGCTACAAGGCAGATGTCAGAATGCAGGAAATGTTTATACAAAGCATAGCAAAACCAAGGGATGATGCAATCGAGGCACTGCCCAGGGAAGCAGCCACTTGCTTGTGGGGTGCCCCTTGTCAAAGTGTTCCAGGATAACGCAACCACTAGCTGCAAAGCATTGTTTCTGTCGGATTCCACATGATTTCACAATATTCAACCTCTTTTATTCATCTTATTCGTCAACCAAGCAGCACAGTTTGAAGACTGATTGTCTCCTTCGCATGCCTTATGCTCAACAGCTTAGCAGAAAAGGGTCCCTTTTAGAAAGCAGACACGCTTCATTCATCATGCTGGGTGGTGCATCCATGACTCGCATGTTGCTTTTGACCACCCTGTTCCCTTGCCTTGCGGCTGACTCCCTCCGTGGTTTGGGAAGTGTTCCAAATGGCAATGTGACAAGCATGCAGAAGCAATTGGTTGCGGCCAATAGTACTGCAGGTGCGTGCACTGCTGCAGACCAAGCCAAGATGACGCAGCTTGGAAGTGGAAATGCAGATGGCACCTTTCCCAAAACCCTTTCCGACTGTGGCAAGCGAAACTACAACATTTT
>Ga0126342_10003627_pt1 | contig 25666 bp, 19 predicted proteins | sample Cyp1metagenome_FD_92528 | JGI IMG/M metagenome (GOLD analysis project Ga0126342, IMG submission 92528) | Coral microbial communities from Lord Howe Island, Old Settlement Bay, Australia - Cyphastrea 1 metagenome | ecosystem: Host-associated > Invertebrates > Cnidaria > Coral ... | reverse complement strand
TACCTCCAACCTCCAAGCATCTCAATGTTGTACTTCTCCAAGGCTTGCGTGGCGCAATCGATGGCATCCTGCTGCATATCCTCGGCCATGTCGGCGTTCTTGATCACGGCCTGCCAGGGCAGCTGGGAAAGGGGCAATGAAGGAGGAAAACCTATGGAAAACTATAGTTTTTTTTTGGGGTTATTTAAGGGAACAAGAGCGGAAAGAAGCCATGGTTTCAAGTCTCGTGTCTCATCTGCCAACGGTTTGGGCTACAGTGCGTGCCGCTCATTGACACGGGGAGCCGTGCCCTATCTCTTGGGGCCTTTTCCGGTTCATGGCATTCTAAATCGTTTTTAATGGGAGTTTTAGAGATGAACTATAGTGGATTTTGAGGTACCACATTTGATGAGACAAAGCCACAATATATACCCTAGTCATTTGCAGCCATCGTTAAAAATAGTAGGAAAACATGGAACCACCCAACCCGAGTGGCCAATGGGTAGTTAGCAAGGGTCCTTGCGGTCAGCCATGTCGCCAAAGTCAAGTGCTTTCGCGGCGCTCGCAATGCGTGGCGTGGCGGAATGAGCTAGAAACGGCGCTGGGCAACGGGAATGCATTTAGGTTTACGCCCCAAAGTGTGTGTGTGTATACTCACCAATGCTTGTATCATCTTCTGTGATTTTAAACTGACTGCAATCCATATGTATATATATATATATTCTATATCTTCGTCAGATCGGCGAAGTAAACATCTGCGCTTTTTTGGGGACAGGCCGTTAGCCACTTCTCTTACTACCTCTTCCTTTCTCATCACAGCCTGACGCAGCGCGCAATTTTTTGCTCTTTTGCAGCCATGGCAGCGACGAGAAACTTCTGTCACAGTGCCACTGGGTACTCCCAGTCCAGTTGGTCCAGTTGACATGATATCTGCAGGGCAAACTACTACAGTAATCTCTTTCCCCCCTATTCCTAAATACCCCAGATGATTGGGATCCCAATTCATGAATAGATCCCCTGGGAGAGCAAACCTGGGTGGAAAGGTGTTGCATCCTTCAAATGACTGGTCTCCGAATATCATGGTGCTTGGCTCGTCCGCTTGGACGAGAAAAACCATTGCAATCTAGAATAAGCTGCCCGAAAATATCCGAGGAGCAGCCTTTTCTGATAGCTCAAAAACTGGATTTTCCGCCTGATATACCCCATACTCCACTGGCCCATCTTTCTCGAACCATGGCCTGGTGGGATCATGGCGACCTGGAGTAACTCATTTCACGGATGCAGTGAGGTTTCAAGAAACGGTAGAAATCCCACAGAAAAATGTTTTTAAATAAATAAATAAAATAAACACACATAAATATAACAATATATACATACATGTATATATATATCTCATACACATATATATATATATATATCTAATTATCTATATGTATGATAATTATGTATGTATTGGGTATGCATGCATGTATGTATGTATACGGTATACAGTACCAGTACTGTATACAGTATACTTATGATATTTAGATAAGGATACTCCCCATCCATTTAGGCCTTAGCATCATCCCTTGGATACAATCAACAAGGGCTCATGCGCCAGTGGTAGATGCCCAGGAAATGAGTTTTCAATACCGTACCTGCGCCTGTGAATATTCCTGCGGGGTGATGTGAAGCACCACTTTGGATGGAACGTAGTTTTGAAGAAGTAATATATCAAAGGTGACACGGTTTGATGATACAAAGAGGCCGCAGCAGCCAATAATTTGCCGAGCTAATCTAGCCAAGACATAATTCCGGTTTCATGTTCCATCTTTCGTGGAAAACATATGAAAACATGTTCCCTTGTCGCCCTTGTGCCAACTGCTGGGTAGCATCGCGCTCGTGGAGTTTCAGGGTCCCAACTGTTTAGCAAAACACTCAACTAGACCAGGCATCAAAACAATCAAACACGGGAAATAAAGGGACCAGATCCGCGTGGTTAGTGATTTGATATGATATACACGCATACAAATGAGTAAGATTGAGTAAGCATTTGCATGCAGGCGCCCAGTTTGAACCCTTGCCATTCCATGCCACACACGTCCGTCAACTTTGCTGGGGAGACCCGGTCAGACGCCGGGTCAACGGACGCTGCAGCATCCATTGAAAAAAATCTCTGGCGCTGACCATGGTCATGGGGATTCTTCCCTCCAATACAGTAAATGTTGGGGAAACATGGAGGTTTTACCAAAAAATGTAATTTAACATGATTAACCATTGAGACATGGTGGTCTTATCATCGGAAAAAGGGGATTTGATGGGATTTGACAGGAGTTGTGCTATTTCATGATGGTTTATGACAGGGTCAAAACACAGGCCACCACTCATCATGACGGCCTTTCTTTTCATCAAATATCAGGGATGTCACCACTGGATGGATCCCATGAAGCTCGAGATTCACGGAGGTTTCCATAGTCGTACCCAAAAATGGGTGGTTTATGTCATGGAAAATCCCATCAAAAAATGATGATTATATCCTATTCCTATGGTTTCCCACTGGGTGTTCAGTGTCGTTTCGTCAGTTTGCTGGATCGTATCTGGTATATGTCTGGTTAGCCCAGGAAATCGGCATCTATGAGACAGATCTGAATCAACCAGTTGCTAACTGAGATGGATATTCAAGTTCATACAGCTGAAACGTGACATGATAAGGTCATCATTGGCCACACCAAAATTCACCAGGTTTCCCATGATTACAGACAATTGTAGCATCAAAAAACAATGACTTTGTTGAGGGTACCAGTTCCCCTTTTCATTGCTTTCCTCTGCATGCGCGCACACATGCATCAGCATCAGCTGGCTTCCATGCTGGTACGCACATTGAGCATAGTAATCTGTGCAAAAGTCACATTTTACTCATCCAAAAACAAGAACTTGGACGGTTCCCGCATCAAATTATTCCAAAGTTTTCCAGCTCCCGACCCACGATCGTGTTCGCCAGTGATTCGTTTTCTTGTGAAACCCACAGCGGTTATTGGGGCAGCCCTGCACCCTGGAAACCGCCAGCAACTCATGATACGATTCATCTGGGCTTCTCTGCCCTCCGAAAAATAGAAAACACACATTCTGGGGAATATGGTACATATTCTATTATTGTATGTTCCATACATCAATGGTCAGATTGATTTACCATTATTCTGGGTAAATTATAATATTTCACTAACCTGAATTAAGGCTAATATTGGGATGATTTCCCTTATAAACCATGATCCTAGTGAGGGAGAACAGTGAGGTCGTTATAATTTACCCAGATTATTGTATGTTTCATTCATGGCTAACATTTGAGTGATGAATCTACCAAAGTAAAGTTTTTTTTCCAGTTTTAAACCATGTTAAACATGAAACATGTCAACTAAAATTTGCCATTCTAATGTTCTGTTCTTTGAACAATCCCATTGATGCCGTGCCGGAACGCGAAGGATGGGATACCACACCGTGGTCTGGTGTCCCCCTTCAGAAATGGATAGACATAGATCATGATATTCTGGGACGGCTGATGCAACCAGGCCTTGGCATGAGGAATCTTATCATGAGGTGCCAGCAGGTTAAAAAAGAAAAGCTTGGCCTGAGGCCTGATTCTCCGCCTCGCTTCTCTGCCTGTCACGAGGCAGAAATAAATGCTCTCAGCACAATATCGACCTGGATCTAGTATGATCCTCAATTGCTGCTCATTGAAACATATGAAAATTATTGAGGATGATACTAGATCAAGTACTACTTCAATGATTGAACATGACATGATATACTTCAATTAACAATATTTCATGCAACATTACTCCCTGGTAAACTAACATAACTATGCTATGGAACATCACAATTTCTAATAGGCAAATCAATGAACTAAATGGCAATGTTCAATAGCAAACTGTTCAATTACCAGAGGGTAACCATCATTAACCATTATTGTTAACCATTAGCCATTATGTGCAACTATTTTCAATTTTGACCATTCAGAAATACTCTTAGGTATGTTTTTAATTCCTCTTAGCCATTCATTACTTAATTTGTATGAATGCTGGTTCATTTCTAATAAATGGCTAGACACTATAAAGTGTATTACATTAGATATGTTACCCCAACATGTCATACTTCAACATACTCATGGTGAATCTTAGGTAGAATGTACGATTGATAGCAACAGGTTCAAGTACTAATGAGGGCAAAAAACTAATAAACCATCTAACAAATCACTACAAAAATAGGTGGTGTAACCCATTCCCAAGTCCCAAACGGGTGGTTTCATACTGCTTCACCCGGATTACCTGGTTGGTGGTTTCAACCATTTTGAAAAATATTCGTCAATGGGAAGGATTATCCCATATATGATGAACAAAACAAATGTTCCAAACCACCAACCGTTTGGTTTTAGTATCTAACCAAGGTTGGCCCAGTATACTTTAAAAGACAACTGCTTCAACGGAAAACGCAACAGGCTTACGCCGCACAAAAGGCGGCCGCTTAGCGCGGCCAAACCGCAGTGATTCTGTCCATATTGTGAAACATGGAAATATATCTTACATCACTACAAAACATTACATATACATGTATATCTATATACACACATATATGTGTATATGTATATATATATATATGAACAAAAAATATCATACATATATAAGTATGGTTATTATATCAAAGTTTTTGCTGTATGATATTTCGATCTATTTCTATTCATGATTATTCATTGAAGAAACACATCAAAATTGACCACCTGTTTTCTGCTTTCCACCTGCCTGTTGCTTAAAGCATCGCCTCAAATGTAAATCCGAGACAGAGCCCCGAAAAGTCCTGGAGAAAAATGTGGCCTTCTTGGATGAATGCCTTCTGAAACGGCCATTGAAGTGGGGAAAAACATTGGAAAATCTTGGGAAAACCATGGGAAAACCATGGCTACATCATGATCATCATGGGAAACTCATTGGAACATCATGGGGAATGGGAACATCATGGGAAATCCACGAACTAAATGGGTATGAAGAAACGGGAAATCATTGAACTATATGTGGTTTTCTGCCGAGCCATGCTTGATTACCAGATAATCTGTGTGGTGGTTCCTTGCGTTATCCCGGGCAAAAAATAGAACACAAAAGTTCATGTGGGATCCAGAATGATAAACAAAACCATCTCATTTTGTGGTATGTTATTAGTGTGCATTAATGTGTGTGTATATATATATATATCATACTTGGAGTGATTCATCATACCACTTGAGCGGCTGCCGAAACCCCGATGATTTGTGTTCTATTCTGTCTTCCCTTTCGCCATCTCTTTCGCGAACCTTTCGCGATGTGGCGTTTTTCTTTCGCGGCATCCATGTGTCTGAAATGCACTCTCGCGAACTTTCGCGGAAAATCCTGAAAAGAATCCCCTGTGTTCCCTGGCAAACACATACTGAAACACTTGTTCCCCGCCTGCCATGTGAGAGTCTCTAGATTTTATCAGAGCTCCATGCCGCCCATCGCCTCTTCTCCTCCTCTTCCTCCTTCACCTCCTCGTCCTCCACCCCACCCTCAACCGCCAGCTCCAGATCTCAGTGGGCACTGCCGGACCTCAACCGCATGAATTGTGGATCCCCTATGAATTCTTCAGGCACCAACGAGTTGCTCTTAGGCTCATTGAGTGATATGAAGTCTTCGAGAAAACAAAAATCAAAATAACTACAACTAGATAATTGAGGGCCTGAATATGTCTGAAGTGTTTGCTCTTTTTCCTTCCCTGGAGCCAAAAAGACAATGGCCCACAGGCCCGCAGGACGCATCCTGAAAGAAGTCCACAAACGAGAACAAACTGCTTCACAAACCTGAGCATAAAACACGTGGCTTGGGGATGAATCCCATCAAAACTGGGGCCAAAACATGCAAAACTGGGGCCAAAACATGAAAAAATGTGGCCATGAACAGTTGGGGTTAAGCTATGTTAAGCTGCTGAAAACTCTCCTGAAGAAGGCTAATAGCCACTCCAATCTTGACCCCAATAAATAACCAGTGTTTCTAAGGAGGTGCTGAATTTATTGCGAAGAGATTAGTTTCACCACTGGTGGGGGATGAGATGGCCACTTTCCCCACTTGGCTTTCCATGAGTTGGGATCTTCCCAAAGGTTAGCTTCCAAAACAAGAGGCAGTTTTTGACCTGGATGTACGACATCCATCATTTGAGGCTGGGATTCCCAACGGAATCCAAAAAAAATCACCAGCTGTTGAGGTGATATCCCAACTTATGGGGATCAACCATGGTATATTCCAACTTATGGGGATAATAAATGTTCACCTGGTTGGTGGTTTCAACCCCTCTGAAAAGTATTAGTCAATTGGGATTATTATTCACAATATATGGAAAAATAATAACATGTTCCAAACGACCAACCAGTAATTCAGTTGGCTAACCAATTCATGGATATCATCATCGCTATACCCACAGTTATATCATGTTATATCCCTATATCCATTTCTAACCCTCACTGCACCCCCAAGAACCTACAATCAATGAATTGAGAACTTTGTCTTGTGAGTTTTCCATTTGCTTGCTGCCAGGAAAAAGTAAAATCCCAGTCAGTGGTGGCTGGGCTGGAACCAGCATTTCAGCCCTAAATCCCCTTTGATTTTTGCTTTAGTGCAGCATTCAAGACTTGCAAGTGCTTAAGGACGGCACCTAGAGAAGGATTCCTTATCTTAATTTCTAAGGGATTTCCAAGAAAATTCCCAAAAGCCTTACCTTTTCTCAGCAGAAGCCACCAGCCAGGCTCATTCCCCGGGCTCTTTCCCCCCTGATTTTGGGATCAGGGCGCATTTCTTGGGTCAGCCGCACATTACGCACGAAGAAGCCCGCGTTGCTGCTCCTGGGCGGTCGCGAATGTGGATTCATTGCACATACCCTCTGGTAAACTAACATAGCTATAGAAAATCACCAGTTTTAATGGGTAAATCACCTCTAAATGGCAATTTTCAATAGCTACCTTAAATTACCAGAGGGTACACGCATTTATCAGTCAATGCGTGCAAGTAATAGCAATAATATGCAATAATGATAATTATAGTGCATAGTTATAGTGCGCATGAAACATCAGGTTTTACGATTACATGCATACACAACTCAAGCAGTAAACAAATGGAACTGACTTAGCTGTCCAATATCGTATGACCAGTCCATGTGGGAAATCTGACCTACTGCGTGAGGATCTCTTGGGATTTTTTTGGTCACCGTCCCATGCTGAAGTTTCCTAGATGTCCATCCTCAGCCTTTGAGATAATCACCAATAGACAAAGTATAGCATTAATTAGTATGCATTATGTTTGCATTATATAATCATGTTTTGGTACTGGTGATGCTTAGCATACGTAGCATGCAGGATTACAGTAATCATTATTTAGGACCTTACCATACTAAGCATTAATCAATTTCTTGGGCTGCTTTTCCTCACCACACCAACAGTAATGGTACGGTCCCTGTTGATAGTCGAGTAAAATGCTGCATGGGGTTTCAGACTGTGGCCCTGAGCAATCACAAATGACCACCACCCCTTTAGCCAAGAAACATGACCGGCTGGAAAACTCCCTTTTAAAGAAGATGCCCCATGATTTACCCTCCGGTAAACTAACATGGCTATTGAAAATGGCCCAATAAAAAGTTGATTTACCTAGTAAAAGTGGTGATTTTCCATAGTTCTTTGTACGTTTACCAGAGGGTATTCTAAAGTTTCGCCCTTTGAACCTGATGATTTCTCACAGCCAGAATAGCCAAGGACACCAACGCTTTCCCACCTGGCAGCCAAACGACGTAACAAATTCACCAAGAACTGCTTGTCCAAATCGATGGGCTCCTGCTCAGCAAAAACCCTTTGCAACTGCGAGCTGTGTGTATATATATAATGGGCTTCTTACAACAAAAACATGCTATATTATATATAGTAATATATGGGTTTTCGAGAAACAATTATGGTTTTCTTGCAAGTTTCTTGCAACAATAATGGCTGGAGAACCACATACAAAACACAGAACGCTATTGATGCAACTCAGCGGTGCAGTAGGACGGCTCCCAACTTGGGGACCCCAAACTGAACATATAGACTACTGTACTGTACATACTTTGTAGATAAAGTATATTAGTAATTAATATATATATAATGTTCAATGTTCGATATATAATGTTAAAAACAATGTGTGTGTGTATATATATATATATGTATGTAAACAATGTGTATATATATATATGATGTATACACACCAGAGCTGGGGTTTCCATACATCGAGGGTACCAAAAAATCGAAGGACCAACTCAAAGTGGTCCCAGGCTGGGCCCCGAAAAACGGGTGCCGCGTCCTCTGTCGGGATTTGATTCACAAAGCCTCAGTGTGTCACCCGCGGCGACGGGAAAATGCCAGGTTGGCCAGTGAGCAGTGTTCAAAACATATCAAAAGCTCTGTCAGCCCCTGTTTGTTGGTTGATCATAGCGAGTTCTACTGTATAAGTATCAGCTATCATTGAGGATTATCATCATATCCATATTTTTTGGGATAATTTTGGGACTGCCTGTTCACGGATCGCGGATCCCTTACCAGGAGTTAAATGGAACTACTTCCACGGTCTGCCCAATGAGTCCCATTGGAATATTTTAAAAATCTGTGATTCTTGTGACGCCAGAACTGAATTGGAGGTTTCCAGCGAATTACTCAATTTTATGGTGCGTCTGCCCGTAGGGCCGTAGGGAAATGAATCCATCTCCTTAAAAATGGACCTTTGAACTGTTGAACTTGGCGGCCACAAGATGAATGGAGCCAAAGCATTTCACCAGGCTTTACAAAGATACGTGTGATTCAGAACCAAGCACATAGTTTCACGTAAACAATTTGGGGATAGAGCACATGTAAACTGTCTCATACAACAATGGATGACCAGCAAATGCCTGCAGGTCGCCACGTATGCAAGACACCAATTATAGATTCATATAGATTCATAGTAACCACTGACCACTTTATATCTTTTATCCACTTTCATGATGTCTTATGGATCCATCAATTTTGGATCCAGCAGAATGAAATGGAATCAGAATTTTACTTATTCCCGTTATTCCAAGCAAATTTGGGAACTCAGATGGGTCATGGGTGACATTTTCAGCGCCCAGGAACCGGGAATGAACTTGCACTTCTCTGTCAGAGATGCTCCATGCGAAAAGAGCCGCATGCTCAGGCCTAAGATGGCAGCCCTGGTGCCCGCCCTCCCCAGTGGGCCCCGAAATCTGGCGAGTTTGTGAGCGAAAATGGATGGTTTCAGATCCTAAAGATGCTGATACCTGATACCTAATGATGTTTTGAGATGTTAGATGTCAAACGGTGCCATGTGATGAACTGTTTTAGTCTGAGACAGTTCACCAACCGGACCTTCCGTTCAATTCAGCTGCGCAGCTGTGACAGAGCCATGAGGACTGAGCTGCATTCACATCTGTTGTTTTCCTTGCAATTGTAGATGATTACATTTACGGTACATCCCATTTGCATCCCATTTGCATCACATTTACATCCCATCATCACCATCCAATTATCGTTATTACATCCCACACAGTTCGATCGTCGTTTATGTATACATAGGAACGAAGCACCTCACGTTTTGAATGCTTTGGAGCCCCACCACCTTGGTGGAACTCTGTTTTTGTGGGGCCTTCCATAAAAGCAGCCCCAAGTTGTGGCTCATGATATGTTACTATTGTGCATCCACCCCCCTTTAGGATTTTAGGCTTGCACCGCTTGATCAGTGGGGCTGGAACAGCTCTTTTTGGCGGCCTAGTGGGTCCACTCAGCTCAAGTTACTTCTTCCGAAACCTGCTGATGTATGCCATAGCACCCAAATCTTTCGGGAATACTAAGTCCTCACAGTCCTCCTTCATTTGAAGACCAGAAACACACTCAATCTTTTGAAGAATATGGAGAAACATCGACAAAAACCGCCCAGGTCCTCCCAGGATGAACCAGGGCACCAAAGAGGAAGATTAATGGCAGGGCTGCCAAGCCTGAGAACATCTCCGGAGATGTTGGTCTTGTTTCAACATATTGATAGGGATCTACTAGGACTTTTAAATAGTTTCACCGGGATTTTACACTCAAAAATGCCACTTAGACATGTAACTGGTAGCTCAGGATCTTGTGCCATTGGTTATACTTTCGTGGGAAAATGAAACTACAAGACTTCGTTATCTCCATGAGCAGATGATGTTCCTGCAAACAATCAGGATGGCCGGACAGTTATGAATGGTTCCGATAGATTTTGGATATAACGTATGATATTATTCTCGTTTAGAATGAATTTTTGCCGGCTTATACTTCTACATGCAAGAGTAGTTACCTTACGGAAAATTATCAAATAACTATGGTAAAATTGCCAATTTATGGATGATTTACCTATATTTACCTATAGATATAGAAGAGTGGCGGACAAAATTACTTACTACTTGCAATGGACATGGCCTTGGGGTGTTGAATCATAGGGGGAAGCTTTTCTTGGGGTGTGGGGAATTTGTCCCATGGTTCCCCCCGAGGGCCTTCGGCCAAAGTCGGGAGGAAGTTCAACTGGTCCGCCCGGAAGACATACGTCACACCTCAGCACTGCCGGGGTGTCTGAAACGAAACTTCTACAAGGTGGTACCCCCCCAAGTTATAAGTTGGTTTATAATTCCCATTAAGTATAGATATAACTGATATAACCCCAATAAACCCAAGTGATATTGGACTTCTTTGCACCAACTTAGCGATTCCGAACTGGGGCACCACCAAACGTAGAGAGACACCCACTTTTTTTGGGGGGTTCTGTTTACTATTCTTTTTGACTTTGAAACTTGTCCAAACATGTCATCAACAATCATAAAATTTTATCCTGCTATTTCATTGTAAAAAAATGCAGACACCTGAAAACCAGAACATACTAGAAAAAATAGTTGTGTTTCCCGTGTTTTAGGAATTTTTAGATTTTTCTGAATGTACCCTTCTTGAGAAGGAAGCAACTAGCCTTTCTCAGGGTTAGTTTTTCCTTCACCTCACCCCTCTTGAAGCCAACCTCTTTGAAGCAGCCCCTTGGGGTCTTGGAAGATAATGTTGTGCAAATTATATGCGCATGTAAGCAAGAATTTGAGTTTCAAAATAATTTCAATTTAAATGCAATGTCATGCAATGCCATGTCATATATATATATTTATAATGTGATGTCATAATTATGCCATATAATGCAACGTCATATAACGTAATGTAATGTAATGTGATGTCATGTAATGTAGTGTAGTGTAGTGTGGTGCACACATTTTGCCGAACATGGTGCTGCACCAAATGGCCGCATATCCGAAGAGTGGGGTCACCATCTAAATTTTGGTTTCAGGTCAGAGGCATTACTGCTTATGTAACCCACAAAGGGTAGAATTTTATTTCCAGAATGGTATTTCCATGATGTTTTCCTCATCAAATCCAGGCTGTCCAACTTTTCAACTGCTTTCTTCTTCGTGGGGGTTACTATAACCTCAAGTTATCCACTGGATTTATCATGATTTTCCCATCCTTTCCCGAACTTGGCCATGGCTAACCTCGGCCCAGGTACCATTGGTCAGAAGGTACATGGAACCCAAAGACGAGAGCACCTACCGGAGAGCAGCAGGTGAATCTCCCTGGATTTTCCAAATTTTCCAAGCTACGTTTGGTGGTGCCCCAGTTCGGAATCGTTAAGTTGGTGCAAAGAAGTCCAGTATCACTTGGGTTTATTGGGTTATATCTATACTTCATGGGGATTATAAACCAACTTATAACTGGGGGGTACCACCTTGAACACGCTCTGTAACAAAAGATTGTATATATGTATCTATGTATCTATCTAACTATCTATCTATCTATCTCTATCTCTATCTCTATCTCTCTATCTATCTCTCTCTATCTATCTATCTCTATCTATCTATCTATCTATCTGTCTGTCTGTCTATCTATCTATCTATCTCTCTCTCTATCTCTATCTATCTCTATCTATCTCTATCTATCTCTATCTATCTCTATCTATCTCTATCTATCTCTATCTCTATCTATCTCTATCTATCTATCTATCTCTCTATCTATCTATCTATCTTTCTATCTATCTTGCTAGCTATCTAGCTAGCTAGCTAGCTAGCTAGCTGTCTGTCTGTCTGTCTGTCTGTCTGTCTATCTATCCTTCTATCTATCTATCTATCTATCTATCCACATATCCATCCCGCCGTCCCAAATGCCAGTAATCTTGGACTGGCTATTCAACTCAAACTGGATTGTTTGAGCAAGACTGCGTCATGAAATACGATAAATTGAGACATATACCATATGATTGATTGAATCTGGACCTCCAATCTATAATGATTCTATCATATCCCATTCTATTCTCATCATATCATTATTTGGGGTGGTTGATTTGAGAAACTATGTCTATATCATAATCTTCGTTTGAAGATGTTAGATTTGACGCATTGTTTATTGATATTGATATCAGGATAAGATTTGAGGTTAATACAACATCCATTCAAAGCCCAAGATACCAATGGTCACATCTTATATATCAAATTCCATTATCCAAATTTGATGATTATTACCAATCATATCCACTTATTACTTATTACTATATTGATGACTGAGATTGATATTAGATATTGATGATTGATACTAATACATACTAATACCATATCCATACAAGGTGGCACCCCCGCAGTTGTAAGTTGGTTTATAAGCCCCATTAAGTATAGATATCACCCCAATAAACCCAGGTGATATTGGACTTCTTTGCACCAACTTAGCAATTCCGAACTGGGGCACCACCAAACGTAGAGAGACACGTAATCGGTCAACTCGCGTCGTCAACTCGTTGAACTCGTTGAAAAAAACAACCGCGCCTGGACCAAGATGAAGGTCTTGTCCACTTCGTGGCCAACACACTTCCTGACAACGGCCACTACGGCCGGTGAAGAAATGGCGGTCAGAAAAACGACGAACAGCACTACATTTGTCCATTTTCTGGTTGGTGGTGCAATAGCCATCTTGAAAAATACTGTAAGGGTCAATGGGAAAGATTACATCCCATATATGAAATGGAAAATAAAATTCATTTTCCAAACCACCAACCAGATTCCATATGGCCATAGAAATAGTTGATATACCCAGCTAGAAAGCATGGTGATTTTCCATAGTTATGTTCCAAACCACCAACCAGTTATTAGGTACTTCCAGGATCGATTGGTGGCTATACATCTCCATCAATCAATGGTGAACTCATTGGATTTTTGGTGATATTTTTACCACGAAAAACGGATGGTTCGGTCGTGATGCTTTTTTTCCCCAGAAACATGGAGGTATATCCATTTGGGGATACCCATAGAATGAGATATGAAGGGAGGATATGGGCCACGGTCAATATTTGGTATATAGCTCCAAGTCATCAATTTTTGAAGAGTGTATTATCGTTTTTCAGGTTTTGGTATAAAAGCAATTGCTATCGTTTTTAAAAGAGCGTATTATCGTTTTCCAAGCCCCAGCTCAATTTCCAAAAAATATGAATGTCTCGAATACTACTCTCCATTAACCTAAATTTTGGCTGTAGCTCAAATAGTGATATAGTGAGATATAATGGGGTATGCAACAATATGGTATGGGTTGGTCCAGAAATGGGTGATATTTAACCCAATGTATCCCTATCTTGTGATGGGGAACAGTTTTTGGGGGTATTTGCACTATTTTCAAACAAAACCCAAATGAAGTGATGGTGAGTAAGAATGATGGTTGGGTAACAAAAGGCCTTCAAACAATTTTGGTAAATACATCATCTTTTCTATTAAAAAACTGTAATAGCATCAGCCAGGTGACACTTTTGTGACTTTTGTGGCAACCGAAAAGCGAAGAGCCCATGGGAAGCCCGCGATGAACCGACTTCTTCCGTCAACTCTTGGCGCCAACTGGCTTGGCTTGGGAAAATCGACCCATTTTCCGAAGATTTTTTCTTTCAACGGGGGCGGAGTCTTGTAAAGTTTCCCTTCAGTGCTAGGAAAACTTTCTCCAAACATGGTTTAGATCTAGCTTTTTCCTAACTTGCCAGTCAAGAAATCTGGCATTTTCGCTTAAGGTTTCTCCTCATTCGTTGAATTCGGGGCTGCTCCCAACATTTGCGGGTCGAAATCCAAAGTCAACAGAAATCCCAGACTTACCCATCTTCACCACCTTCGACCAAGAGACAGCAAAGCCTGCAAATTATTCCAGCTTACCACGCCAAACTCGAAGTTTGGAGTGTTCAAAACGTGACAACACCAGCAGTCCTTGGTAACAACGAGGACTGTTTCAGAAAAAAAATGAAAAAACATATGTGATAAACCTAACCATAAGCCTACCATTTGGAGATGGTTCATACCAACCATCTGTGGTAATGTTGGATGATTGGGTTTTCCATGTTGGAACTGAAGATTCTTAAGATCAGAAAACGCAACAGATTTCCTGTGCAACAGGTGATTAGTCCCATCCTTCGAATATGACACCACAAATGGGCCCCAATGTGCGTCGACCCTAAACCCTAAACCATGTAACCATAGTTTCTGGGGGGTGTTTAATATTGGGGGAAGGGATATATTCGGATACATAGATAATATACACCACTGATACTGGAGGATTCAGCAACCATAATATTCATCACGTGTTGGTATTCTCTCTCCATCGCCATCTCCAAAGAATTCAACAGAAGCTGAAGGCGAGCAAGTGGCCCAGCTCATCCCACCACAAGCGTTCCGGATTGCTTGACTCATTTGGATGCACAAGTGCATGGGAAGCATGTTTAGATCCTCCAAAAATGCCCCCAAACTCTGCAGGCTCTTGAACAATAATCTTTCGCAACATGGTTTCTGGACCCATCTGCTGAACCCTACGGTGGCGTGTTGCCGGGCGCACGTACGCCATCTTTCAACGAGTTGTTGTATGAAACCGTCCAAAAGTCTTGGTTCATTGGATTGGTTTAAGTGAACACCTGAACATTTTCCGGTAGGAAAGTCCTTTTGGAAAGGTGAACTCTGGAAGTTTCAATAATAATTGTCTTATTTCCTTGTTTGCATGTTGGACTTCTCTCTCTCTCCATCGCCTTCTCAAGGAGTTCAGCAGAGCTAAAGGCGAGTAAGATACAACTCCGCTAAGCGGAAAAGGAGTGTCAGCAACCAAGCTGGTGCACAAGTTGCTTGCCTACCAGTATTTTTTGCTTATTATTATGCTATAAACATAAAAAATGTATAAACATCTGCTATACAACATCAAAGTAATTCTAGATATAAACCTCTCTTACAGATATAAACCAACTACTATAATTATATATATATATATATAGCTACATTAAACAATAAGAAAAAAACAATGTGGGGAGTGGGGGTTGACGTCCAAAGTTTCCCACCAAGGGACCAAAGCTGAGTCCATCCCCAGGATGATATGCGAAAGCGCCTGCAGCTGGGATCGATCATCGCTGGTGTAGGTTTATGGCAGCCAGGGTGTCCCACATGATTGGTTTTATCAACCATATGTATGGTTATTTATGGTGACCATAAATACTATATAGCTAAAAAAGAGGGTTTATAGACATAGAGGGTTTATAAATACTATAGTTTGCACTTTAACCATAGTTTATCAACCATAAATAACCATAAATAAGTATAGAAGGTTTATAAACCATAGTATTAATAGAATATTTAGTATATATAGTTATAGATATATCTATTATAAACCATACTTGGCCCCAGTATATATATATACATATACACATTTTGACTTTTCTCTCATGACTGGGGGGTTCCTGTAGCAACTGGATAGTTGTGAGGGGATGCATCAAAACCCATTGTACTTTCTTTTTGGGAGATGAATCATGGTTTACGAAGTATTTTGGTGTTCACCAGGCTACAGGGTTTTCAAGGATTTATGCACGGTCAGAGACATCAAGGAACCAGTCGCATGGGTTATAACTATTCTTGACTTGTGTGGGTTTGCTGATCGGAGTCGATTCTGACTCTGAAGCATAAATACAACCCATTCTATCCATGATGAAACCCAGGAAAAAAAACACCGATTTACTTATCCATGGTTTACTACCCATTGTGGCCTCCATGCGGCCCAATACCCACAAGAACTTCAGCAAACAAAGCACTTTATAGATCTTCATAACTTATATAACCCATATATATATAGAACAATATGGGACAAATACCAAACCACTACCCTCCGGCAATCAAACGTGGCTAGAAAATCACTATGTAGTTCAATGATTTTCCCTTTCAAACCTCCATGGCTAGTTGGGTCGACTATCCCAGCCATGTTTGATGACTGTTTGGTGCTCAGCTGCGGGACCATCTATTGAATCTATTCGACCGGGCCACAAAGCACGTGATCATGATCGTGGCACTGCCGGCGGCAAAAATCACCACGGAAAACATCCTAAGCCACGCGAGGTATGGCGAGGCGTTTGGAAAATGTATGAACATGTCAGATTCTCCCTCAAGAAATGCATCGGACAGAGAAATTCTTAGGGTAATACGCCATATGGGGCATCTAGGGATATACAGTAACAGTAGGAATATTCCTTTCCTGTGATGAGTAGAGCCCAAGACATACCAGTACTTGGTGTGCAGTAAGTCAAAAGGATAGCTCTAATCATGCATGACAAGAAAATTGATTTGCCGTAGGTCGTAGAATCACATACACACACAGACACACACACATGTATACACAAACATGTATACACGCACATGCATACACACATGCATATAATTGTATACGTTTTTATTTATATATAATATATACATACGCTTGCAGCCAATTCAATTGACATAGATCCCTTGGAATGAATCAAAGACTCCAACCATTCACCATTGAAAACGATTTACAACACTTTTATGCCCCAGCGGCCCCAACTTTTCATGTTTTCCTCATTCCTCATCCCCACCTTGACATTGCAATAGCCCGCAGGTATTTTGGATGGTATATGTACATTGAAAAAATAAACGCACACACACATATATATAGTTATATACATATGTATATATCTATATCATATGCTATCCCTCAAATTCGATGTGCTTGTTCAAATGCGGTCAACCAACCCTCAATGATAGATTTACCGTTCACAACACCCCCAAGTGGTGAAGTAAGGTATGTTTTCTGGTCTTGGTAGCTTGCCACATCTCAACTCGGGATGAATAGAGCTGGTTGATTGAGAATCTCATGCCTTAACCCTCCATTACTCGGCCTAGCGCTGTACCTGCTGGTTCATTTGTTTCATGTAGTAAGGGGATGTAAGTGGGATAAGTTGGGTTGCTCCGGGTTGATCCCAATTCCATTTGGACTACCAACTTGCCAAGTGGGATGAAGCACCGAGAATGCAGCTCCACGCAGCTCCAATTCCAAGAATTCATTCATTGTAAGTTCCAGGGAGGCTGATTTTTGCCAAATCCCTATAGTTGCTTCCGAAACTTCCATGAATCATTCCAGAGCGGGTGACAAAAAAATGAACTTGAATCACCGTCAATCCTATTAAAATCCCCATTGGTGACTAATTATCCGCTATAATCCCCTATAGTTGTTGCTAACAAAAAACGATCCGATTAAACAGCCCTATCATACCCTATAGTTGCTGCTGAAAAATCACCATTCATCCCACTAAAAATCACCATTATATAATCCCAAACTGGGGCATACCTGATTACATAAACCTCTATTGAGGATGCTTTCTGGCATTGGGTTTCCCACAGCAAAATCATCTTCAATCTCGATGCCATCAAACATCAATGGCCATTTCAGGAACCAATTTGTTGGAGGTACCATTTAATTCAGGCCTAAGTTGATGCTTAATTTTCAGGTGATATATCATGAATTATCATGATATATCCGCAATTTTGATGGCTTTGGGCCCTCGACATTCCCATTACCCTCTGGTAAACTAACAGAACTATGGAAAATCACCATTTTTAATGGGTAAATCATGGTAAATCCACTATAAATCATCATTTTCAATAGCTTTTTGTATGTTTACCAGAGGGTAAACAGAGTCCCATTGTCGCCCGAGAGACCCTAAACCTGTGATGATTGAGGCGTGCTCGGGTCTTTCGCTTTGATCTGACCATGATCGACCCATCGTTCGGTGTCCGGTGGTGCCCCCAAGTAGCCATGAAAACGGTCAAAAGTACCCAGTCATAATGGCTATATATGTGGCTATATTACCTCATGTTTCTTCTTGAAGGTCTAAGCTGACTATGATCGATTCATCAACTTAGGATCTCTACTTGCTTCCCCCTTTTGGGACAAACGCGAAATCCATGAAACCCCAAAGGTTGGGTGGTGCACTAGGTCCAGTGCAAGGATAGCCTGTTGAGTGTTGAATCATTTTACGGCCGACCGTAGGTACCATATTGAGCTCTGTTCTGACTGTTGGGATGTTTACCTGGCATTGATTCGTTCCATCCGCATTCCTCTTGGTTTCCCCATCCGCCGTTCAGATTCATTTCTTGATATTTGTGTTGATTAAATCCTTCTGCTTGCTGGTGACATAAATACAGAAAGAAAAATAAATAAATAAACAAATGAACATGTATATGTTTATTTATATATATATATATATATCTGGCTAAATGAGAATAATTCACAAACATGAAACAAGTATGTGTACCTATATGTTGGGATAAATGATGATAGATGCCCTTGCTAAGCAGCATTTAGGTCGTGACGTCGCAGGGTTATATTCCCTATATAGTACGGCTGTATCCCCACTGATGGTTATATCATCCCATATCATCCCCATAACATCCCCATAAAAAAAAAACAATACCTGACTAGTCGCAGCGACTAGGCCCGCCCTGTCCACCTAACTGGTCCAACAGGTAGTACTGAATTCCTTGTGAGGCCACTTGGGTAGAACACAAAAGCACCCAAACCAAACCAGCACATAGCGACCTCAATGACCACAAAGACGAAAAGTGTGCATCTCTGTTGGTGAGTGACTCACCTGATTAAATCTGCAAATGGTACCCTCCAGTGACCCGTGGCAGAAATCAACTAGAAATGGAGGTTTCTAGCTGGGTAAGTCATCTATAAATGGTGGAATTTCCATTGCCTCGTTTGATTACCGGAGGGTATGCCTTATTGATTTGTCTGGTAAAAAACCTCATGCACTATGATCCAGACACTGCCTGGGATGCACTTTCAAGTATTTTTGAAAGCGTGCCTGATAAGAATTTGAATGTTGTTCAAGAATTGGGCAACGAGATTTTTGGACACGTCACAAATGACAACCAGAAAAATCATGGTGTTAATCACCTTGGTTAGGACAATCAACAAATGCCAGGAAACTCATCATGTTAACTGTCATGGAACTCACTGGGCCCAATGGTTCAAGATGTTGACAGCCCCAAATTGGGTTTCGTAATGTGATTTAATTCTATTTCATCACGTTAATGCTTGAACGGACCATTTTGCAGACACGGAATGTTTCGGGTGGCTTGAGACATCCGCAGCGAGCATCGACCATCGGCTTCCATGACCCCGACGAGTCGGTGCAGAAAGGTTTTTGCACAGAAAAACGAGCGACGCGAAGGGGGGATTCGAAGAACCAGGAACTTACTTAATGGTTCTTCACTAACCTCTTGTTGGAAATGTGCATGAACATCAGTTTAAGACTGTATGCATATGAAATTCCAACAAACTTGGGTGTCGAGGCCTGTGGATTTAAACATAATGCCATGTCCAAATGGTGGCCCCGATCTTAACACCTTTCGTTTTCACACGTTTTCACTGTACTTTCCAAATTCATGGATCTGGCTCACAAATGAGCTGCCCCAAAATTGAACGGCTTTGCAGCTAGTAAACTGATCATTGTTGTTCCGAACAGTGGCCACTGCTGCATCGTGTTCCCCATCCGATAAGGCCAAATGACGCCACTGCTGCCCCGACAATTCTGACCACTCCAGATCGAACTCTGAAATGAAGAGGTTCAATCGGTGGAGCGCCAAATGCCTTGGGCTGACGACTTCTTGTTTTGCTGCACTTGACATGGACAGTCGATGACAGGCACAGGTTATTCAGTTACTGCCCGTTATTGCATGTTTTTAATGGCTTAGGATGAAATAGTGAGAAACAATGACACAACAAATCTTGTGAAAGTCATGATTCACAACTCTTGTGAAAACGAAATTTTGAATCATGACAATTAATGTTGCATCCTGATTAGTAGCTAGGTTCGCTATTGTGACATTTTTCCAAATTGTTCTGAACTCATGCATTGTTTGGCAGGTTCGCTGTTGTGGCAAGAAATCTTGGGAGACCATTTTTTTAAGAAAAAACATGTTTGAGTCAAAAAACACTTGACATTTTTTCTGCAACAAATCGTGCTTGTCTGCCGTTCCCAAAAGAATCAGATCGCTGATTGAACCCTTGTTAAAAAACCGTTTTTCCACAAATTTCCAAGGCACTGGGCCATGAGAAGGCCCAGTTCACTTTAGTAGGTTTGTCCTCAGGGTTCACAGTTGCAGCAAACTTTTCCAGAGCTGATCCTGGAGCCAAGAGAAGAAAGAAACGCCTTTTATAAAAGCAACCGGTCTTTCTCTTTCTCTTTTCCTTTCTCTTTCTCTTCCTCTTCGTCTTCCTCTTCCGCTTCCTCTCTCTTTCTCTTTCCCTCGTTCCCTTTCTCTTTTTCTTTCTCTGTCTCTTATCACAAGTTTCATTAAGAGAAAACTTAAGGTGGAAAAGGTAACGCAATCAACATGCTGAACCCCACCCACTACAAGTACTACAGGTACTACAGGTACTACAAGTACTACAAGTACTACAAGTACTACAAGCACTACAAGTACTACAAATACCACAAGTTCATCGGCAAAACACAAGTTTTAATTGGATTTCAATTGTAGCCAATTGAAATCCTTACTTAAGTGTGCAGTAGTTTTTTTCCCCTGGGGAACCGCTTTTTTGCGCCCAACTTTAGAGAGGGTATAGCTATTGTTGAGGGGAGGGCGGGGGGCCTCACACTAATCAGGACGAAACATTAGTAGACATTAGTCATTAATTAACTATCCGCATGTTGTTGTTTCTTGGGCGGGATTTTTTGGGAGTGTGTGACATGTCCAGGAGCATTTCCTGCCCAAGACATGTTGTCCTGAGTGTGCCGCACTGATAGTGCTCTAATTCCATGGGATCCTTCCATGGGCGAAAAAAGAGCTGAGTGACGCGATTCCCGTGGTTTAATATAGATTCCCCCAATTGGATTATTGTAATACCGGCTAGTACGATCCCCCAACTAATCATCAACCACCAGGGTTTTTTGAAAACTGCTCAAATCTTGACATTCGAAACAAAAAAGGACTCGCTGCAGCTCAAGATCAAGTCCGATGACCTTAAGGCTGCTTGCATCAAGCGCACGCCTGAGATTTGGGATACCGATGGATGCCGTCGGAATCGCTGCGATTCGGATGGTTTTCAACATTTTTCAACTACTGTCTTTCAATTCCAATCTTTTTTGTTGGGGGAAAATCACCGACAGATTGTTGATACGATCCGTTTTCCCAGTGAAATTGTGATTGCGGGGATTTGGTGCTATGGTGGTATGCCCCACGTGTTGTGTGCATTGGGATACAGTCCTTTGGTTGTGAGCTGGCAATGCCAACCAAAACCTGGGAAGCCTCTGGTCATCCAACATTTTGCCATGGAAAATTTGGTCATGTTTCATTCAATCCGCCAATCATCTACACATGGGCATTATATCGCGAATATGTTGAGTTGTGTCTGCAAATCAAATAAATGGCTGAAACATTGTGTAAATAAATGAAGTAACAGCAGCCACAAACATACCAGTTAAAAATGTCCGTGCCGTCCCAAATATGTAAAGACAAAGAAGATTTGCACTTGTCACCATCCCGGTGGCAATTCTTCGCAAATCTGCAGGCATAGAACTGGTGCATTGTCAATTTCATACAACCGTACTCGAGCTACTGGAGAAAGGGCACCTTGATTTATGGCCACCAACTAGGACATGACTAAAGAGTTCCAACATGTTCCAACTAAAAGCCAACTTGAATGTTGGCAGGGTCAACTTCAGTCGCTTACCTCGGCCCCGGATTTCAGCAAGTCGAGTTAGATTGCCATGAAGCACCCAAAATTGGCATAAATCTGTGCGGAAACAAGACAGATTGATGAACCATGAAAATATTACATCATTTTCGTTCACCGTTGGTGCCCATTGACCCCTTGTGCGCTACCAACCCCGACCCCATCTTCTAGCTCAAACACATGCTACGCCAAGCGCTCCATAAAGTCCAGTGGTAAAAATCACGAAAAGCTTGCTGTGAGCATGAAGGTAACCTAGAGCGAAAGCACCAAACAATGGTGAACTATGAAACAATAGTAAACCATCAAGCATGAGGGGAGTTTTCAAATGAACTTGATGGGGGGATGGTGAGATATGATTGGATATAGTTTTTTTTGGAAAATTAGAGGGGCTGGTTGGGTATACTGGTTATAATTTCACACACACACACGCACAAATACATACATAAATAAATAAATAGATAAATAAATAAACAAATAAACAATATATATATATATTATATATATCATATATATATTATATATATATATATTATATATATATGTAAAAACAAATCACTAACAAAGGTCCTTCAACGGGGCTATTCCTGTATTAACCAACCACCTTCGGGATTTTAGGATTTTAGGGAATCCCGCTGGGACTTGGTGACCAAGCCCGACACGGGCTCGACCCGCCGGGGCACCGTCGTTGAATTTAGCTGTCCATTCCCTGGCTTTTACATAGCTACTTAGCCGTTCCAACTCGCTGAAGTGAACTGCCCTGCTTAGCATCTGGGTAAATAATCATATTTCACTAACCTAAATTAAGGCCACACCACTTCTCTTGCGCACCCCCAGCACCTGAATTAAGGCCATTTGGGGATGATTTCCCTTATCAACCATGATTCCAGTGAGGTCGCACTGAGGTCGTTATAATTTACCCATGTAAATAAATATATATATATATAAAATACATTTAAATCATAACATGACCTACTGTCACTGTCCATAGCCCGGCTTTCGCCAGTTTCAGCATCATACGCTACCAGTCTCCGGTTGCTGTTGCCCTTGTCACAACTTGGTAGGCTCTTGCGGTACGATGAATGGTCCCCTATGGGTTGGCAGATAAGGATTCCCCCTGCTGGAGTAGCCAATAATCAGCCTTGGAACTACGATGAACTGCATCACTACTGTTTAATTAACAGTAACAAACCCACCCATCAACCACCAAAACGTTGATGGATTTTGTGCTCACTTGAATTCGTCAGTGCCTTGGGAACCACCAAGCGGTCTGGGCTGCCCGAACTGACCCAAAGGCTGGCAGCTATCATGCTAGGAACGGCGATGGCGCAAAGGATGGCCAAGACCCTGAGTGGAACATTTTTGAAGCAAACTTGGGACCTCAGAAACCCAGGAACTCAGCATTTTGCAATGGTAAAACTTAGTGAGGCCTTAACCGCGCGTCAATCGTGGTCAACCGTAGTGGCTGAAGGCAGGGGACATGCGAAATCCGGAATTCCCTGACTCCCTGTCAAAAGCTCAAGTCAAAGTCTGGGATAGGAACAGCAAATCTACGACATAATTACATATAATTACATATTAAAATATATTAATATGTAATATATATATTTATTTATTTATAGGATTATATAGGTCATATTTTCAAATCTGATATGTGTGTATATACGGTATATCGTATCCCAACTCTTGGTGTTTCATCCATTTTAAACCCAGATGTTGGGTCTCTTGAAGCCACCACCCGCAGCGACAGAGCCAAGGCACGTGGGAACGAAACTCGGAATGGCGAGCATCGCCTTGGAGCCCATGTCCAAATCAACCTCCTGATGTTTGGCGTCAAATTTCAAGTGACCTAATCTTTTCACAACTGATTTTTGGGACAATTTTTTCGAAGACAGCAAAAAAAACTTGGGAATGCAATGGATAAAAAGTTGATGCATGTTGATTCTGGATCAACTGCGGTATCAGCAATCCGGATCATTGTATCATCTGCGGGAAATCTGCGACTGGAATGTGTCTGCTTGTGGTTTCAACCCTCAAAACAAATTTGTCAATTGGGATCATTATCCCGAGTCCCAACGCATGGAAGAAGGAACTTGATGGAACTTGTTTGAGGCCACCAACTACTGTAATCACTTCAGCGTTTTTTGTCTAACTTGGCAGGCTATCACCGATGACCAGGTCAAGATGTGCTAAAGCCATGTTGAATATCAATATATTTAAAAAAACATAGTATATATAATAGATACAACTTATATAATATAATCTAAATAAATAACATTTAAAGTTTATATAGTATAACATATATGTATGATAGATAAAATTTATATAACATAATATAATATATATATAATTTATAGAATATAAATACATATATATATATATATATTATATGATATATATATATAAATATAATTTATAGAATATAATATGTATATATATATATATCAAATTTTTCATAATTTCCAGATATGTCCAGCATGTTTTCTGCTTTTCGCCTCCATTTTTTTGGGCGAGGCCAGCCCCGTTATGAACTTCCCGCTCCTCCTGCGATGCAGTATTGCCGAACCTGGGGCCATTGGGGCCATGGAGTTCCCATGGATTTCCAGGATGTGGGCAAGCCATGTTGGCACAAATAGATGTTTTTGAATTTTCAACCTCAGATCTGAAACATATACAGATACAAATATAAATATAAATAACTACAAATATATACATATATATATACATATTATATACACAAAAGAATATATGTTGGTGGAACACACATGTTTGATTGTGATATTCCAATTTATGTAGTCATATTTAGCCCGTGAAAATATTTGTGCAAGCCAAGATGCTCTGCCAGAATGGCAGATTGCGAGTCTCTCATCAGGACCCTCAGCGCAGTGGTGTGATCAGCCATGGAGCCATAAATTCAGGAAAGAACACGCCGGAAACTCTGGATATCATAGAAATTTACTTTTGTACATACTATAATACATATAGATACTGCAAATACATACGAGTACCTCGTACCTTCATCTGTGACATGTGTTGCTATTTAAACCAGTAAGATGTTCCTCGCCAAGGATTAGTAAGATTGGACGCATTTCCTTTGCGGGAAAAGAGGGTGTTGAGCGTGTGTGAAAAGCATCATCGATCTCTTGGGGTCAATTATTGCAGGTTAGGTACATAAAAAGGTGTTTACCTTTCTGTAATCAAGCATGGCAATGAGAAATGCCTTTAAAGGTTTGAATGGGAACACACACACACACCTCTCTCATCCTCTCTCTCTCTCTATATACATATATGGTTCAGCATTCCACCCCCCCCTCCCCGGCCATGGTCATGGGTCAGCCATAGTACTGTCCCCCTCGGTGTGGTGGGGCCCCTCTGGTGTGGTTGGGTGCGCGTGTGTGTGTGTGTGGAACATCTGAAAAGATGTAAAACTTCCTATAGCTTTGACTTGGTTCAATTTTACTTCGTACTTGCAGGGGGATGGAGTGTGCTTCAGATGTCTCCATCCAACGAAGACGCATCTGTTGCACAGTGATATGGATTGGGGACGCTCAATCCACGTAC
>Ga0126342_10003626_pt1 | contig 25667 bp, 22 predicted proteins | sample Cyp1metagenome_FD_92528 | JGI IMG/M metagenome (GOLD analysis project Ga0126342, IMG submission 92528) | Coral microbial communities from Lord Howe Island, Old Settlement Bay, Australia - Cyphastrea 1 metagenome | ecosystem: Host-associated > Invertebrates > Cnidaria > Coral ... | reverse complement strand
TTTTGCCATTGTCTCTGCTTTGCACTTGCTTGTCTTGCTTTCATGCCCTTCTTCATGTTCTTCGGCTGCAGTCTTGTTTCTCTTGCGTTTCAAAGGTTGGTTGGGAGAATCCTCACCTTTCGATACCTTTCCCTTGGACCTATCTCTGGTGCATTCCTCAGCCTCCTCCCGATCCTTCTTTGCCTTCCTTCCTGGTTTCTTGCCTTCTTCCTTCTTTTCCTTCCTGCCCCTTCCTCGTTTCTTGCCTGCTTCCTTCTTTTCCTTCCTGCCCCTTCCTCGTTTCTTGCCTTCTTCCTTCTTTTCCTTCCTGCCCCTTGTCTGGGTCTCCTCCTTCTGGGCCTTTGGTTTCCTGCCTCGTTTTTTGGGTGGGCATTGCTCATCTGGACTGATGCATGGAGTTTTTCCGAAGGTTTCTGGTCGCTCTAGTGTTGCTTCACTAGTGGCATTGTCTTTGGCATGCGGGTTCCCTGTCTTGTAGCTTTTTCGAACTTTGGGTTGCCAGTTGCTGCATGGATTGCTGAACACTTGGGTATCTGCATGGTCAGTCTTGTGGGAAACCTCTTCTGCCTTGTCATGCTTGTCTGTGTTTGTGTCTTGCTGTGCTGTCACATCATCATCACATGCTTGATCCTGTACTGCCGCAGCTGCTGTGTCTGGCGCCTTGGCCTTGTCTTCTGTCGTGTCTCCTGCGTCATGGGTAAAGTAGGCTGCACTCGCTTCTGCAACTGTCAGCTTTGCATCCTCAAGGTCTCCACGCTCCCATGTTGGTCCAACATCGGTGGATGCTGGTGACGGGTGATCATCTTCCGCAGAAACTAGTGGTTGGGTTTCCGCATTGTCAGCACCTAGGCTACACCATAAAAAAATAAGGGAACCCTGGATAAGATCTTATAATTTATATAACCCCAAAACTGTCATACCAGAAAATCTTATAATTTATAACTCAAATGAGGAACATGCAGTGATAACAGCACGGGATTCCTTGAGTTTCTTGATAGACCGCAGATGGACAAGTTTCTTTACTGCATCTTGAAGTCGCTTGAGCTTCTCCAACTTGGCAGCTTTGAAATTGTCCATGCAAACCTTCTCCGGGGTGATTCCGCTCTGGGGAGTAGTAGCCAGAGTACCTAGCCAGCATTGGGGATGATAGATCTATAAAATACTATATTGACCCGGGCAATCTCCAAACCATTCCAAACTCCCATATCCAAGCGCTGCCTTTCGGAGGAGGCGTCACAATGGCTGGCGCAGAACTTGCAGGACTTGGAGCCTTGGATTGAAGCTGGAAGCCATGAAGAATGAGGAAAGGGCCACCAAAGGGACGGTTAAATTTAGCCAAAAAACTTCTTTCTCAGGGGCTGGGTGACTTGGTTCATGTTCTGGAGCTTCTTTTCCGGGACCATGAGATTCCTCCATGAAATCTTCTACGCCTCAGTTTGGGCCCCCAGAAGAATATTTATTTAAAGTATAGGCAGCGCCATTAATTTGTTGCGTTCACAAGAAGCAGAATGCTGTTGAGGGGCAGGGGTCTTCCACTTCACTTTCATACTCAGACTCTCCTTGTTCTTCCTCTAGGCTCTCTTCTTGTTCCAAGTTTTCATCCGAGCTGGGCCCATAAAGGCTCAAGTCAACCCCAGTTCCAGACATAACCCGTCTGATCTCAAGTTCCCGCGGCAGATGCATACGTCTGCAAATATCATTGTATAGGCTCATACACTTTCTCAAATACCAGGCTTGCATATGGGCCACACCACCTTGGATGCCAAAACTCAGTGTAACGGTAATTACCTATATATATCAACATGCCCCATTAGTGGACATAAAATCTTATTGCAGCTTTGCCGCTGTCAATCGGAATTTCCATGAAGTTGTAAAGTGAAATAAGATGCATGTACACCACATTCATTGACACCCTGGAGCTCAGAAAGTTGATCGCATGGATCAAGCATCTTTCATTTCGTCGTAGGCCATCACGAGTGACCACCTTCCCGACCACAACAACCTTGGTTTCATTGAGCGAATTTGTTATTATGGCAAGGTATGGGATTATGGTTTTCCTATTATTACTGGGTATGGCAAGCTATGGCATTATGTTTTCCCCCCTACAATCTTGACCTTCAGAAACTATTAATCCAACCCATGAGTCAGTCTGGAGATCTAGTTAACCAAGGGACGGCTTGAAGTCCTCTAGCGTTTGCTCGGACTATCTCATCCTTCTCCCATGCCCTTGCTAGGTCTGTTGTCATATCAGAAAGCTAAGCTGCTAGCTTTCCCCAGAGGTTGAGCCGATCTGAACAGCACATGCATATTAAGGTTAAAAATGTGGTATTCCCAAATTCGCTTTAATGGGGAACAGATGATAATTTACATTGGCCAGGGGTACCTCATTTTCAATCAAACACATGTACAGCCTAAAGTTGGCGTAAAGGATATCACCAGATACGAGATAGGGTATGAGTAAAACTTAGGCAACCCCGAAACATCCCGAAATTTCACAACGCATCCCGGATTTGTTTATATCATTTGATATGCTCATATCGAAGTAAAAGGGGCATGTTTTGACCCATACCCCACAAGTGCTCCTGACCCTGTGCACGGCATGGGGTGGCCTCCAGACTACATACCAGGGCCCAATAGATATCCACGGCACCCTCGATTCGAACATGTAGAGCCTGAGATCCATGGGGCCAGAAGCAGACCACAGTTTTGGCAATCGTCTATCTACCCAACAATCTTCGAGTTAATCATATTGATCCAGTTATATATATTTTTGCACATATTTATATAAGCTATTCCCTGGATATCCATAAGTTCCTTAATGCAGCTGGGAAACCCAGCCAATGAAATCTCATAGGCGCAGCCATCAAAGACTCCTCAGTTACCGAGGCATTGGATGTTCTTTTGGTTTATGGATATAAAATGATATAAAGACCAAGCTGGTCAGATGATAATATGGTCTTCACCCATGCAGCATTAAGCTAAATATTAGATATATACGATATTTTTTGATACCTTTCGAATGTCCCATTGTTTGCCCATTCAATCCAAGAATCAGTGAGACATGTCCATGCCCACACTCATCTTACAGCCACCACGCTGATTGAGCTGTGCAGCTGAGGAAAGTGGAGTCGGCCAAGCGCACACACCACACCCATGCCGGTGTCTACAAGAATCATCAAATTTTTAGGGGACTTAGGTGACTTAGGTGTTTTGATTAAAACATAGGAGATTTCAACAAAATCTCAGCAAGCTCCGATGTTACCTAAAGATTTCCAGGAGTTGGATGCTCCAGGAACCTGTTTTTTAGTTTCATACGCGCTAAGGCAAAGGCTGACGCCACCAAAGAAGCCACTCCAAACCCGGACACCATGGACACACTCCCGATGCCAGAGACCCAGATCACCACGCCCTCTCCCGTTCATCAAATGCGTCCTTTGCCTTCCATGTCACCTCCGCCTATTTTGAAACCTTCTTCGTTGCTTTCTATCCCCACTACGGACGATGGGGAAAAGAACAAGTGTGAAGAAACAGCAGAGGAGGAAAAGATGACTGATGATGAATGCTTAGAAGTGGTTGATCATGGGGATGAAGCTATCAATATCGAAAGTGGGGAAGAACATGTTATGTCACCGAACCCGAAGAAAGAAATGGAAATTGATAGCCAGTGGAGGCTGCAGGATGACACCATGGAAAGATGCAATGCTCCTAGTCCACCTAGTGAGAAGAAACCAGAGCCTGAGACACATGCTGGAAAGGATTCAGAGTCTTTCCCCGCAGCCAAGAAAGCCAAGATTACCCGACAGGATTCTAAGGCTATGCCAGTTCAGCACCCAGCCCAGTCTGAAGAGCCTTCCACCTGCGCACAGCACGCAAAAGAGCTTGAACAAGCCATTGACAGCGACGACGAAATCAGAAAAGGCTGCTTCAAGGCAGGTTTTGTGGTATGGGCATGGTTCCAATAACTTGCTTTGCAAACAGTGATCAGTGATCAGCCTTATGCAGGTGTAAATTAAATTATATGTCACATATAATATATAATATATATTATATGCATGCATGTATGGGCAAATCACTTAACAAGTTTTTGGAAGTTAGACGACATGATCAAGTAATCACCCAGGACACGCATCCTTCAGTTCAAGAAAAAGAAACCAAGTGACAAAAACTGTATAGTATATATTATCATGGGTGCACGCATGTATTATATATATATATTATATAGATTATGTCCCTACATGTTTTTCATCAGAAACATGTGTTTTCTTGTTGTACGATGCCCTGTGCAGGATCGCAAACATTTGGTGGAGGACGTTCCCGAAGTACCCAAAGAATTGGAGGAAACAATTGCAAAAGCCATGCTAGATGAGGACCTTGAACAGGCTCAGGAAGCTGATGCAGAAATCAGAAAGGTGGGGCCCAACAAACACTTCGATTTCGCCACATCTCTGATGTAACTTTGATTTTCTTGTTAGCTGGTTTGGGGTCCCAAAAATCTACGCCCAATTCAAACATGCAATCTTATCAGCACGCGATTGCACATGTTACCAAAACAGTTGAGAAGTCACACATAATACAAAAGAACGGTTCATCCTCGGGAACAGTTAAATTACTCACACATCTTGCAAGGCTCAGCTGGCTCTGAGAAGGCTGGCCAAGGAGACTACCATGGAAGCAGAGGACCCGGATGGGTTCTATGCTAATGAAGGCGGTGATGGGGATGATGGGCCTGGGAAGTCGAGGGGAAGAGGCAGGGGAAAAGGTAGAGGAAAAGGTGGCGGGAGAGGCAAAGGGAAGGGAGGAAGAGGTAAGAAGGACAAGAGCAGCAATGAAGGATCCCGAAAGGAAGACAAACCAGAGGAAAAGAACAATGAAAAGAAGAAGGATGAGGAGGGACGAGCAGCAAATGATGATGATGGGAATGTTGAAAAAAACAAGAGCCTGGATGGCCCACCTTCCCCAAAAAGCACACCGAGAGTTCTCCGCAGAACTAAGTCAAAGCGCAGGGGCTTGCTTCAGAAAGCAAAGCTGGTAAGCCCACAGAGTTCCAAGAAAAGACCACCGCAAGAAAAGACAGAATATCCAGATGATGGAGCAGAGCTTCATGAGCCAGAAGTGGCACCCGAGCAAGAGGAACTGCCACCTACGACCACAGAGAGGGCAACTAAGAACCGTAGGAGCCGACGTGCCAAGAAACCGAAAACTGAACCTGCCGATGTCCCCCACAAGGATGACAGCGAGCCACAGGATCACAAAGAAGAGGACCAAACCGAGCCAAAACCTGAGGGTGAAACACCTGAGCTTGAAGAGGCCATGCAAGCAGAAGAGAAGAAGAGAGCCATGCAACTACAGGCAAGTTCATGTCATGTATGGCATGCATACATCACACAACCATAGTACACACAATATTGACAACATATGTTGTATAATAATAATTACACTAGTATGTGTGTTTTATTATATAATATAGTAACATGTTAACAAAGTATATTACAAAAAATATATCATTTAAATTATTTATATAATATATATTGTTACTATATTAACTACAGCGCATGGCTCAGTCATGGTCTTTCTCCATAAATTTCATGGCAAGCCATGAGTTACTTGGGTAACATAGTTTTCTGTACAGAATGTTCTAAATACTAACAAGTTCTGAAGGATTACAGCATCATTATTAAATGTGTCGATTCTGTTTCAGGCCCGGGACTACAATTGGAAACTCTTGGCTGAGATTGATGATGCAATGCTCAGCCTGCCTACTACTGAACAGCTGGGATCTGCAAAGTAGCAACCTCAGACTATCTCAGTGCCATGTATTTAGTTTTAAAAAACTGATGCAATCTATGTGCGCGTGTTGCACTGGCACCGCATATTCAAATTCACATGGCTTTGCATGCATCTCCGCGCATTGGATGTGATTGCACATCATGTGTGCCATTTCTTTACCCAAACATACTAGAATCTGATGGAAGAAAAACTTGATGTGATATCATCCCCCGCACAGAGGTCTAGCATAGACTTATTTGAAACATACCAGCCTTACTATGGCCATTGTTTGAGGTCGTTCACGATGGACCCTCCGGACAACTTGCCGCCACACCCCAAGGGGTGGAATCGATCCAAGATCCAAGTCTTGCCCAGCACTCAGATCTGACTGAAACATATGTGTGAAGTTGGTTTCCTGGACAGCTGCAAGAACTATGCTCGTTTTGAACCAACTTGATAAGTTCGACTTTAATTCTGTTCTGCACTATTATTTTGATAGTTGTTGATAATCTTGATGGAACAGCATCTTAAATTCAATCTTTGTTTGCTACTCTATGGGTTGAGAGGTGCCGATGTATGCCGATTTGACCTGAATTTGCCAAGGCTTCTCCTCTCAAGGTCGACTGCGGCTTCCTTTTACATTCCCCTGGTGGCACAGGATACTTTGGACCTGATAGCATTGGAGAAAGGTATGAAATTTCAGGCCGGTTGGTTGCCACTTTTCCTGCTTATTCAATGTGAACATGGGTATGAATTAATTAATTCATTCTTCCTATCTTGGGATGTCGATTGAGACCCAAGAGTATGGATGATTATTAGGAAATAGCCAAATTTGGCCTCGCAATTTTGATTACGAATCTCTGCAAAGCTTCAGTCAGACCTGATGCTCACACTACGCAGGCCAACAATGCAAAGTCAAAAGGCGTCAGCTTGGCTTGGAACAAGTTTGGTGGTCCGAAGGAAGCGTCTGGTGCCCAGTGCCAGTTCAACAAATTATATATATATTATTGATTTCAATTTATTTATGATATCTTATTTGGCTTGCACTTGTGCCTAGCAATCCCTTTTGGTGACTTACTGTTGATCTATATATGCCCAATAGTCAAGGCTACATGGTTCAAATCTTGGATGTTATTCACGCATGAACTAACTAAGAACTATATACTAGATTGATCAACTGATCCATGTGGTCGAGGAAATGCTCTCAAATGAAGTTGTATGGAATCCTACTTCATAGAAGTCTGAATTATGATACAAACAGACCCAGGCAGAAATGGCCAGAACATGGAAACTGTGTCCTTTCGTTCTGCTGAGGTTCAATGTGGCTAAGCTGGTTGCTGGATGGATGATGCCATCAGCTGACGCTCATTGACTGGGGTGATCAGATCACTTCTTGAGGGTGCCTGCGCCGCTGCCAGAGTAGCGGTCATGTAGCTGTTGGAGACCATTTTGTAGTTTAAATTCCAATCGGTATTTTGACTGGATCCATTCCCTTAGACTTGAGCGAAGGCTTATCTGTGTTATTTGGATGAATGTTGGTTTGAACCATGTTTGTTATTGGGCTTCTGTGTCAAACCCAGCTTTCAAAGCCTGAACCGACATGGGAATCTGGATCCAAGTGTCGATGACAGGAGTGGAGGGCCCCGGGGTATAAGTTCCAGTTAAAAAAACATGAACCCCGCATGAACTACGTCATAAAACAAAAATTCATTATCGAACAATATAATATATACTGTGAAAGTCTTTGGAGGGGGGCAGTACCATTCCAATGTCCAATCTTACATTTGGGGTATTGTCCAAGTAGCGCATGACATGTGCAGCTTGTGGGGTGCAAACTACCATCGTGGCATGGCAAAAAAGAAACTGTTTCAAACAGTGATTGCTAGTTGTGAGTCCGTGCCTCATCATATTAAGGAGCTTTCATGTGTCATGCTGAGCAAATCATTTTAAATACACGCATGGTCTATCATGGTCCCACATCGTTCTGCTCCGTGTCTTTGCATTTCAGGAAGGCTCAGGCAAACGTTGCCTAGGTGTGACAGGGTGTGTTGTTGGGCCATGGTGCGCAAGGCTGAGTGGTCAAATTCCCCACTTGCGCTTACACAGCGCTGCTCCAACCTATTGATGAAATGGGGACTGCCGATCATCCTGTTTCTTGACATGAATTATAATTATTGTACTACAAATAAATTATAAATCTCATATAATATAATGGTGGGCAGTTGGGATGTAGAAGTAATATAATGACACTATTCATGGATTCGCTTACGTTGCCTTCAGGTTACACCTGGTGGATTACGTGGTTCAGTCTACTCCTCCAAGTGAGTGGGCGAGGGCTATTTGCTCAGATACGTTTCATGGGTGTGTTGTGCAATGACCAACCTTTGTTTTACCAGCTGACATACTCCGACCCAGATCTATGGATTTAATCATTTAACAACACCCGCGGTGCCCAAGGACACTGTGCTACTTGATGGCTTTTCGGGACAACAAGCCCTGAGCCAATACTATCGTGGGGGGCCCCAATCATGCAGTTATCAAAGGCTGCCATTGGTTTAAAACATTTTTTTCAAACAAATTCCACAAAGAAAAACAGTTGGTGCCATTGCCACCTTAATGATATTTAATTTGTCATGTTGATTGCCATCGTCACATGACCACGGCCATTGCCACCACAACCACCACCATCACCATCATCACCATGATCATAAGTATCATATCATTCCCAAACATAATCATTCATCATCATAATCATTTATCATCACCATTCATTATCAACATCATCATCATCATCATCATTATCATCATGACCATCATGATCATGAACATCATCACCATCATCACTATCCCTCTCTAAATCAACGACCTTATAACAGTTGCCATCCTCCTCTCCATCATCACCACAGTCGTGCTCATCATCGTTATTATCATCTGATTTGTTTCTCATGATCAACCTGCTTTACTTATTATATCATTGTGGTTGTTCCACCAGGAAACATGTAGACTGTTTTGTCTTGACCTGTGCCACGATTAAGGTGAACAAGGACTGGCAGCGCCCGGGGCTGAGAATGATCATTCAATTTATTTTGGAGCGGTCATTTCATCATTCTTCAGAATCTTTTCTGGTTGAATGCAGCACCTTAGAATTCAAATCTGGAAAGTGTTCAAATCACCTGCATACGTAACAGCATGTTTGTGAATTTCTTGTTGTGCCTGATTCAGATTTCAATTCCTGCTTGCTCTGCCATTATTAAGGGACCATTTTGACCTGCTTGATGGTCCTGATGGAGACATACTTGAACCGTCCTGACCTCAAACCTGAAACATTTATGATATATTGTACTATGATTTTTGCAGCTGCTAGAAAGCTCGGGGTGGAATATGACATTGTTGTGCGTGCATGGGCATGGGTAATTGTGATGTATGATATCTTGTTTGTATCAAATTGTCATCAAATTCATATCCTCCATTGTCTCTGTTGTGATGTTGTTTCCTGATTAGGTTGTTAGAGTTGTTAATGCTGGTGGTCCGTGCTTTGTTTTGTTTCATTTCACCATATATATATATATATATTCTACTGCTGCTACTGTGTGGCTTGTGTTGGCATTCAATTATTGCTCTGGCATGGCTGAGGAAAGGCTTCTGCCAAATCATCAAGAAGGTCCTCAAAATAGCCCCTTGTGGGCTCCTATTTGGGGGCCCGCCCTGCGGGAGTTGGGTGTATATAAATCGAGCCACCTCCAAAAGATCAGCAAGGAGGATATTCGGAGATTGTAGTCGACTTTATGTTCGACATGCCAACACGAGCCTTTCCTCCATATATAATATTTGCAATATTGTGCAATTGAGTTATATGTACTAAACGATCTTTTTTGTGATGCGGAGTGTAGAAACTATCCTAGGTCATACAATGTTTGATGTGAAAAATTGATATCAGGATTGGCTTTGAAAAGTTCATTTTGCTGATTACAATGGATTAGTACCTCGAAGGTTCTTGAGCCTTGTGATTGTGGCGCTGAGGATAACAACTCGTTGGATAATGTTGGGACTGCTTGCAGCTTCCAGGGCTGTGCAATGGCTGACAGAGCAGCCACGTTCTTCTGTCATGATGTTATGTCCATATGTGCGCTACGCTGCGTTGGCCCTGCGACCACTATGTTGGAAGGTGGTTTCCTTGTAGCTCCCTTAGAGTGAATGCGTGTATTCACCGGTATATGCTGGTGATTCCACTGTTATCTTGATGATTGTATTGGTTATCCAGCCTTTTCTGCCTGAAATTTAAATATGTGCTATCTAAGTCCAATGGGCTGCTATGGTCATCGGAGCCAAAAACCATCTCTTTGCTTTGGTACATCGCGCCCTGGCGTTTGCTAGCATGTACTAGAGCAGGTGTCTTTACACACTCCCTTGCCAATCCTATCAATGCCGGGATTATTCTTATACTACCAGGTAGATTCTTTGCTTCCTATCTCAGGAGTTGGTTGGAGTCCCTCAGCTGCAAATTGACGCTGAAGGACAAAGAGCGTATCAAGAAGAACAAGGAGGACCCGAAAAAGGCCATGGTGATCCGAACTATTTCCAAACGAGGATCCATCTCCGTGTGCTACTGCTGCACAAAGTCAAGCATGTTATATTATATGTATATCATATAAAGCATAATATTATTTAATTATAAATTTACACTATATTATATCATATATTTAATATTAAATTTATTTTTCCTATGCATTATATTTTATATATTGTATATAATATCTTATAATATATACTATATTGTATTAATATTATGTTATACAAATATTATAAATTTTATATTATATAATATATATTTTAATGAATATTAATATAATAATATAATTAATATAATATATATTATTTATATTATATTCTAGTCTTTTATCGTATATATGTGTGTGTGCATTTGGCTGGATTAATGATACTGATAAACCAATATAGTCATGATATCTCCGATTTTGATTCTGTTGAGATCTGTTTTGAGGTGTAATGCAATCTTAACACCTTCGTTGCTAAACACTTGACAAATAAGGCGGCAAGGAGGACCAGGGATGAAGGATTCCGCGGCCTATCCTCGTAAGTTTGCCAAGAAGATCCACAAAGAACATACAGCTTCCATGGAGGACCCTTGGAATCTGGATTATGTCTTTCCTCATTGCCCTGTCTAACAATTATTTATATTATCCATAAAATTGCAAGTTCATAAGATGAATGTCAATTGAAGGTGAATCGTCGAATGGAATTTTCTCCTCCTAGTGTGCCAACTCGGAAAATCACCGTCCGGCCATCCCGTTGCTCAGGAAGCCACTTCTTCTGGTGCCTTCACATCCGGGCCGGCTGTGGATAATACCCAGAAACCACTCAAGGCCACTTCAATCAAGGGTTGTGAATCGTAGTGGCATTACTTTTGGTTAAAAAAAAACAGGTTTTTTGATCATGATTCTGTTCCAAATGGATGTTGATCGATTTCTGAGATATCTATTGAATCTATTGGTGCATTGGTGCTTGCTTAAATCACCAAACAATTGTTGCTTGTCACACCCTCCCGGATCCATTCCCGAAAAGATTGTGCTAGAGTAATTACTTTGCTTTGAGAACCGCTTTTCTGATTTTTGTGATTCAAAAGAAACGGTCTAAGAATTTTGGTAAACCACCCGGCCTCAGTAGTGAGGGTCTCTCCCAACTGGCTTTTGGCCTGCACGTGGCAGGGGCCCTTCCGCTGGCGACACGCCAGATTGGCTGGCTTGAAGGAGTTCTTGCTCGAACGAATTGCCGATGGTTCTTACCGTCCTATCCTAACCCATGGTTTGGGGGAGTTCGACTAAAATAGTCGTCATAGCTGACACGTGTGATCTCCACATGTGTGAGTGTACAGGGCCTATTTGGACCGTCAATTTCTGACATGATGCTACATGTCAAATTAATTTACCAATTACATGGTGGATGCCAATGAACACACAAAAAGGGCAGGATGTTGGGATAAAGCACTTTTATACCTTTGCTTATGGATTAGAATTACAATATCAAAAAAAACAAAACAGTGATCCTGCCCTTGACAATGTGTGCAAACCGATAAAATTGCACTCCAACCTCGAAGTTATGTTTCTGGGAAAAAAGGATGCGTGAAACTAGCGTGAAATTAGCGTGAAACTCGCGTGAACCACCTTTAAACGCCGTTAACCACCTTTAAAAAGCGTTAACCACGACCCCCCCAAAATGGCATGTTTTTGGATGAATGTAAAACATAAAAAGTGGTGTGAAATCATACGTGATTTGCACTGTGTCGTGAAATTTGATCAGGATTTTCAAACAGGTTGGGATAGGCTGAGCTGACTCAATGGCGCCGGTTGCTGTGCAAGCTGCGCTCGCCAAAGCAGCACAACGTGCTGCAAGGCTAGCTGAGCTAGATATGGCACATTCAATACTGGAACGGGTACTAGGTTTTCAACATCCACCCGAGACGCTTCCCTGGGGTGATGCAATGTCGAAGTCTTACTTGTTGACCCACATAGTATCTGGACACACTCAATGGCTGATACATGCACCGGTATATTTTTCTACATTTTATTTGTCTAAGTCCGAACATACGTCTCCCGGCTGTAGGTTGAAAGGAATTGTGGACGATGTGACCACGGGAAAGGACAAGTGTAGAGATGCCAGTGCATCTCCCCGAGAGTCGTCTACAACGGCATCATCTTCCCAAGCTGGCAGTGTCAGCCCTCCATCTACAGGACTGCTGCTGCTGGTGTCGGTGGTGGTTTTTCATTTTAATGGTGTGTGCGATAATCAGCATTGCAATGCATTATGGGGTACGATGGGAAGAATATCCAATTAACTTACACAAACTATGATGCGATATATAATGCACAAATGCATGTTACAATGGTGGTTCTAGCCCCAGTTGAGAAAGGATTGTTGTTTGTGCATCAATTACGGTTTGTTCCACTTTATCCTGGAAAGAATGTTTCAAGCTGTTTAAACCCAACAAAAATTCTTTACATATCCTGTTTCATGCTGATATGCGCAGGTTATATTGTGTGTGAGTGGCGTGTGTATGTGTGGATATATATTACTAAAAATATATTGTATAATAATTATATAATAATTATTTACATTTATAATTTATTTTGTGGATTATTTGTCCCATGTTTCGTGTATACGATAGTCTCACCCCCATACCACCTTACCTCATCACCCGTCCTAATACCACCTCACCTCATCCCCACATCCTCCTTCCTTGCTGCCAATTTCATTCTATTGCGCTGCCTACTACCAGTAATCAGTTGAAGTCCCAACCTGTATATATTATAATTGCATATCCCAAATTATAATGTCCCATTCTAATTTTGGAGTTGACTTGTTGCACAACCCAGTTTCATGTGTGCAGTGTGCCAGGAAAACAAAGCACTGCCTCCACTGTCCCTGAGACAGACGATGCTGCCCTGTCCAATGCTTTGCACGGTCTCAAGTTGCAAAAAGCTCTGGACATGGGAAGCCCGCCAGTGACACCACCAGCTCAAATCAGGAGAAACAACACACCCCGGCAAGTTCTTGAAGGTAGCATTGGTGATGTGGCCATTTTGGGTGGTGGTCATGATGGCACGGATAACAGCAGCAGAACAAAGGGATCATGCCCAGCAGCCATGAAAAAAGTCAAGAAACATGCAAGCAAGAAATCCAAGAAGGGTGCAAAAACAGCAGGCAAGACCAAGAAAGGCAAATGTCCCAAGTCAAAAACGGAGAAGGCAGCACTTGCTTCACCTGTAGAGTCAGAGACTGCTAAGCCAAAACTTGAAATGAAGGCAGAGCCTGTGGAGCCAGGGTCTGTGAAGCCAAAACCTGCAGTTGCTTCACCTTTGGCTGAGCATGATGGAAAGGCTCCAGCACCAACACCTGGTTCTGCCGAAACACGTGCTTATGTCCCCTGCCCAAAGACCTCCGTACCCATTCCCAAAGCAAATGTCCCTGCAGCAATGGAACTTGTGAAGAAGGAGAAAGATATCCCTCGCCTACCTGGCTTGAAGACCACGACACCAACTAGTGTTAGGATGGCAAAGGCCGTGGATCAGTCGCTAGATGAAAACTTGGCACGTGCTGCCACCCAAGAGCTTTTTGAACCTTCGGAGCTTGGCAACGGAACGGAATACTATTCCCCAGGCTATTCCCCAAGCCATGCCTCCCTTGCTGGGTCTGAGAAGGGGAATGATGAGGAAGGTGAGCTTGGCTCAGACTATGATGAGTTTTTGAACAGCTTGGAGGATGACAAGAAGGAAGAAGCACAGGACTCCCGTGACTCTGACCAAGTAAGTGTAGCTGAAACAACCAAGACTAACAACACACAGAAGAAGAAGAAGAAGAAGAAAAGCAAGAAGGAAAAGACGCCCTTGCAGAAAGCAATGCATGCTCGATACATGAAGTTCAGCAGATCAATTCAAAGCAACTAGACAGCAAAAAAAATGCATTTGGGGTGCTTCATACTGTGTCCTGAATACGTGGAATCCTGTGTGCAAAAAATACGCTATCATACAATGACCAAAGTGATTTGACATCTTTTTCACACACCAATTTCAGATTGCTGGTGTTGAAACATTTGGGGGGGCGACTTGGGTTATATTGTTGAGAATTTTTGTTCCATCATGCCATTAGGCCAAGCGTCTCTAGATTTTCTTGTTGATCTAAGGCCGCAAAGCACCAATTGAAATCAGACGTGCTGGCCGAGCTGCGAAATACAGTGTCTTGGTGTGTAAGGGGATGGGTGCGAGTTTCCAATCAATGTTTACTTCATATCGTTTGGTGAGTAGGGTGTGGATAGCTTCGCACAATGTGCCTGCAAACGATCTAGATGCTATAAGCCTACCTTGTGCCCTCCCTTGGTTCCACTCATCACACACGCCTTTTCATATTCCCAACATGTTTGCAAGCAATAGCAGCAACAACATTAAGAAATAATGTCGCTGGGTTCTTTTCTTTTGTTTGCCTCTGTGTGAGGTCATGCGAAGCTTCAGATCCTTCAAGAGGCTTGGGAAGCGTGCAAAGGCGATTGGAAATCCTCCAGCTTTTACAAGTCAATCACCCAGCGCAAGACAACAAGCTCTCATGGAGCAAGGGTCTGGCTAACGCGCCAGCAGATTTGCAAAAAGTATGGAGACCAGAAGATTGCCGATTGCATTTGCGATGGAAAGTTGGCGGATCCAAATGTGGCTGCCACCCAAATCAAATGGCACCCAGATGCTGAAGGGAATGAGGCCCAACTCATGGGGGATATACTTTTGGAATGCACAGTAATAAAGACTTCGCTTTAGGTATCTTTAGACCTATATATTACATTCCATTTGCAAATGTGCATGGCAAATCGCAGTCAGCATCATGTGCATCATACTTCGAAGTTAGCACCTTGAAACCTAATAAACTGCCCCACTCCGCTTTCAGGATCTCCGTCTGTTCCTAGTATGGGACAGCGAAGATGTATGTGAACGTGAAGATTCCATCGTTGAAGACTTGTTCCAGGCAGCAGACAAGGATGATGGGTATTCAGACTCCGAGTGCAGCCGGGGCAGAAAGCGCAAGAGGGGAGCACGCAGCCGCAAGTCAAAGAAAGGCAAGAAGAAGAGCACAAGCAGCAGTGAAAGCGAGTCAGAGGAAGAATCCCGCAGTTCCCACTCCGAAAGCGATGATGAAGACAGTGTTACTCTAGTTGCATTAAATTTCATTGCCACAAAACATATGATCTAATTGCGTTATCCTTTTTGTGACATTCGTAAAACCTTCAATTGCACTATATGGAACCTTTGGTCGGTTTCGGTTTCCCATTCCTGGTGATTTTGGCTTGAGGCTGAGGAAAAGCCAAAGAAGAAGTCGAAAGGCAAGAACAAGAGCAAGAAGAACAAGAGCAAGAAAGATAAGAATAAGAAAGGAGAAAAGAAGGAAACAGAGGTTCAGAAACAGAAGCGTCTGGAGAAAGAAGAGAAGCAACGATTAAAGGAAGAAAAGGCAGCGAAGCAGAAGGCGGAGAATGAGCTCTTTGGCAAAGCAAAGAAGGCCTAGTCATTCCCTGGGCTACCCTTGGGTTGATGTGTGTGCGTGCGCATTGAATGGTGTACTCCCCCAAATGACATTCTCAAAATCAAAGTTCCATCCTGGTGATCGCATTTGTAAATCATGTAATGGCCTTCATTGTTTGGAAATGTGCTGATGCATTTCAAGATCATGAAGTGCGATCACATATTGTAGGATGTTTTGCAACATCTTACTGCAACATGAACGCTGCTTGGGGGCAACTATAAATGTACAGTATTGCTGTAGCTGGCTGTTTTCGCAAACCCAGTGTTTACAAGTTTACAATTATCTCAACATGACAGCATATATATTTAATGAATCTATTATCCATCAATCTATATAATACTACATTATATGTTACTTTATTATATTACATATACATGCATATCCATTTGTTGTATAATATATGTTATATATTAGGTGTGAACTATATTCCAAAGAATAAAGATCATTGGTAGTCTAACAGTATGGACGCCACATACTATGTAGAATGATAATCTATTACCAAATACATTCCCCCACTATTTTGAACTTTATCTTGGACAACCCTGCTGTATGGCCAGGTACTGAACTCCGCCAATGATAAAATCACAAAGGCCTCGAAGAAGGTTGAACTCATCAACCAAATGATCGGGCCTTAGAACCATCCAAACAGGTTTGCGTTTGGAGAACCATCTGTGGCTGTAAACCCTGAGAAAAAAACATGGGAGAAATGATAACATTAATGTGAATTCCAAATCAGATTTTTCCCTTGTACGCTAGATCATCGTATGGTAGTTAGTATTCTATGTGATCGATAAATAATATATTATAATTGTTAGTTAATAATAGAATATTTAAAATATATATTATATATTATAATTAAAAATATATTATATAATATAATAAAATATATATCATATATAATATATAATATAATAATTTAAAATAAAAAATAATATAATTACAATAATATATAATATAATAATCATATATAATATATAATATATAATAAATTATTGTATTGTTTATAATATTCCAACAAATCTGATCGGGGATGCACATTTGGTGTAAACCAATCTACTTTAATACGCTACTCTATAGTAATTGGACCGACAAAATATTTATTACATATATAATTAGTGATAACTTTTATGATGCATAGAATCCAACAGGGACAGCATTTGGTGGAAGGATTGTGGCAATAATGAATTTGTTGATAATAAGGTGCTGCTGCACCAGGTGATTTTATCAAATTAGATTGGAATCATACCATAAACCCAGCAATATAAATATCTCACCAAGGGATTATCGTTGAATTCTTAGCTTACGTGGCAGTGTACTTGTATAACCTCAAAAGAATTATCCCCCAGTAACCAAAACAGAAAACACTTCACATTGAAAGAATGTAATTTTTAATGGTATCCCAGAATGACCAACCCAAAAGTTGGCAGCTTCTTTCTCACAGGTTACCCCTTGTGGCAATTAAAAACATTAGCAATATTCCAATTCGCAGGGGCTTATTGGTAAGAATGATGGGGGCGCTCCAAGCAATCAGCCGCCAGTCACCCCCGGTCGAGAGTTAGCTCCCGGAGCGTGTTCTCGTGGTGAGGTGTCCAGGCCTTCGCAACGTGATCGAGAACGATTTCCACATGTTCTGGGATATGCTGGTCAAAAAGCGGGACAAGTTACAAGCCGACGTTGACACCCGGGATGTCCCTTATCTCATAATTGTGGTGTTCTTTACTGTCAAGTACTCATGCCTTAATTTATCAAATTTGTGTTGATCCAGAAACATAATAGTTTAATAGTATGTTTTATTTGTTGTGTTTCCATCTGTGATATCATGGATTTATGGTATTTCAGACATGGTGGAACATTTGAGTCTCTGTGAGGCTACTGGTTTGGAGAAGAAGATGTCGGAATGTTCGGATGCCGAGTCCAAGTACAAAGACTTCTTGGCCCGGGCCAACCTGAAGTAGGTTTTTCCGTTACCAAGGTTGCAACTGCGTTCAATGATTCTAGTTCTTAAATGATCATATTAGCGTGAATTGCACGCATGCTGGGGATGGAACAAGTGCCAGCAAGACAACATTTGTTTCGAATACATTGTTTGATTCATCAGTGCTAACATAATTTGATCATTGTCAGGTTGGAACCAATTAATCAAAGAAATGCTGCAACACATGTCAAATCTGTTTGTGTGTGGTTTGCTGGCATGTTTCCGAAAGGGTAGCATGTGCTGCCATTGACAATTCTGATCTTGACAGAATCTGAATGAAGCTGGGGATGTGAAAACATATCACCCAAAATTTGAAACCACTTTAATTACAATGTTGGAAGCCGCATTGGCTTGACAAGGCCTCTCAGTGTGTGCGATACCATGCGCTGTGGAACTCCCGTGGAACTCCCATGGAACTCCCATATCATGTGTTGTGTGAAAAAGGCGCTAAAACCAACAACAGTGAGTGGTAGTTTTACTACATCCACGAATATAATATGAATGATATATATATATATCATTTTGGGTGACCTTCCATCCCTTCGCAGGTGAATATCTATATGATGATGCTGATGCCACGATTTCAGCCGTGTTGGAAACGGCTATGGATGATGTTGGCAGCGGGGAATCTTTGCTGCAAATTATTCATGAATATGAATATGATGAACTTGTCATATAAAATGATAACAACATAGATAGCATCTAAACAATACTGATGTAGTGGACTCCTGAACCAGGGCCCCAGGTTCCGTCAGCCAGCTCAGGCATCCACTGTTGGAAAAGCGATGAGGAATGTTCACGCCCATGCAGAGGTTCCTTGCCAATCGAAGGCAGCGGGTGGACACAAAAGATTATATTATATAATGGATATGGGATATATTTCGATATTATATATGTTATATTAATTAACGTAGCATACCCTTAAAATTCCAAACCCCATAGACAGTACAGCACTAAAATCCTTGTTGATATCGTGTCTTCCATCTATCTGGGGGAAAAACACCAAACCAGTACTAGTTGACTTGACTGTGGGGGATGAATTTCCCATGATGCAGTGCCATTGATAAGATCCAGGAATCAGTACTAGCGGGTAGCTATCCATTCTTCATTGGACAGTTCATGAGTAAAGTACCTTTCAACAACATGGGTCATGGTTAGCATATGTTGCTTACACTCACACAATCGGATGGTTTTTTTTGTTACATACCTTGTAAGTTTCAATGGGTTGGGGATGGTTGGGGGGAATGTTGCATATCCCCAAGGCCCCACGGTCTTACCCACTAGGAAGGATTTCCCAAATGATAACTGATATATAACAACTTGTGGCATTTGAATCCATTTGAGATGAATTCCATATCTAATATGATATGTTTTTAGTGGGCAACCTATTTACTGTAGTCAAACCCTGGTGGATTTGTATGGGATGAATCATATCCGTTCTTTGTCCGCTGATATTGTTGTTTGAAATATTCATAGAGGAAGCATCCTTGATCAATATATACTAATACTGTATATTATATATAATATATATGTGGATCCCCAAATTCAGCCAACTTTTGTATGGAACCAATACCCAACACATGGAAACCAACAAATGCACATTTGGGATTGGGAAACACGCATTTCGGTATCGCATAGCATCAGCAAAATGCAAGGATGATTCCATGATCCAACCCTTTGAACTGGTGATTCCCTGGAATGACAACAGTTTCAAAAGTTACCCCAACACACAAAGATTACACCCTGCTTTGTCATATTCACCAAATTCGCACACATGTATCAGAAAACCTGTGAAGCCCATGCGCTTGTAAAAGCACACCTACGCACATGCCCAAAAATGCAACACCATTATAATGTTTTTTCAAGTCTTGAGAACCTACAAGACCAGCATGATGGTCATGCACCATTTAACCATTGGGACCTCACAACACACAGTCGCAGCAGCCTCTTTAGTTGTTCTCTACGCGTGACATCAGCATATATTATATTGAATGTTGGTTGTGTTTTTATGTTCTAGATATCTGTGTTGAGACTGCACAACGCAGAAAAGTGAAATTATCTACTGTATTGTATATCCTAATGCATTCTAGAATTGATAGCATAAAAGCCCAGCCCAGGGTGTTTATCCTTGAGCCCATTAACGCAACTTACGCGCTGATTCTGGAAGTCTTGGAAAAAATTCTGACCTGCTGGTTTGGACATCATTGCTCATGCAAGCATTTGTGCGAAGGATACTTCTGCACATCTTACTGAGTATGTGCTATGAAGTGCTTACTATACTGGGTTGCTACTTTATAGATGTGTGCTTTTGCATTGTGATTATTGTTTGCAATGCTGATGCGTACAGAACGCCACATACTAGTACAGTCTTGAAAGTTGATTGTGGCTGATCGGGTCTGTTCATGGAGGAGCTTCTCTTGGACATTCTTCTGGGATCTAAATTTGTTTGGGTTGGTGCTTCAACACCCTACTGCCCAGGACACTGGGGGAGCAATTGCACACCCACTGGCTCGGAGATTGAGCAATGTGTCGGGCAAGAACAATGCACGTGACTGGTGGCGTTCCTTCAAAGACGGCCCAGACTCTCAAATAGCCTGTGTATTAGATAGTTTTTTTTGCATATGTCATATATCGTCACTAGGTGCTTTTTGTATTACCCCGTGGTATCATTTTTTCCGGACCTGTGAACCGTTGGTTATTTTTGATTTTACATTTGATCCATTGGCATTCAGCCCTGTGTTTACCTCTTACGGTATGGTGTTTCTTGGGGGCAAAATATCTAGATCCGAATTTTGAACATTTTCGCACTTGACAAAAATAAGGAAATGCAACAGATCCGGGTTCCTGTGAAGTACCAAGATTTAGATGATGGCCAGTGGAAGTTCAGGATAGAAGAACGACCCATATTGGATCCACATTTGATCTTACAATATCTTTTTGACGATGCCAATGTGAAAATTCCAGCTGAAGCCGTGCGAAAATATTGGTCCCACCACGCGCGTCATGGAGAGAAGTGGGCTCAGACGTGTGACAATTACAACCGGATACCGCTTGGCATTTTTGGTGACAGTGCCAGAGTAACAGCACAGTACGGAAAGGTGGTGCAAGTGGTAGGGATATTCATGAACTTAGTGCTATGGCGCCCAGCTTCAGTTCGAGCATCACGTTTCTGTCTCTTCACAATAGGTGAAGACGAACTGTGGTCAATCCACACGCTTCAAGCTGTATACAGAAGATTAACATGGAGCTTAAACGCGGCTTACATGGGGAAACACCCCGAAGTTGGCCCTGGCGGCGAGGTGGTACCACCTAAACTCCGAGCCAAAGGTGGCCAACAGCTCACCCGAGATTCATTTTTATTTTGCTGTACAGAAATCCGAGGCGATTGGTCTTGGCATAAGAAAGTGTGGCGTTTCCATCGGACCTTCTGGACAGGTGTCCAAATCTGCCACCATTGCAGAGCCCTATCAGCTGGTGATTGGGGTGATATTTATTGGAATCTGAATGACGATAACAACTGGCAAAACAGTGAGTTTGACTTGGATGAGTTTTGCCAAGAAAGGTTACCACCTCATGGCATTTGAACCTTAGCTTGAAAAACACATACTTTTCAAATATGTTGTTGTTGCTGTTGTTGTTGTGTTTTAATTAATATGGTTCAACACTAAATTTGGTTCAGGAATTTCTTCCTAATTCTATTCTCAAGAGATTTGTTTCAAAACCAATATTTGTTCTTTTGCAAAGTGATTGCTCGTGAAATTCGAGGCCCACTGCTGGGACTCCACAACTTTGATCCATCGGTCATTCGCTGGTGCTTGATGCATGTATTTCATCTGGGGCTATTGTTTAGCGCCAACGGATCGAGTTTGATACCTTTCTGTGCAAAACACTTTTTCCTTTTGTTTGTGTGTGTGCATGGGGGTAATTCCGATTTGAATTTTTGCAATGATAATTGTTAATCATGCTTTCTCCCTGAAGATCCTAGCGTAGTTGTTTTTCCAAACAAGTAATAGCCTGGGATCACTGAGGCACTTGCTCCTTTCTGCTGGGTATTGGGGAGATCCGCAGCATGTATCCAGGCAATTGTTGCTGTCAAAGGCATACCAAGACTTCAAAGCCTGGTGCAGAGCCAATCGATTACATTGCTCACAACCAGAGTTCAGAGAGTCCATGGTCTCTTGCACGTATTCAAGCAAAGTTGTTTTTTAGGCATGTAGCGAAAAGGCTTCAGAAAAACATGGGGTTGAATTCCTGATATTTGATTATTTGAATAATATATTTGGATCACATTTTGGAGCATAAATAACTCACGCTTTTCTGGATCACGGGTCAGCCAAACTAAGTTGTACAAGAAAAACGGTGACGTGATGTTGACGCTCAAGGCGTACAACGGCAGATGTGTCCTGGAATGGCTGGCAGTACGGGTTTACGAGGCATACCTGAACCCACAATATGCGGCATTTGATCCTACAAGATTTTGCAGCCAAATTGTTTGTTTGTGTGAGAGTGAAACAGGAATGAGATTTTGTTGTTGGTCCAGGGATGGGGGGCAGCGATTCATGTTCCATCAATTCGTTCTGCAGCATTGGGCACATATGCACGCCATTGCAAACAATATCAAGGGGGTCAGGTGATTATCACGCCACAAGTTTGCAATTCCACACCTGTATGTTTTCATTGGTGCAAAGTTTCTCCAGAAAAAAATGAATCCCTGGGCTGCCCAGCCTCTATGCTGAGGAAGTATGCTGCGAGATTCATTGGATTGGTGGAAGTATGGTCGATACTTGAAGCTTGGAGGCACCACATATTGCTAGAACAACAGAAGTCAATCAACTATTTGATGAATCGCAAACTGTGCGTATGGTTGATGGTTAATTTGCTTTGACTCCTGCATCACAAATTCGCAGACTTCTAACAGCAAGATTGTGTCTAAGGAGCGAGGCAGAAGCCTCGTCGATCTTTGATGCTGGCAAACACTTTTTGCAACTGTACCTGAAGAATACCAAGTTGTCACTGAGGCTCATCAGTTCAGCGCAAACCACATTGTCAAAGAACTAAGTCACTAAAAAGTGATCGGTTTGAATTATACTTGTTTGGTTTTGTTCAGGTTTTGCTAGACAATTTGGAGATGAGAAAAAAACACATAGTTCGATGTATCTTGGCCAGGAACAATCTGCAGGAATGGACTATGCGTCCAAAGTTTCATGAGACATGGCTGCGAGTTCAAGGCAAGTTTCCAATATTTTGCGCTATATAATACTTAGATTGGGAAGTGAAACTGAGTTTGATTGCTATGAAGTATGCTACGCTCAACATCTTTTAAGCGATCGAGATGTTATTTTTATTTTCGCACCAACCCGCCAACTAAGGGGCTTTATCACCTGATACACTTTACAAGAAGCCGACGCGCCCAGGCTGCAGCCAACTGTAAACCCTATCCTGATCAACAAAAACAACTTCACCATCAGGGGTTACAAGGATTCACCCAGTCAGACCTTCCAACTCCACACCAGCCCAGGTGTCAACTGCAGATTTCACCACGGCTTTGTAGATGAGGATTCGATGTCGTGGCTGAAGCGTAGCTTGGCACGCATCATTGCGGCGAATGAGAGAGGTTCACACATTTAATCTAGTTGATAAACCGTTCATCTGGTTTGTTGGGAGAACAGTTTTCAAACATTATGTCAATTGACATGTTGATCAATGTATATCAATTTATCGATCAAATTATTTTTGTGTTGTAGCTTTGGTACCTTTGATTTGTACATGACGTTTGATCTGTGTGTGTGTGTCTGTGTTTTCGTCTCGCCCACTAGGAACCTATTTGAAAGCACATCCAAGCCATCGGTACTCCTGGATTATGAAATGTGGCAGGCTGAGGCGTGGGGTTTCAACACAAATCATAAGCCTATGGTGCGATGGGATTCGTGCAATCCAGCTTTGCATTTGCATTTACAATCTTGCATATCTTGGCTAGTGCGGTTGGAAGGATCATATCGACTCGTCTCAAAATTAAGAAGTTTCTTGGCCAACACCTGGTGTCATCATTTGATCTTCATTTTTGTTCCGCTGAAAACTGTTCCATGTTACCCATAGTGTCGAATATATATTCTGACTCTGATGTCATGGTTATCTCTGTTCAATTCTGTTCCAACAGCCAAGGTTCAATGCAGTGGCCAAGCGAAGGTTGAGACACAACCGCGCGTAAAGGGACAAAAAAGTCATCTTTTTGGCAATGGTGTATGACGTGGCTTCTATATGCACAATTTCCACTTATACATGTTTATCGCCACACATGGTCCAAATCTGAAACCCTTCAAAATCAAGTATCCTAAACGGGGTTACGTTAACCGTGTTTTTTTTAAAGGTCTTTGGAACCTTAGGGTATATATATTTCTCTCTCTCTCTCTCTGAAGACATGTACATACTATATATAACCTCTATGTGCAGTGTAAAGATCCAGGGGTTTAGCATGAGTCCAACTCCCATTTTGGCTCAAGTAAAATAGAGCTCCGCAGCTCGATATCACGTTTTCATGGTAGCGCGTGAGCCTGGTGAGTCCGAAGCCGACTACGAGTTGAGGCAAAGGGACAACAGGCACAGCAAATCAAGGTGCCTGGTTAGTAGCTCCTCAGAGGAGGAGGAGGAGCCAGGAAGCCGAGCGGCTGATTCAGCCGCCGGCTCGGAGCTGGGAGCGGCGGGCCCGGCCGCCCCAGCAGTGATAGTAGAAGAAGAAGAGGAGAAAGAGAAAGAAGAGGAAGAGAAAGAAGAAGAGAAAGAAGAAGCCCCAAGAAAGAGAAGGAAAAGAACCCAGAAAAGCCCTAAGCCCGTCGCAAAGCCCAAAATCGGATTCTACAGACCCCAACAAAGTTATCCAGGTGGACATCTTCAAGTTGAGACGGCACGGTCATCAACTTCCCCGGGTGGAACAAGGAGACCAGCCGTAACTTTGATTGGGCTAGCAAATCCAGCAGAAGAGGAACCGACCCAGACATACCAGGTCCGAGGCTTGAGAAGCCAGTCCGAGGTTCGACAAGGTTCAGGTCCAGATCCATCTGAGCGGTTGGAGTTCACTCCAAGACCGCCTAGAGAGAGCCCAGCACCGGACGCACTGTGGAATCGTCCAAGTGCGAGTGTGTTGAAGAGAACTCACCCTAAAGGCTTCAGACTGAGATCCGCTCAGTCTCGCCAGTACCGCAACCTCAAAGGGCAATTGAGGCTTGCGAAGAAACAAGGAGTCAAGGTGGACCGTGGGCTGAAAGACCAAGTAGACGAGTTTGGAAAGGGCCGACAAAAGACCTTCAAGAAGAACCCAATCCGGTTGAAGTCGGTGTCACGACATCCAATCCGACTTCGCTCAGTGGCAAGGCCAAAGGCAAAATCATCGAGTGCAAAGGCCAAGCCAAGACCCAAGGCGAAAGCAAGAGCCAGGACTTTAGCCCGAAACAGAGTGCGAGGACCCGCAGGGATTGGACTCAAGGTGCACGGACGTGCCTTGAAGCTGAGTGAAAAGATCCGGAACTTGGCCAACAAGTGGGCTGTCAACAACCAACTTTCAGCCTACTTCCTTGAGAGCCCGTTCCAGGTGAGGCACTTAGCAGCGAGACAGCTCCAACAGGAAACCGGAGCTAAGGGTACGGTGGCAGCAGCGATCGTCCAGAAGTTGTGGGCACAGGACGAAGCCTACTCATCGTGCGACGACCGGAAGAGGAAGTTAGAGCCGGGCGTTGCAGAGTATCTTAGAAAGAAAGCCGAGGCCAAGAAGGCCAAGGCTGATCCTGCTGTGTAAAGCAGCGCCGCAGCGGCTTGGAGAGCCGCAGCGAGCGGACGCTTCGTCCGCAAGGAGTGA
>Ga0126342_10003625_pt1 | contig 25671 bp, 21 predicted proteins | sample Cyp1metagenome_FD_92528 | JGI IMG/M metagenome (GOLD analysis project Ga0126342, IMG submission 92528) | Coral microbial communities from Lord Howe Island, Old Settlement Bay, Australia - Cyphastrea 1 metagenome | ecosystem: Host-associated > Invertebrates > Cnidaria > Coral ... | reverse complement strand
GTTTCACCATGTAACAAAATGTGGTTTCTTGATCCGAAAAGAACAAAAATACTGTAAATTACAATGTTTTGAGTCTGCTCTTAGGGTGCGTGGGAGGCGTGGAGGGGGGGGGGTACTGAAATGACTAGCAATCTCCTGAATAATCAGGTAACGGGGCTGGCCGCCCTCCCCTTTACTTCGTGAAGCAAAACTCAAGGTAACCCCACTGGAGCTACCTTTCGTGATATGAGCCATGGTCAATACTCACTATATGGTTATTATAAATCCCTATGAACCATTGGATGACTAGCCCCTATTAATGGTTATTAACCATGAGTATTGACCATAGCTCATATGGTTTTACCATGGTTAAAAACAGGCTTTGTTCATCACGCTGCACGGTGGTCACATTCTCACCATTCCATCACGACGCGGCGTCCTGTGGGTTGTTGCGAAAACGCCCCAGAAGGAATGCACCTGACAGCATCGGCTTTTTTCCCAGAAGTTGTTCCCCATCGTGTGTACAGCAACAAAACTGGTGATATAAGAGAAATATCATGGTGATATCATGGGGATATTCTAGTTAGTGTATATAACTATATATAACATACTGTATATAACATTATATAACCAATATATATATATATATTTATTTATTCCGATGTTTGGAGGTGTCTGAAGAAAGGGTATACACCGCAAGTGGTTACTTCGACAAAAATATGACGACAAACCACTGGATTCGAAGTGGATCGTATTTCCAGTCAAACCGAAGTGGATCAGAAACAAGTGATAGAAACTGGTTGGTGGTTTCAGCCACTATGAAAAATATGAGTTCGTCAGTTGGGATGATTATTCCCAATATATGGAACGTCATAAAATTCATGTTCCAAACCACCAACCAGGAAACTAGTTTCTTTCAACTCTTTGTCGCTCCAATGTTGCTACTTTTTTTTGAAAGTGTGTGCATTCTTTCGACCAAATTGTTCTTCCTTCGAACACAAATCATGAAACCGATTGACAAGGACCATGATTGGCCCATTTGAGCTGTTTCTTTGATGAAAAGTCCTGGCATCTGATATATATATATATATATATATATATTTATATATGGGCAAATAGTTATATTGACCCCTCTGTGACCTCACTGGCATCATGGTTAGGACTCTACCCAGCCATCCACTTGGTTTCTAAACAACCCATGCAGTCTCCGTTGGAAACCTGATTGATTCTCCTATTGTTAAACTGCGAAAGTTATCCCATGTTTTGCGAATGAAATTAATATTCCCCAGTTTTGCTGAAAAAAAACATGTTTAGACTTAGAAACTCTGAAGCCACTTTCTGGCGCAAAGAGATCCCTTCCATTCGCCCATTCACTTCCCCGTCTGATTCCGTGATATTCCGTGCACCTCGCGATGCGATTTGGTCTTCTGACTACTCAGAATCTTCTGCAGGTTCAACTCCTAAATCGCTCGAAGAGGTCGCGGGAAGAGGGGTGGTTTCATCCCCAACTGGCCATCTGGTTATGACTAACATAGCGAACTGGAAAATCCCAACCATAAATGGAGGTTGATGTCGCTAGGAAAATTATCTATTTCGATTAGGGCCATCTATACCATAGCTATGTTAGTCATAACCAGAGGGTAAATTCACATCAGCGTGATGATGTCATGAAAAAACACCCCAAACGAAACCATGCTTTAGTAGGGGATGAAACCACATATTTGGGATCATGTATGGAGTGTTTGATATTGGGGGGGTGAGATTAATGAGAGATGAAAGATAACATATTTAAAACTATATATATATGTGTATGTATACAAAAAATGTGTATAATATATATATATATATATTTGTAATCTGTATATATGTAATATGTATATACCTTATATATATATATATATATATATACATATTACATATGTATATACCTTATATATATACACATATGTATATATATATTATGTATACATATTATATATATATATATATTATATACGCACGTATAATAATATGTAATATGGGTGCGAGTCAAACATCTGGTATGGATCATGGTGATCCAAGCCACATGTTTTTCAATCGCAACCATGTGTATACATACATTGGTATATATATATGTATATATTATATCCAAATGTATGGATGAGATACACCACCCATCCGCTGATCCATCCCATTCAGCGGCGACCGCACCTGGAACAAAGCAAAGCGCTTGCCGTGTTCCGCCTCAAAGAGTCGTTGCATGCCTTGGCGCAATCGCTTTGGGTCCGCGAAGAACTCGTTCCAATCATCCTCAGGACGCATGAAATGGGCCATGGGAGCAACTAAGTTGTTGTAATCCATGAAATATATTGAAAGATCTAATTTATAACCATATAGCCAGTTGAAAGATGTTAAACGGGGATATGACCCATTACTAACAAGCTGACTAAGTCAGTTGACCAAACTTGAGAGAGAGAGAGAGAGAGAGAGCTTGAGAATGCTTGGGACACTTGGTAGAATAACATTCAATTGTGGGGTCAATATGCCTGAGCAACTCTCACTTAGATGATCATTCCACTTGGACAGTAGTTGCGGACTAAAGTTTATAAGGCTACACCACGATACAAAGCCGCGAAGGATTTCCGTCAATGGTCAATGTGGGGTCTTTCAAAAGCATCCTTTAGATTCAATCCATCTGTGAATCACCAATTGGTCGCTTAGGTTCTCCAACTTGGGTTGCTTAAATCTACTGTAAATCTGCAAAGCATTGTTGCTAAAATCCATGCTATTCTGGTTGGTGGTTTTAACCATCTTGAAAAATATGAGTTCGTCAATGGGAAGGATGACATCCCATATATGAAATGGAAAATAAAAGCCATGTTTGAAACTACCAATAAGTATCAGGGGTTGGTAACTGTCCCATTTTGGGAATATTGGACATCACCTTATAGTAGCCATTATAGACCATATACCTAATGGTTGGGTGATGTTCATTGGGGACATTTAATGACCCATGAGTGTTGTCATTGTTTTCCCCAACGGGTGAATCCCCACACCAAGCACCCCAGCAACCCCCAACAAAAAACTGCTCGCTTCTGAATGTGGAATTCATCTCTCTAAGCCCCACATGAATTCCTTCATCTGTAGCATTCGCAAACAGCTGAAGTGAAGCGATAATGCTAACCGGAAACCATGCTTTTAATCACCAAATACGGAGGCTTCCATAGATTTCCTGCATTTCCTCGACCCTGAAAAAAACACTTCTGGGGTTCACCGTTTTTTTTCCAAAAGTAAGTTTGGCCATTTTGGGATAGTTACCCGTACAGTCCCGTACATTCCCCATCATTCCAGAGACGTCGCTGTGACGTCGTCTTTTTTTATACATATGCAATATCCAATTAAAAAATGTTATCTATCGCCATTCAAATAAATTTTCCACAGTATGTCCCATGATCTAGATTTCATGAATAAAATGATCATTTTCTCCAGATATATCGCCATTTTATATATTTTATATTCCATCCATATAATCTATTCGTTCAATTATCATGATGTTGTTGCCTTGTTGCTTCATATTGCTTCATATCTTTACGACAAATCCCGCCCGTAGCCGACCGGTTCGCAATCCCAGGCGCATAGTTGCACACGTCAGGCGGCAAGAACGCCTGGCGCCATGGGCCCCATGGGCAGATCATTTCTTTGAGCTACCCAACTTGCCACGGATTGGAATGGGGTGGTTTGCTCAGGACTCTAGGACCCTCCAAAACAATCGAATGGATTATTCCATAAATTAGGGGCTAGGCCAATCCCCAATTTTTTGAGAGACAAACCCTTGAATATCAGAATCTATACATAATTACATATACATATTACATATCATATACATATTACATTTCATGGCCAATCTTCGATCATGTTTTGTACATAGAACATTCCAACATAGCAAAAGACGGATGAAACTACCTTGGTGAGGCCCGCATCCCCTCTAAGATCCTCCATACATCATAGTTAACCATAGTTAACCAATGAAAAAAAAAACAACTTTATACAACTTTGCTATCTTAAATCCAATGTTTTCCTATGAAATATATCATTAAACTATCATATATATATATACTGTATCCCTTGCAATTTCATTAAATCACCATTAAATCACCACTAAATCCCATTAAATCCCATACATCACCATTAAATCCCATACATCACCATTAAATCCCATTCAATCACCATTATCACCATTAAATCCACAATTGTTTTGCCTCACTTTGTAGCCATCCGTTCTTGCTTTTCCCACGTCGGCGCACCTCAAAGCCCCGATGGAAGGTGGGTAACTTCTCCCGCACGTCGGGCAACACGCCGTTGGCGCGATCCTGGACGGTTGGCGTTGGGCGTTTGGTGAGGATCATATCCCATAGGATCCATGGTGCTGGTATATCTGCTAACATTTGGGGTATATTAATGGTAAATGTTACCATATATGTTACCATTTGGGGTTTGAAACCAGTAACCAGGTTTAATAATCAGTGAGCCCCTCTGAAAAACCAGTGAGCCCCTAATAATGGTTTTATATGTTTCATATTTGTTTGGTGAGGATCATTTTACTGGTTGGTGGTATACCTACCCCTCTGAAACATATGAAAGTCAGTTGGGGTGATTATTCCCAATATATGGAAAAACAAAAAATGTTCCAAACCAGCAACCAGGTTTAACAATATGGTTGTTGGAAAACCATGATGGATTAATATGGTCTAACCAACATGGTTTAATATGTATTTTTTCAAATTATCACCACTCCTTAATATGGTTTAATCATCCCCTAAATTTATGGACGGTTGATATAATCGAAAATCCTACTGTGGATGGTTGCGAAATCCTGCACCACCAAAAGGATGGTTGAAACCCAAACTAAATACATAATGGGATGTTTACCATCTATCAACTGGTGCAGGATTTCGCAACCATCCACAGTATGGTTCAATAATATGTCACAGGGATTTTTCAAATTATCACCACTCCTTAAATCTCCTTAATATGGTTTAATATGATTTAATAATATTGGTGATACCAAACATCAGACTGTTGGAAAACCATGAAGGATGTGTTAATATGGTTTAATAGGGATCACATTGGGATACTAATGGGATAATCATAGGATAATCATAGGATATTAATGGATGTACCCTCCGGTAATCAATCATTGCTAGCTGGGAAATCATCTATAAATGTGGTATTCTCAAGTGTCACGATTGATTCCCAGAGGGTACACCCTGAAAAGCCACCAGTTAAAAGCCATCACTTCAAGTTAGGGTATGCCATTAGAAATCACCTGGTTGGTGGTTGACCTACCCCTCTGAAAAATGATGGACTTCGTCAGTTGGGATGATGACATTCCCAACTCAATGAAAAAATAAAAGCCATGTTCCAAACCACCAACCAGATTAATATGGTTGGTATTTATATGACCAATCATTAGTAATTGGTGGACATATCCCCATTGTATTCCTCATTTGAGCCATTGAAAATAGCACTATCCCATCTCTTTATACTAGTTGGTTCATAGATTTCCCTACTATGGGGTTTTATCATCCCCAATTACTGTAATTAGGTAATATAAAGTCCCTATATTAACCAATCAGGGTACTATCCAGTATCATCCCTTATATGGATGTTTTATAGATGATTATCATACAGTATATGAAACGTTCCCATTACACTATAATGATTATATGTGTATATTTTTCTAATATATATATATATATATGATTATCATATATGATAAGTATTATCTACTATGACTATGGGTAATTCGTAGTTTTATCCCCATGAAAAATCAACAGTTTTTTTCTAATTTTAGCACGTTGATTCCCCCTTCCCCTTCCCTTGAGTCCTCGATGCTGATGGTCTTGAACTCCAGACCCTGCCGTGCGAAAATAAGATTTTTGGGATTTCATGGAGGGATCTAATGGAATTTATATGGGATTTTCTATACATATGGATTTTAGATCAATTGGATTTTGTTTTATGAAATTTCTAGGGGATTTTTCAAGGGAATTCATCGATTTAATGGGATGCAACGTTTTTTTTTGTCGGGGGGAGATTCAATGGTGAAATAAGAACAATCCAACGGGCCATTTATTGGGATTCAATGGAGAGGACATGTGAATCATCAAATACCCTCTGGTAAATTAACATAGACCCGGAAAATCTCCATTTTTTAGAGGAAACTAATCTTCCAACCCCTATCTACCAGGGTCTATGTTAATTTACTGCAGGGTATATGGGCAGCCGTTTTCAGACAAACCCGTGTAGACTCTGCTGCTATGAGCCAAGCTGGGAAAGAATGAGCCATGATTTCCATAGCCCTATCACATCCAATTGGTATGCTACCTAGTAGCATAGCCAGGTCCTGGTAGCATAGCCAGGTCCTGGTAGCATAGCCAGGTCCTGGTAGCATAGCCAGGTAGCAGAACCAGGCTTCTGCCATCACTATATATCAGTAGAATGATGCTTTGATGTTAGATAATGTTCGTAAAGCAATGTGATAAACCACAGGTATGGATTGATGGTTTATACAACCCATTTATAGTAATTTGAAAGGGATGGTTTACTATTGCTCTAGTAACATGATTATGTTTATTGACCCATACCCATGATTGATGTGATCATGAGCCGGCAAAAGTTCTCTTTCCGGGCTCTCTTGTCGCCTGGTACCACTCGTCAAAGATGCAGTTGTAACTTGGACGAATCATTCCTGAGAAGCAACGTGGTGTCAACTCATTCCGGTTCATCAACCCAAATAGGACATAGGAGCAAACAAGAAAATAGTATGCCGCAAACACTATATTATAGAGAGTCATTCGGATTGCAAAAAGAGTTTCTCTAAAAAATGTGGTTTGCAGTCGGCATAAAAACAAATGCAATCGGCAAGGGTTCACAATCACACACAACACAAACTCTGAACGGTTTACAAAAGGTTTCATGTATGTAACACATGAACCTGTTTGGGATGGTCGGGCCACTGGGTAAAAATCTTGGAACTAGAGATTTCTTAGGTTCCAAAGAAATGAACGTGTGAGGGTTCGCCAAACCCCATTCATGGAAACCCCCATGAAGGCCACAATTCAGTGTGAAGACCCCCCACACCAACCCAGCCTGGGTTGGCCCAAAGAAAGCTGCTTAACAAGGGCCATATGGAGGTTTCCTAAGTCATGGGGGTGTCCTCAAATGATCCAAAATAGACCATTTTAGTAGTGAACCTATGGTGACTTGGGAGAATCCCCCATTTAAAGAAACCATCAATATAACCTACTATGAACCAACCAACGAGTGAGAAGCGGAGTCAACTGAGGTTCCCCACGCGACAGGAAAAGGCCACTGCTCGGCCGAACCTGGCCACGGCGAAGCGAACCGCGAACCATGCGAACCGGTGATCTTAGGATAGGAAAATCATCCAAACATGGGATCACTGGTGGTTTTACCTTCACAATGATCTCGTTTCCACGAACCAAAAATGGTGTTGGAGGAGGAATGTTGGGGGAAGCATATTCAGTTGAGCTGTGTTTTTTTTGGTTGTCTGGGCCCTTATAGCCACAAGCAGGTGGACAGCGAAGAACATCAAGACTCCAGTTGGCATGGACAGCTAGCGGTCAAGCTGCTCCGCTGCCCTTGTATAGCTGCTCTGCCAGGCGGGTTCCACGGTTTGCTTGTATAGACGACTATCCATGAATGAACCTGGTGCCTTTGAACCTTTTGTGGATAACATTGGGTCAATTTTACACCGAAAGCAACATCCAGTTTAAGCTGCAGATAAACCCCTTCATGTTCAAAAAAACGTAGCTCAGTTGGGAAATGGATGTGACAAAGCAACCAGAACATGTTACCAAGAACAACCTCCAAAAAAACAAAGGTCTCACAATTTTAAAATTTGTGTTTGACCAGCCACAAAAAGGGTGAACCGCATACTAATTCGGGGATTCTACATACTGTAGACAAAAGGTCAAAAGAGAGCGACATCTGGGTTCCTGTTCAATCCTAAATCTAAGATCAAAACCATTATAGTTCCTATTCAAATGTAAGGTAATTCTTTGTTGCAAAGTTGTTGTTCCAATCAAGTCCCCGGAGAAGAATGGAATTTTAGTTGGGGCTTTCTGGGAAATACAGTTTTAGATGTTTTGAGAAGATGAATTGAGGCATTTATTGTGTGATTTGTCCCCAACAAAATGGTGTTGGTATTATTATACATAATATATATGTATTATATATATATGTATACAACCCGCACATGGCTCCCTGATTTAGCACTGAATTGCTCTTCATGACTTGGGGTTCTTGTCATGGGGGAGATGTTATATTGGCTACAGTATATCCCTATGCAGGAAGATTAAACACTGTTAAGAATTGATGCTAAAATCACCCTTGTTCATGGGCAAATCTCAATTGTTGATGGTGAAATCGGTGAAATCCGGATTTGTCTTGGTTCAATCCCCCTTTTCCTTGTTAAATCCCACCATTTTTGTTGGTGAAAATCCCACCAGTTCAACATTGGCGCTTAATTAATGGACCTATCACGCAACCGTTGCCTGCTGTTGTTGGTACGGCTCTCCTTCTGCTCCCAGGGTCAGCTCCGTGAGAAAGTAGACGGCTTCAGGCCTGGTCCAACGTGACTACATCTGTCTATAACATGTATCATATATATTTAATTATGATTATATGTGTCTACCGTCATATCCTGACTATCTGTCTATATATATGTCTATATATATATATAACCCATATATATATATATGTCTTTATATATATATATATATATGTCTTTATATATATATATATATATGTCTTTATATATATATATATGTATATGTCTTTATATATATATATGTCTTTATATATTAATATATGTCTATATTATATGTATAATTGTATGTATATATATATACATATATATATATATATATATATGTCTAACTACTGTATTCGAATCTAATCTCATCTAATCCAACCCTATCCTATCCATGAGGACTTGTTCCACTGCCACAAACCATCCCCAGGTGTGACATTTCCCACATCACAGTAATTAATGTGTTTCCTGTGGGTTGAACATAGTTGAACCATTCATTCAACTGAGCCATTGAAAATACCCCTATCCCATCTCATTATACTAGTTGGTTGATAGGTGTCCCCATTATGGGTTATCATAATCCCCAGTAAAACGGGTAGTACAATCCCCTATAGCAATCAATTAACCAGGGTATTTTTAATGGCTCAACTAACTACTCTTTGGGCTCCTCATTTCACCAACTCGGTGGGGGCTATCCTCCAACAAACCAGTTGTATCTCCCCAGCAACGGTTCGACCGCTCAACAAAAAACCATGCCACATGAAGCGCAGATTGCCAGCTTCGCCCCACACCAGCAAGTAAGTGGCCTCAGTTTAACATATAAATAGAGGGGGGGATCCCAGGCTCAAGCTGAAATCGCCATCATTTGATGTTAGTTGATGCGTTTTCTGGTGAAATTCTACGGTTTTTTGATGGTTACACTATGCTAAAGTCATCATCAAAATTCCCATTCTATGATGAAAAATCCCCTTTGTTGAATTCTTACATAACACTTGAGGCGTAAATCCTTATTTGTGATGGATACATATCGTTTTTCAAGCAGGTATCTTTCCGTTTGAGCAGGATCAACTCCTGTCCCCGTCAGTTGAAATGTCCCATTTCAAAGTGCTCGAATCTGCCATAAGGACTCAGTACTTCTCGATTTTTTTCCGGATACACACCTGTTATCATCACTAAAACATACCCCATATGCTCCACGTATGAAATATGTTCCAACATTTACCTTTAAAAATCACCCAAATGTAGGCAAATATACCATACATGGAGCATATGGGTACTAAAACAATCTCTGGCGCCCGATTTTTCGATGGAAAGCATTTTTCGGTTGTGCCCCAGGTTGGGGACCCATCACTCCCCCGGAGAGGTCATCAATGGGCTCAGGGGGTTGCCATAGTTATGGGACCCAAAGAGCTGGTTGGTTTTCATGGAGAATCCTGTGAACAATGGATGAAAGAAAGGGGGACCCCGTCATGACTTAGGAAAGCCTCATGGTTTCGAGAAATCCCAAGTTGTTGATGCTCGCATTCCATTTGTGAAGGTGAACTGCTGGTTCAAAACCCGTTTTTTTCCGTGAAATCCACATGTTGCTCTTCAGTATAACTTACTGTACACCCCATCTTTGTTGGTGATTTCCCCCGAAAACCAAACTGTCAGTTTCCCCACAAGTCCTATGTTCATGGTTTTACCATTATTTGCTAGTATATAGAGGTACATCATTTCCCATATCTGATGATTTGAGTATCCGTTCACTAGCTACGAGTAAATTCTCATTCTTTTAGATTCTGATATATTCCCAATGGTTGTCCCAACAAAATCCCAGGTTTATCATAGTTTATTGGTAATAAAAAAATATAAAAATGTCATAAAGTATCCCCACCCCCCACATTCCAAAATCTTGTTCACATCACTGTGACTACGCGTTTGATGTGTAGGCGTTTGTTGATTAGCTCCATGAATCCACAACCCTCCATGTTAGATGCCATTTTCTCAAGTACAAATGCTCAATGTTGACAAAATTATGTTTAGATACTCCCTAATATCGCATAGCCCATGGCCGCCAAACTAAAAAAGCTTGCTTCCAACATATTCCGACCATTTCAAACCATTCATGGCAAAAAATCTGTGTTCCATCCAGTTAGTAGACCCAGAAATTAGTATGTTCACCCGGCACCACAGAAACAACGAGTGATGTCACCTAGTTTTGAATGGATGATCGCGAAATAACTAGCTCGATCTACCATGAACACCCAATGGTTGACCTAGTTACACAACAATATGGAAAACAGTTTAGCTAATGTTCAGTAAATCCCATGAAATCCCTATTTTTGGTTGGCCAAATAACATCAAATCACCATACATGGCCACAACAAAAAAGTTCTAGAAAATCCCATTCTATCCCATTCAAATCCATTGAATCCCATTAAGACACGTTATATAAATCTTCCCTAAATGTGGATATCCCAAAATTGTTGATTTATAAGGGCAAATCCTATTAAAATGGATTTGGGGGTACCTCCATTTCAGGAAACCTCCATATAAATCCGAAAACATAAATCCCATCATAAATCCCATCATAAATATTCATGCATAAATCCTAGAAAAAAAACTCCCATTTCAACCACCAACAAACACCTACCCTACCCTACCTCCTCCCTGTTTAACCCAGGCACCACCTCCGCCAGGTGTTTGCTCGCCAGGCTGGCGGCCAGCTTCCGGCCCCCAAGCGTCTCAGCGTCCAACCAGTCGCCGTTGGGCACCGGGAAGACGCGGTTAGGGACGCCCAACACGGCCGCCGTGGTGCGGCTCAAGGGCTCCTGGTTGAAGTTGTACCCTCTGGTTATGTCAAAATAGCTATTGAACATGGCAATTTATAGTTGATTTACCGGATTTACCCATTAAAAATTGTGATTTTCCATACGTATGCTAGTTTACCAGAGGGTAATACTAATACTAATACTAATAATCATATAGTTGACTTTTAATAGTTGACTTATACTACATAAATAATTAATACATAATAGTTGGCGTATCATAAAGTTTGAAACTTGGGTATCTAATACTTGACTTATACAACATAAATACTACATATGTCTATTAATATTATTATCATATTAGATACCCCCATCATGGTTGACGGTGGATCTTCTCATCTAACTAGTGAGCCCGAGCCACGCCGCTGTTGATTGATACCCTGAGTGAGAAACCCTTTTTGTTCAAGTTCTATCTAACAAAAAAACTATGACATATGTAGTATTTATGTTGTATAAATCATGTTCTTATTATTAAATCATATTAAATCATGTTCTTATGTATAATAAGTTTTGTTCCTTCATAGTTCTTTCCTTTTGTTTGCCACAAGTTCCAGCCTTTCCATGTGAAATTTCTCCCAATATCACCACGTCGATCCGATACAAACCCAAGGGGTTCACTACATGTACCATCTGGTTATGACTAACAGTTTGCCATGGAAAGATCCACCATTTTTAATAGGTAAACCATCTATTTCTATGGGCCATCTATACCATGGCTATGTTAAATAACCAGAGGGTAACATTACTTGGGATGCAGTTCCATCTTGATAAGTGATGATCAGTGGGTATACAACTACAATATGCTTATTGAGCGAAATCACCGTGGTGATACCCAATCATCACCTCTGCACCCTTCGGCCGTGGGAAGGGATTCGTCCAGCATCTCCGCTCCTGCAACTCCTCAGACAAGTTGTAGCGCCATCTGCGAAAAGACTCCAAGAGTTCCGCCTCAACATGTACCATGGGACATCATGGGTCTGTATCTCAATTATTGCTCCATCAAAATATAGAGAACGCACGGGAACGTATATCGCGTATACCCATTCTGAATTAGGTACTAGTCCATCTATCTGAACCTACCAGGCACAGGTCGGCTTACCAGTTTACCTAGAAAGGCACATGTTTTACAGTTCCTACCCCATAATCTATCATGTGTGGTTGGGAAACTCAATTCTTAGCTCCTTGGTTCCCCATTTTTTAGTGGGGAATATGATGGATGCCCATAGTTCCTAACCGCTCCGTCCATTCACCACTAGTCATTCCTGGCTGGCGATACCTTCTGCTAATTCAACATGTGGATTGAATATATAGCCCATATTTTGTTTCGATGATTTACCTATCAAACGGTGGTTTTCCAATATATAGCCCATTTAGTTCGATGATTTATCAAACTATGGTGATTTTCCAGTAAACTCTTACATTTTTCAATCTATGATATCCCCATGTTTCATGGTGACCAATCAAAACCCCCGTTCGATCCCCAGATGGAAATCCTGAGCCAAGGCGCATGCACAGCATTCAAGGCTTCATGAAGGAGCGTCTTCTCATTCACCACCTTGGATCCATGGCCGAGGACAACAACATGGATTTCATGGGATTCTTGATGGAATTTTAGATGGAAACGACGAAGGGATTTTGCACTTAAGGGAGTTATATTCAGTTATAAGTTACTTATAACCTGCGTAAGGTAAGTTATAATTGGATTAAATGTGATAAGTGTTAAATTAATATGTTTGAAATATTGCTTACTTATAAGTTACATATGGACTTATGAGTCATTGAAAGTGGAGCACATGTAAAAAAAACTACGATATGTATGAAACTAGTAAAAAAAAATGTTTTTTTTTGTTAGCCTCTGGATTGCGTTCGTCGGCAGGTACCACAAGAGTGACTTTGAAAGAGCCGTTGTTGACTTGTGCGCGCTGCGTGCCGCATGGGAAAGGTCAGCAGCGGAGTTGTCTTTGCCATACAGCTCTTGGTTTTTCACATTTTTTCACTGTGGAAACGCAAATGGAAGAGATGCTGAGGACATTGTGATGAATGTCCGCGAATGTCCGTGGATGTCCGCGTGTTCTCCACTGAGAAGACCAATGTCCGCGCCTATAAGAGAAGATCAATAGGAATCTGAGAGGAATGTCCGTGGGAAAAAAAATGCTGATGTCCGCGATTGTCCGCGGTGATGGGGGAAAAGTAAAAAAAAAACACATAAGCAACGTTTGGGCGCAACGCATCTCCTTTTACCGCGTAAAAACCATTGAATCCAAAGAGATCGTTTCTTTGTTTCTGGACTAAAAGGTCGCAAGAAAAAATGCGAAATGCTGCAAAAAGTGCTGCCACACAAAATGAAAAAACACACAAAAAAGTTAGCCTACTTATAAGTATACTTATAACTACCTCAACTATCATGAAATTATAAGTATGATAACTCACTTATAAGTTCGCTTATAACTAACATAAGTGAAAACGGCACACAAGTAGGTATTTAGGCTGGGAAATCGGAACCTTGTACAGTAGCTAGAGCCTTCACGAACGCCCCTCGGAAGGACTAGCTAGGCCACGCAAGTTGTGTGTGTGTCGATGTCGCCAAGTGCAACGCCTGCCACGCAAAGTTGTGTGGGAGCAAATTGTGTGTGAGGAAGTTGTGTGTGAGCAAGTTGTGTGTGAGGAAGTTGTGTGTGTGGACAAGTTGTAGGTGGACAAGTTGTACGTGAGTAAGTTGTGTGTGGACAAGTTGTGAGTGGACAAGTTGTATGTGGACAAGTTGTACGTGAGTAAGTTGTGTGTGGACAAGTTGTGAGTGGACAAGTTGTGAGTGGACAAGTTGTGTGTGAGTAAGTTGTGAGTGGACAAGTTGTGTGTGGACAAGTCGTGTGTGGACAAGTTGTGTGAGGAGGCGGCGGGAGGAGAAGGCGGAAGCGCGCGGGAGTGCCCAACCAAAAACAAGAACCCCACACAAAGATGTGGGGAAAAACATACATACAAATAAAGACTTATAATGACTTATATATATATAAGTAAAGAATTATGGATATGGGACAATGGAGGTATAAACCAACAAAACTATGGGGATCATTGGGGGGTAAAATTGTTTTTAAAAAAATGGGGAAACCAACCATACTGAGGTTTGAAAGGAATTGTTGGATGGAAAATTGCAGGACACCCATGGATTGTACCCCCAAGTGTGGAGCTTTCCTGTATCATTGAAACCAGCTGAAGTCGTTTTTTAGGAAATGGCGGATGCAACAGAATAGATTGGTAACTAACAACTGGTTTCGGTGAAATCAACTGGAACAATCAGCCAAGGTTGTTTGAACATGGCGTACTATGATGTACTATGCTCCTTTTTATCCGCTGGTTGATCATCATGCTCCCACTAAAATGGTAATGGTTGACAAATTCAACCAAATCAATGGCCATTTCAGGTACCTAAATTGGAGGTACCTATCATATTTATAAGGCCTATTTCTTAGGCCTATGTAAGGGAAAATCCCCACAAAATATGGAATTCCCATTGATCAAACATGACATGCACCAAGTCACGGCATCATCTAAGTCCTCCTCATCATCTACCTTGCAGGCGATGCGAAGCCGTGGCAGGCACGGTTGGGATCCCATCAAGTTCTGCGTCAAAAAACAGGACCACAAGATAGCTCACAAGTCTCTCAACATGTTTGTTCCAACCCCCATTTCCATCCCATTTCCATCCCATTTTCCATCCCATGTTCCAATATTTTCCCATATTTTCCCATATTTTCCCCATGGTTTCCATGGCGTTCCCCAGGATTTTCCCACCTCCAAATCCAAATCCGCTAAGGTGGCGCAGTGCGAACGCCAGAGTGACAGCAGGTGATCGAACTGATTCCTACGGGGACGTCAACATATCAACCACCATATTAACTTTATATATATATACCATACATATAATAAACTAAATATATATATATATACTATACATATAGAATATATTCCCATGCATTTGTAGTTATATATATATGATATGTATGGCTATATGTACAGAATGATGTCTTGCTATTGTATATAATATATAGTTGTAGCGTTTTGCAGTATTACCCCAGATATCCCCAGATCCACTGCTGATAAATCTCCCTCCTCTACCCCACTTCGATGGCCCGTGGGACTAGCTCACTCGTTTATAGTCCATCACATACCCCAAGTGTTAGGGAATATGGAATATGTCACCCATTTACGAACTGTTTACGTGCCATTTTCTGACCATTATCTATTTGTACTCAGTCTCCTTGGAGATATTGTAAAACTCATCAGGGGCCTGCAAAAATGGTACCCCTCCGTACCGCCCACTCATTTACCATAGCCATTTGGAGGGATCATTAACCAGTAATTTACTGAATTCACTCGCCAGAACAATACAAACGCAAAACCATGAATAAGCAGTGAAAAAACTCCATATAAAAACAACATATCCATGAAATAACACTCATATGGAAATGGGTCAAAACCTATATATTACCATATTTGGGTAATGAAATTCCATAAACCAGCTATTTAAGGGTACCATTCGGGCACCAGGACCAGAGTTTTGACTCATGGCCATATATTTATATTAAGGATAATAGTAACATCTACTAATCACCCAACCTTCCCATACCGGTGCCCCACAACTTTTTTCTTCGCGCCTCACGTTGTCCGCCTGAAAGTCAAAGCGTCGGTAGAGCTGCGCGAAGAGCGAGGCGCTGCTCTCGGCGAAGTGCGAAGCGCCATAGAGGCCACGGAGGGAGTGGTCCTGGATGGAGCTATAGCAATATTAATAGATAGTTTACTAATATAATAGTAATATGAATAGTTATTAATAATGAAACAATATTATGTTAGTAAACTAATATGAAGTAATAATATATTAGTAAACTATCTATTAATATCTATTAGTAATATCTATTAGTACGAGTAATATCTATTAGTAAAATATTGCGATGGAGTAATATCAAGTAAACTATCTATTAGATACCCAAGTTTCAAACTTGATGATAAGCCAACTATTATATATTAATTATGTATGTAGTATAAGTGAACTATTAAAAGTCAACTAGATTATTATTCTTAGCAATAGTAGTAGTAGTAGTAGTAGTAGTAGTAGTCGTAGTCGTAGTCGTCGTCGTCGTCGTCGTCGTAGTAGTAGTAGTAATAGTAGTAGTAGTAGTAGTAGTAGCAGTAGTAGTAGTAGTATTACCCTCTGGTAAACATACAAAAAAAAGTATGTAAAATGACCATTTTATAGCTGGGTAAATCAACGAACTAAATGGCCATGTTCAATAGCTATGTTTGTTTACCGAAGGGTATCAGCAAGATGTTAGTAATATGTTAATATAAATTAGTAATATCTATATTCATTACTATATTATTTACATTCATTAGAAATATATGTGTATTCATAAGTTGGAACTGAATAAATGGGGTAAATTCTACTAGTAAATCCTTGGTGAAAATGTATGTGGAAGAAAACAACATCCCTCCTTAATATAGTAATAGTTTAACAAGAGTATATGTTCACCTCGTGTTCTATTAGTAATATAAGTAAGACTATCTATTATTAGATTCATATTAGTAATATTTATATTAGTAATATGTGCTATTCACAATATATTAGTATTCATTTATATTTTAGGAATTATCCTGTTGGAACACTAATTACAGTGAATAGTATATATATATATATAAATTATGGATTGGTTCTTAGTGAATATTATCCATGAGTGAACAATGTATGAAAAAATCTCATGAACTAGTATAGTCCCAATTAATATCAAAGGAAAACCAGCATTGAACGGATGGTTTTTTATATACCGCAATGCTGGGAAAATGCTGAGAAAATGCTGAGAACATACTGATGGGATGGTGGGGAGATGATTTGTGACATCTTGGGATGCAGGATGGCGGGGAATTATTATTTTTTTTTTTTTTAACAGCAACAACTATCTTTGTCCATATCAGTGATAGATGATGTAGATGTATATATATATATAAATTATAGTGCCAGTTATTTGTGCATTATAAAAGGTTGGTCAATGGGCCGTATATATAGGTTGTAAACATAGTTGGAAGATCATCGGTGAAACGGATCATGGTTGGTAGGCATAGTTTTGTGACATGTGCGCATCACTAATTGATGGTTATGAATGGGGTATCATCGAAGTTAATCTCATGCAAAAAAAACACTCATGCATGAATTCTACTGATTGTACTGACTGAGTAAGACCCCCTTCACAACATTGCCTGCCAACATGACAATAGACTCCCTGATAACACCAAAGTTGAACAAATACCCCCTGGTAATTTAACATAGCTATTGAAAATCACCATTTTTCATGGGAAAATCCACTATAAATGGCCATTTTCAATAACTATTTTGACATAACCAGAGGGTATATCCCATTAAAACCACCATTTTTGTTGGTTAAATCCCATTAAACCACCATGTTTCATGGTTAAACCACCATTAAAACCACCATAGTCATCACGAGAACTCAGCAGACTTTCTGTCACAGACCCCTGAGGGGTTTTGGTTCCTCTAAATCCGGGGAACTGGCGTCGATTTCTTGCCTTTTTTGCCGCCCGGAAGAGCAAACAAACACATCCCACACCAAAACAAACATGACATGAACCATAAAATGGAATGATATTGGTTAATATACTGTTAATATATGGTTAATGATGATGGTTATTATATGGTTATGATGATGGTTAATAATGAACTGGTTGGTGGTGGTATACCTACCCCTCTGAAAAATGATGGAGTTCGTCAGTTAGGAAAATCTTATTCCCAATATATGGGAACAAATATGTCCCAAACCATCCAACCAGACACAATTTGTTTATGCCCACAAGATGCACCAAGATATAAAATTTCCATCCTCATCCATCCGGTCCTTCATCCACATGCGGAAGAGCTCCTGGCGTGTCTGGGAAGAGGTCCTGTTGTCCATTTTTTTTGTTGCTTATACCATGGTTGTTAACTGTCATTGCTACCACCCAATATTGAGAATCCATTGCTTGTTTTTGTCAAATTTTGAAAATCAACTAGCTATGTGTTTATTAGTTTCTGAATGTTTCTGTAGAAATATGGAAATGCTGCTACCTGAACATCCCAAAGTTGTATTTTTTGGTACATGGCTGATTTGAATTCAACAAAAAAATGGTTGTTGAGGCAAAAACGTACTTGTATGTAGAAAAAGTATTGGTTCGTTTTCCTTTGGGTGGACCTGGTGATCTTAAGCGATAGTGTTGGTAGCTGGGGACTCTCAGCGTCTCTAAGGGTGTAAAGCGATTTTGGTCCTGACAGAGTTTGAGTTCCCTAGGGCCTTAGGGTTTCCACTCAAACTGCCATCAAATCTGAAGTAAAAGAACTAGACAACCAAGACTACTAAAGCATGACTGATGTACAACCCATGAGGTATAAATGCAACATGACAGTACAAACAAATGGTCGTGCGGATCAAGACCCGTGAGCTTCCCCGTTTGTTCCGCAAATTTCCGCGTTTGTTCGTTCCGGGAATTTCCGCGTTTGTTTTTGGCGCATTTGTATTCAAAACATTTTACAATGTCCCAATTCACGCATAAACAAGGCTGCAAATCCATGCCAGAGGTTGCTCAAAGCCCTTAACCACCCAATCAATTCAAGGTGAGTGCAAGCCACAATGCCCCATTACGAGATTTTGTGGTGGGATGTATCATGGAGTAGTGACACTTGCGACAATTCTGGCCATTTGTTCCCTTGCTTCATGACGGCCCAAGCGGCCAAACAAGCAAACGATGCTTAACGTACACAAAATATATGATGATTTTCAAAAAAACATTGTTTCTGAAAATGTATCGAAAAATGTATTTGTTTGAAACAACATTGTTTTCCAAACAAATACAAAAAATGTGCATACTTATGGATAGGCACACGTAGGCAACAATTATGGATACTTGTGGATATTCGTATCATTTCGTGATATCTTATCTTCTTCATATCACACATATTCCATATGATATAATCACTATAAATCACGATAAATCACTATGATTCATGCTTAAAGCCACCACGTTTTGTGGTTTTATTGTTTCACCTTCCCAATGGTCCTGGTACATCTCTTCGGTCTGCGGCCAACGGAGCTCCTGCGGTGTCTCTGGCAGCGGGCTGGGCATTTGCCCCGCGCTGTCGCGGGCGACTTTGCGTACCTGGCGCGGGGTTGAGCGACTGAGAGCGGCAGCGGTTGGGTAGCTGGGTGGATGAAGATGTTATAACCATAACCCACTAAACATCCCTTAATTATGAAGGGTTATGTATATAAGCGATTATCAGTTATAATTCACCCAGCTTCTGAATGATCGGGGGATATGTTTGACCGGTCTTTAAGCATGTCCCAGTCATTCACAATCACCATCTAGGGTTTATGGTCATCCTTGGATATAACTTGTCATGCCTAATCTTAAGTAACCTGCAAGAAGTTGTTTTTCTTAGGGAGCTGGTTGGTGTAGTCCCTTTCATCATGAAAGTCCTGAAGTACGCATCCAAGGTTGCTGAAACATGGAGAGTTCAATGGAAAACAAACAGTGAATTTGGGACTTGACCAAACGAAACTTGGTAGTTTACCCGTGAACAAATCTATATATCATCATTGAACAATGGACAGTTGAACATGAGATTGGATGTGCGGAGCTAGGAGTGGGTCAAGTCGTGAAACGCCAACAAGACAAGCAAATCACCATCTGTGTAGTCCCATGGCAATCGGTCAATATTAGATACCAAACACAAAGTCAAACTCCAGAAAAGTGTTTATAATTGTGTTATATATATAATATATGCATATGATATTACATAAAGCTACATTACTAGCGTTATTATCATCATGATTATCATTATTACTATGAGAAAATTATATATATATATATATAGTATTGTGCTTACTAATATTAGCATCATTATCATTGTTGTCATTGTTGATACTATTATTGTGTATTATGATTACTTTGTATCATTGTCATATTACCATGTACTAAGTATTCTCATGATTACTGTTGCTAATGTTATGATGATTTCTATTTGCTTACTTCATATCTAATATATGATAATGTGTATATATATATATACATACATACACATGATAGATATATGCTTTCCTTGTAGATTGTAAAAAAAATATCATGTGTATGTGTATATATGGAGGTTTCCCGAAATGGGGATACCCCAAAAATCATCTATTTTAATGGGATTTTCATGGATTTTCCACTACAAACCATTCATTAGAGGCACTAAAATACTAAAGTCAAAGGCGGAAACATCCATTTTGTAGTGGAAAATCCATGAACATCCCATTAAAATAGATGATTTGGGGGTACCCCCATTTATGGAAACCCCCATTTTTTAAATCTCCTTCAAAGGCTTGAAACAAACATTTTCCGCGCTCGCGTACCGTCAGGGTGGCGATCACCGAGCCCAGCAACGCCAGGAAGGAGCCTCCAAATGAGGCGCCAAACATCAAGAAATATATGTGGTTTAAATGGGACTTAAATGGAAATTATATGAGATTTATATAGGATTTATCAACGTATACATATCTATATATATATATATATAGATATGCTTATATATATATATATGTATATGTATATGTATGTATATATATATATATATATTAATAATATATATATATTATGATCTATGTGGGATTTGACTAGGATTTAACTCGGGGAAATTGAGCTTTCATTGGAATAAATGAGCCATGGTAAAAACGGAATTGACTGCCACTGGCAAATATGGCATATGATTTATGTAAAAATAATATAGGATAGAGCCCTTGAATAATTAAACCAACAGTTTCGCGCTAATGGGGTTTTAGTCTTACGGAATATGTTACCAAGAATCTGATGTTTGGGGCTGTCCGAACGTGTTGTATTTACCTCCACGTTATGGCGATCCTACTGGAACTTACGGTGATTTATGGCATGAGACCTATGTTCAAACAAAGCCTTGTAGCTATGCTATATGGGAGAATAATATCTAGTGGTACCCCAGAGATGGCTAACTTGTATAAAGACCAGGCTAACAAGGATTTATGGTACATATGTCGAACTTGGTAGATGGAGGCATTGTATCCAACCAACATCACCAGGGGAGCACCGCATTGTATCTATGCAATATGGATGATAAGGATGATGGTAGATAAAAATGGATGGTCATGGATGATAATGCAAAACAATGGATAATCACGGATGACAATGGATAGACTAACATAAATATGGGGAACAGCCATGGCTTCCTTAGGAGATTATCTATTGTAAGCAACAATAGTGGATGGATTTTCTGCATCTATGTTAATTTGCTGAATGTTAAGCCCATTGGGACTTCCAATCTGAAATGAAGACATGGTCAAACATAAATTCAAGCATCATCATTTGTAAGAATGTGATAGAGTCATATAGAATCACTATCTAACTTAGTTCAAATAGTTCAAACATCATATGTCTAAAGTCTAACATGGGTCAACAAAAAAAAATGTCAAACCCGGCCAAAACGTATGGTGGGCCATGGTGATTCGCCTCCCAAGAGGATGGCCACAGCCAGGGTGGCCCAGGACCATGTTGACTGCAAACCTGGGCTTTTCCAAACCACAACCAGGTGCTGTTCAGTTGGAAAGGTTGTGTCCAGTTGCTTGAAATAACTTACATTAACATACAAAAATACGAACATTTCACCATTTCACTGTTGGCTTTATGGGAAATTGCCAGTGTAGAGATATTCAACCAGCCTTCATGAGCTACAAAGGGTGGCTCAAGGGCTCGGCTCGTGTTCCCTGTCTGAAAAAAAATGTGCGCCAGGCTGGCTCGCCGAAGTTTGCCATGGTCCAGTGAAATTTCATGTGGTCCAAGGACGTTTAAATCTGGGATAATAGATGATAATAGTACATAATCCCAAAGAATTTTGTGTTTGATTTTCTTTGCAGTTTTCTTATAGTCGTCCAACTAGATTCATGGAATGCGGGTATGACCGGATGGTTTTAAGATGTTTTAAGGTTTGGAAAATTGAAGAAAGAGTCTGGTAATAGTGTTTTTTCCCATTTAACATTGTGTTATATACATAATAAACTGTTATATAGGTAAAATTTCGAACATTGTGCAATATATACATATATAAGAAGAAATAGATAATGTTCATCCCGGTCTCTCATCAGAAACCAACGGCATATCACAGCAGCCACAAATTGATGGGTAAGTTCTTAGAACAACTCAAAGTAAAAGGCAAACGCAAGAAAAAACGAACAAAAATCAAATATGTGTTGTCTAAATCATCCCCAAATAGGAGGTTAGAAGTTTGGTGTTCGCATACCCATCGTTATCTTCCACTCCCTCTGGCATCTCCCATGCGATCTTTGGACGCTGGAATCATGATCCATGTTCATCCAATTTCGGACAACTGAAAAAAACATCTACTTGACATACCCTCTGGTAAACTAACATAGCTATTGAAAATGGCCATTTATAGTGGATTTTCCAATTAAAAATGGTGATTTTCCATAGCCATGTTAAATTACCAGAGGGTATCCCCAAGACATATCCCCATGACATATCCCACGAGACAACGTTAAGAAATCGACATCTCCCCATGCGAACTCCCCAAGTTTGGTGAATTCCCCTGTTTGTTCGTTCTCTGCATGGTCCATCAGGTGTTCCCCGATTGGTGGGCTGTAATTATTCCAAATGGTCATTATTCCCAAACCTGTAATGACCAATCAATCGTTTGACAGTTAAAATATGTTAAAATACTGTAAGACCACTATAATTGTTACGAAAAAAAATCATATCAAATAGCCACAGAGGTTTTGAAGCCTGAGCAGGTTAGCAACAGTAGGGAGGTCGCAATAAGCTGCAGCATTGGGTGCCATCCATGATGACCTAGCAACAGCACAGTTCCAAAGATGTCAAGGGATGCCAACATATAACATAAGGAAGGGACAAACAAATATATATATGTATATATATATAAGTGTTGATGCATGGTTTGTATACAATATAGGTACATATTAGGTAATGTAGTGCAATAGAATCAGAGTCCACACATATGTTTATGTCTACATAAATATATATATATATGTGATGGCAGACCAAAAATCAGAATCATGATGCAGTAATTTACACGGTGACCAAACAACACACATTTTTTTCGGTCCAACTGCCTGAAGTCATCCATGGCAATGCCACTAAAACTGGCCATACCCGTTTACTCATCAGACCCCCTCGTGGTCTTTGTCATCTCCATACATTCTCCGGTTTAACCAGCTACCTTCGGGTTCTCTCACATAGCTATCATGGCCCACTTATAGGTGATAATGATTTACCCAACTTAAACATGGTGAATTTTCCAGTTCGCAAAGCATGGGTCACTAGCAAAGGGTGTAGCTCACCATGGGGGCTGCAACGACGGCCGCAGGTCCATGACATGTACAGTTGATCCCGCCTGGCTCCAGGCGTACATGGCAACAATGGCTGCGCTTTGGTACTGCTCCCGGTCCAAGAGCACGGAACTCTGGCGGCATAATTCGCCTATGCGGTGGAGAAAAAAGTGGGGCAGGTTGGTCAGCGAAGTATACAATAGTACACATATATGTGCATTCTATATTGTATACAATATGACAAATGTTGGACATTCATATATCAAAGACGCGTGTATAAACAAATATATATATATATATAATTATACTTTGCTGGGTACTGGGTACTCTACTATGACAACTATGTATATGGCGGTTGATCCATTTTTTTTTATCTGCAAAAGGCCATTCTTCGCGAGTAGTTTTTGTTCTGCGAATCTTTCGCGAACTCTATGATTATCTTTCGCGGAAGCCATGTTGAGCAACAACTGCTATTATGAAGATTCAATCATCACCTCCAAATCACACCAAATTATTACGGATAACTTCTTCGTAGCGTTGTAAAAATGCAGCTAGCGTCCCGGAATCCCCTTCTCAAACATTTTTTTTGCAAGGCTTACTGGGCCACACTCCCTTCAAAATGCACTTTGACCTTCGCCAACTCCTTCACAGAACTTTCGCGAAAATACCCCTATCCGCAGACCCCGGCCATCAGCGCAGGGCGCATCAGAGGAAAAGCAAACCAGGGGCCTTGGTGTTTGGCTCTTGCAAAGCCTCACTTTTGCAAGCTTGGCTGCTGCATGTGGAGCTTCTTTCTTGAGACTTCAGAAAGCAACGTTAGGCAGTACCAGCGGCAGGTGCAAGGATGTGCTTCAAGACTGTGGTATTTGGCTGTGGCGGAGCCTCACCTTCGGAAGTTTGGCTGCTACTTATATGAAGGGAAAAGAAAATGTGCGGTACCATTCTCCTGCCGGACCCCGGGCGGCAGGAGATGGTAGCCCCTAACAAGCTGTAATGTCTATTTCGCGAAACTTTCGCGAATAAAACATGTTCTTTCGTCGCAGAAAAGCTTTTGCGAGGGTTCCCAGCATAACATGAACGGTCTTTGCAATTAAAAGTCTTTACAAGGACCTTTAGATCGATCACCATATGTGTAAATATCACATATCATACTACAAGGTTTTTGTTTACATGATTCATATGATGTACTTATTGCTAAAGTTCCTTTACCTGTTGTTGGTTAATCATGTTGCTGAACTCCCAGAACTGAAATTAACCAGGACTAATACAAGTAGAATTCATGTGTAACTGTATAACCAACTTCTAAGACAAAGGTGGCTCAACCGGGATTCATCATGTACTCCAGCAACTATTGGTTGCTATTCTTGAAACTGCATTGCTGATTCCATGCATGTTTCCATATGCATTTGATATTCCAAAAATTAATCTCCGAACGTAAACATCCCAGTGTTTGCGAATCATCATTTTCGTCTTAAACTGCAAATTCATATCTTAAAATGTGCAAGTCTCAGACACACCCGTATCGACTATTTATGTATCGTAAGAATAGTTAAATCCATATGTCGGATTGTCAAATCATCTTTCAATCAACATAATTTCAGCAGATTCCATCTCTTGAACTTGGCTCGTATATCCATTATTCATTACTTATCGAAGGAAGTTTAGAAGTCAAACTTCCAACAATATGGACAGATGAAAAGCAGAGCAGGGAAGAGGCAGAGAGAAGAGAAAGATTAATTAGAAGAGATAAGAGTAAAAGAGAAAGAGTAAGATGCGCGAAAAGGTAGGAAAGTCGCGATTCACTGTGTTTTTCCAATGATTTGTGGCTCCGGAGGGTCGAAAAGTAGGCTCGCTAAAGCGGCGGGTGCGGAGCCAGCTG
>Ga0126342_10003624_pt1 | contig 25673 bp, 22 predicted proteins | sample Cyp1metagenome_FD_92528 | JGI IMG/M metagenome (GOLD analysis project Ga0126342, IMG submission 92528) | Coral microbial communities from Lord Howe Island, Old Settlement Bay, Australia - Cyphastrea 1 metagenome | ecosystem: Host-associated > Invertebrates > Cnidaria > Coral ... | reverse complement strand
CTCCTTCTCCAGTCAAGCACAGCACCTGAAGCTCGACCTCATCAGTTTCATCTGCTGCACCTTTGTCTGCAGATGATGGATCCATGTAGCCATCTTGTGCACCGGACATGTGTCGAAAATCACAGTCACCACGGCCGAAAGGTCTTCGCAAAACCGTGCAGGGTGGTGCCCCCCAGTTGTGTTTGTTGGTTTATAAACCCCATGAATACTATAGATATATATATATATATCTACCATAAACATCCATAAACCGTAGAATTCAGCTATTTATAAACCAAATTGTTTTTTGGAAACCTGATTCTCGGCCATCGAACTGGTGATCCTTTCCCAAAAAACGGTTTTCCACGTGGGTTGAAGCCGGTGCATCATCCACCTGAAGCCACCCAAAAAGAAACCCCCCAGGGGTCAACGTTAAATCAAGGAATCCGAAAGCTGAAAACTTGAATTCCCAAATTGTTCGTGAATCCCAAGTTGTGCCCATCCCAAGTTCCAAGTTACTTGAAATCCCCCATTACCATTTTCTTGAGAAAATCACCCTTTTCCCTGGAGAAATCCCGAGTTTCCTTGGAGAAATCCGGATTTTCCTTGGCGATCTCTCCACGTCCTTTGGGATGCGCCGACTTCCCCCTGAGCCTCCGGACCCACCAAGCCCAGCTCGTTGCACACCACTTGAGCCTCCACCGCACCGAAGCCATCCTTGCACACCTGAGGCGCCCATAAGCGCCCTGGGGCGGGGTCTGGGGAAGGCTTAGAATTCGTCAGTTGAAAGAGTTAAGTTGATCGGGTCAAGATGAAATTAGATTCACTACCTGGCATTGGTATTTTTCGAGCATGTGAATATGATACACATATGACTTATGTACATATGCCTCCCCTTTTTGAATATCAACAACGTCTCGGTTGATTTTCCCTAACCACTTCACCCGCGGGCTCCAAGCATGTGGGATTTTCATGGGCAAAAAAACGGATGAATCATGCAATAGCTGCTTGGTTTATCTCACGGAAAATCCTCGCTATAAATGGAAAGTTTGGGAATGGCCCCATGTTAGGAAACCTCCATGTGTATGTATATATATATACTGGTTGGTGGTTTTAACCATCTTGAGAAAATGAGTTCGTCAATGGGAAGGATTATCCCATATATGAAATGGAAAACACAATTCATGTTTGAAACCACCAACCAGTATATATATATGTATATATGATAAACCAACAACCCAACTGTACAGCTTTCCCAAGACTCAATTTTTTGTGGGTTTAAGCAGCCCCCAATGACAGGTCAATAAGGCCTTAGTACAGTAGTGGTTGTTGGTTTCTGTTGGTTTCTGTAAGCCCTTGTTATTCTGTAAGGTCAGGCCCCCAAGTAATATATATATATACATACATACATATAAAGTTGCTTTATAAACATGTATAAAGCTCATTCACTGTAGTTATCTCCCCCGTCCTCCACCATAGTTCACCAAGTGAACTCGTCATCTTATCTATCTTCAAGGGGTTCATCACCGAGCACCCAGGGGTCCCAGGGGTCGGGCTGGTAGGTCATCCCTAAAACAGAGCGCCAATCGATCAATAGCGGTTCAATAGCGATGGCACACGAAACCGTGAAACCATCCATTTAGTGGAGTATGCCATCGCTATTGATAGTTTTAGATGATTGGAAATCCATAAAGTGATGGCGTTTCTTTTGGTGTGGCTGCCACGGCATGCCGTTTCAGTGAAACCATCCACAGTTCAAAGGTCTTAAAAACGAAGCCATCGCCATGGCAAGATTCCCAAAAGATTCACCCTTCCGGTGACGGAAAAAAAAGTAGCGTCATGATCAGATTCATCCAGAAATCATCCAGATATGTCCACATTATACCTCATCAAAAACATCATCTGTTACCTCATCAAAAACGGCCTTTTTTGGCCATTATCCCTAATATATCCCCATGATCCACATCAAAAACAGCCAGAAATCTAGATGATGTTCCCAGATTTTCCTCATAAAAACCCAATGTGAATTCAACGACTCCTGCGCAGAGCCCAGCGTCGGTGCCCCAATGGTCGTTGTAGAAGACTTCCACTCGCCCCGCAACAAATCCTTCCTGCTCAGCTGGAAATCCACGAAGAAAATCGAGGTTTTCATGGAGTACCTCTGATTTGTTTTTGTATGGTGGGAATGATGATGATATGGCTGGTGGATATGTGAGATGTTCATGGAACATGGCTTCCATGGGTTCTGCGGAAAACATGATAGCACGCATCCTACTGGGAGGATCGTCTCACTAAGAAAGTCACTGCTTCGTGGCACTGGGGGGGACGTTTAGCCATAAACGCTTTCAATGGCCGTATTTCTTAGAATACCCCGGCAAAATATTGCGAAATATGCTGCATTTATTTCAATGAATCCATAAAAATCTGCTCCCCAATGAATCCCAGTACTGTCTCAATAGGTGAAGAGGAGAAATATTCGTTTTGATCATGGATGATTTTTGGGCAGCAGATTCATCTGGCGCTTCAAAGATGATTCTGTGGATTGAGGGGCGCTCTAGTAGATTCCCCAGTCAAGTTGGATTTCACCAGAAAGCTGCTCAACTGAGCTTTCTGGGTTCCCACAAGTGACCAAAAAAAAACGAAAAGAGCAGTTGCCCTCTCGTAAACTAACAGTTTGTTAATGCATGCAACCACCTGCGCAACCATCATGGTTCCTGAAATGTGCTTCAACTTTGGGAACCATTCAACATGCATAAGCCAGCATCATAGAAATTTTCAGCGTCATCTGACACCACCAAACGTCTCAGGAATTCATCTGCCATGAATCCCATGAATTCCAGTGGTTCGTGTTTTCCTATCCCCGGGCATCAACTCACAAAAATGGAAGTGGATTGATGAAAAACCATCATAACCTTCAATGGTTACCCTCTGGTTATGCCAAAATAGCTATTGAAAATGGCCATTTATAGTGGATTTACCCATTGAAAATGGTGATTTCCCATAGTTATGTTAGTTTACCAGAGGGTAAATTAACTTGTTGACCCTGGAAATCACCCATGTTTTTTGGTTTCACTAGTCTTCGAACACCCCTATCTGACTGCCAGGGTCTACTATGTTAATTTACTGGAGGCTAAAACTCCCCACTCATCTCGCATCCGCGGATCGGGCCTCTGGCAGCGGATCGCCAACATTGAAGATGTCACCTGCTGAAGCCGATCAGTGATCCCTCAGTGGATGGAACAAAAAACCCAGGCCACAACCACTTGCTTTGGACACAAATCAGTGACAATCAGCCAGAGGGCGCAAAAAGATGAAGGTCTCAGCTGGTGAACCTAGATAATCCCATTGATACCAAAAGACTATTTTGGAGTAGTTTCTACCCATCTTGACCTAGAAATGGGTGATAAATGGAACATGGTTGCGGGTCAAAAGCCTAGTACGTTGGTGAAAAACATCAACATAGCTGGGATATGGATGAAAATCCACCTACATATCGTAATAATAATAGGTTTTGATCCCCGCAGGAATAAAATATGAATGCTGACAAATGGGATAGAATCCCTTTCCCCTAATATTAAACACCACCCGGCCCCAGAAGTTATGGTTTTGATGAGGGATTTACATATTATATCCATAATATACATATATATATACTATACATACATGTATATACATTGTTTGATATTAGGGGAATGGGATATGTCAAACAACTTTAAACCAAGGGTTTAACTCAAAAACCCGATGACTCATCACAAAAAAGTGCTCAGGCGCAGTATATGATGTTTTTGGATGGGTCAGTACCCAGATGAAGATCACGAGAAAGGACAGAATGGTCCATGTTGGGATGTTTATCAACTTAACTGGTTGGTGGTTGACCAACCCCTCTGAAAAATATGAGTTCGTCAGTTGGAATGATGACATTCCCAATATATGGAAAGTCATAAAAGCCATGTTCCAAACCACCAATCAGTTTTCCTCTTGCTGTTTTTTGCTATGTACCATTGACCTGTCCCGGAGTGAAACATTGCAAAACCCAAGCAGGAATCACGGGAACTCATGGGCGAGTCAGGTCGAAATCCAGGTACTCGGATGGTACCCGGATCAATAGGTGGTCAATGGATGGTTGTTCCCCCTATGGTCATTTCATAGGTGTTGACCCATCCAAAAAAACATCTGTTCAAAGCCTGGCTGAGGTACCAACACGTGATCCAACACCTACAATGTGAGGCCCCCCAGTGATGGCTAAGTTGGTTTAGATTCGCCCCAGTAACTAGTTCGTTATTTGCGTACCATTTTTACCATAGTGAAATGGGAGTTATAAACGCACCAACTTAGCGTTCTCGAACGGGGGCCTCACATTGTACAGATACATACTCCCAGAATCTCCATGGGTGGTATTTCCACCATCCCCAGTCATGGTAGGCTTATGATCCATCTCCATGTCGCCATGGTGTTCCTAGTAAAATCACGGTTCTCCACTGCCAATCTTAGATGGTCTACAGAAAAACACGAGTTTTTGCGGGGTAGGAACAAAATCCCCATTTACAGCAGAGTGGTAAAGTAGATGATATTCCCAGTAATAACCATAGTATATTCCCCTACTATATTCCCATATTAAATCCCATGAAATCCCCATGAAATCCTAGTAAAATTTCACCTTTTTTGTGGTTGGAACAATTTTCTTTCCAACCCAGCGTCCGAAAAAGTTCCCCACCTGATCTCTGCACCAGTCTCACCGGTGGTGGTGGTGCCGTGGTGGTGGACGTCGTCGTGCCCGTGGTGGTGGTGTTGGTTAAGAACCTGCAGTGGGCGGTGCAGCCTACAGGGCCTACAGGGCCTACAGGGCCTACAGGGTGAGGTTCCCAAAACTATAGGAAAACCATGGGAAAACCATAGGAAAAATATGGAAAATACTGGAAAACATGGAAATATATATGGTAAGACTGTGGGAAAATATAGGAATATATAGGAACATGGTGATTTCGCCTGGCCAAAAATGGGGACTTTTGTCTGGATACGAAATCGCCAGGTTGACGCACTTCGTGAACCCTTGGTGAGCTCTTAGGCGTTGTAAGTTCCCCTCTGGTTATGACGAACAGTTTGCCATGCTATAGATGGTCCATAGAAATAGATGCTTTACCGAAACAAAAATGGTGATGTTCGATTTTCCATGGCTATGTTAAAGAACCAGAGGGTATATCTACTGTAAATATAGCCAGAGGGTATAGATCTCAGTTGATTATATCCATATAATATCCATATCTATTTATAACATATCCATTTATAAATCTTTACAATCCCAGAGGGTATACACAGTATATATATATATACAGTATGTATATATATATAGTTCATGGGCTTGTAAACCAACTTCGATCTCAGGAGCCTCACCTCTTGGATGCGCATTCCTCGTGGCTTTTCACAAAATCCACTTGTCCAGCGGGGGCTTCATTTACAACAAAGTTGTCACCACTTAGTTAGTTGTAAATGGAATATATATATATATATATAGTTTGTTGACAGCAAAGTCCTCTAAGGGATAATATAGTTGTCACTCACTTGCTGCCTTTCCGCTATCTGTCCATCCATCCATCTATCCATTTATCTGATCTGTCACTCACTTCCTACTGTAACTGGCATGCACCAAAAGCCTGGTTGATGCTCTAATCCCAATGTTTGCTGGCTAATGCCCCCGTCTTTGGTGGTGAAAGCCCTATATTTCTCTGGGAAAATCTTCATGTGGGGATGGGTCAAAACCTTGTACCCCTGGTGAACATCAAAATAGCTGGTAAATGGATGTTCATCCCCCTAAAAATGGTATGTATAGGTATTGATCCATACCCATGTCTGGTCTGGTCCCAAAATCCTCATTTTTTCCTGGGAAATCCTCACTTTCTCCGCGCCAAATCCCTGGTTTCTTAACGCCCCCATCACTCCCTCGACTAGCCACGTGGTGGTGGACGTCATCGTGGTCACCGTGGAGGTGGTGGTGTTGGTCATGGTAGTAGAGGTCACCTGAATGCTGGAGGTGAACGCCGAAAATGCTGGGTTTTTTTCCAAGGGATTCAACCTCAAAAAAGTGGCTGAAATCGACTTATCGATTTTCGGTTTAATGGTAGATATCACGAACTAGTCTTCTTATTGGGGGTTTGTTATAGTTTATAAAGCAACTTATAATTGGGTGGCCCCAACTAGGTATTCAATATTCAAATTGTGAAGTTGGACCATTATTGAGGGATAATCAAAGGGGGCCTGATAGGGATGTTGAAAAAAATCATAAGATAAGAATCTTGGGACCGGGAGAATGAGCCTTTTTTGTGGATACAAAAGTGGCGTTGAAGCCACTAAAGACTTTACTCACTGGGCATGTAGGCAACCTGCCAAATGCTTAACATGGGGATATGTGAAAATGACCAAAAAAATGGTTTTATCCCCATTGGTTCACATTGTTTTATGATCAAAATGTCAAAATGACCCAAAAAAAAAGTGTGTTACCCTCTGGTAAACGTTTGCAGTTTGCTATTGAAAATGGCCATAGAAATAGTGAGTTTTCCCAATAAAAATTGTGATTTTCCATAGTGATGTAAACGTGTACCAGAGGGTACCAAGATTTCATTGGCAAGTTCTCTGTCAATGAGAAAATAGCCAGCAATCTTTAGGGAATACCATCTTCACAAGGTGGTGATACGGATGGGCAATAGAACCTGCCAATGATATCCAATGTTTATGTACAGGGGATAGTTTCAAAAAGCAACTCAGACATATAAAGGATTGATAACAAAGACAGGAATATATATATATTATCAAGGGATATTGTGGACTTGCATATTAAACCCATATTACATTTAGGGAACTATTTCAATGTTACCCATAAAGGTCCAAGTTGTCCATACTTGCTGGAAGCACTTGGGGCCTGCCTTCGATGGACAGGACCATGGTGGTAACCTCCATAAGTTGGGATATCAATGGACATAACCCCTATAACTACGGGATACTTTCTATGGTCACCCCTAAAAAGATAGGAACTTTCTATTCATCGCGACCTAACTGGGATTTTACTTGTCCATCGATCTTGGGGGTTACTACCCGGCCTGGTAAACGGTTGCAGTTTGCTATTGAAAATGGCCCAGTCGAAATAGTTGATTTACCCATTAAAAATGGTGATTTTCCATAGTTATGTTAGTTTACCATAGGGTATATTTTTTTTAATACTATGGTTCTGTATCCACTTAGTTCACAGAAACTGCAGCCTGTTTCTCCCTATACCCGCCTCTCTTTCCGTGGTTGACGTGGCCATACCGGTGCTAGCAGTCATTGTGGAGCTTCCTCGGTCCCAATACTACAGACCGCTGGGCTGGGTGGTATTCTGGTTGGTTCATCGGGGTTGCTCCCAATATCGCAGATACAATTTGGGAGGAACTGGGTAAATAAAGAGGTAAATCATTATCAATTGACCCCCGAAAAGTGGCTAAAAACAGCTTGGAGCAACCCGGTTTATATTGGTCAGGGTTGCTCTCACCCCAGGTACAAAGGTCGTCAATTTTGTAAATAAAGAGGTAAAATTTAAATGGTTCATTTCCCCTCTTGTTGCTATCATGTACCTATGATGAGTTGGAGCAACCCTGACGAAGATATCTATTCATAAACCATTAAGTCATCAAATCACCATTAACCCCCCATGAAATCATCTTTTTTCCCATTAAATCCCCATTAAATCCCATTACCATCTGGTTATTTAACATAGCCATGGAAAATCCCTCATAAATGGAGGTTTCTAGCTGGGAAAATCCACGAAAAATGGGCCATTTTCCATGGCGATGTTAAATTACCAGAGGGTAAATCACCATTTTCCCCAAGCTAAATCATCATTTTTCCCATTAAATCCCCATTAAATCCCATTAAATCCCCATTTTCCCCAGGCTAAATCATCATGTTTCATACCCTGTTGCTGTAGGAAACCATGTCACCTGCCCCGCGAACCACCAAGACACCGAGCTCCGAATCTTCGCCGCCTGGGGCTGATCCAGGCAAAACGAAAAAGGCTGGGGGCATCCCTCCCGAAAAAATGAACGACTTGGAAAAAAAACATCCCAGTTTGTTATATATATATATATACTATATATCATATCATATCATATTATATATATATTATCATATATCAGATGGATATGTTTATAATCCCGATATCAGATGGATATATAATAACATATATATATGTTAAAATATGGTAGAATGTGGTTAGTCTTATCCACTTATAAATGGAACTGCCAAGTACCCCCCCCAATAAGGGATCCCAACAAGAATGGATCTGAAATTCGTTGCTTCTTTCGAGGGATCGCTTGAGTTGTGCCGGCCCTAAACCTTCAAACTCCACTTGCTTGTTTGATAGCGGTTTTTTATGTTGGATTACAATCATTTTGGCGTCCAAGCATTTCCCGGTCTTTTTTGAGGAGCAGTACCTCTATCCCCTTCCAATGTGCTGGCTGCTTGATAGCCATTCCCATTATTAGTCAATTGTGTGTTATCTGTTATCACAGTCCCCATAAAACGAGGTAGAATAACGACCACTTTCGTCACCTGCCAATCATCTACCAACCATCATTTATCAAATATATCCACACGTTTGCTGGTCAAAACCCATGTTTGGTGATTAAATGCCCCTACAATAACAAATCAACAGAGGTATTCATTGTAATTTCATTGTATAGTACAGGTATTCCAAGCTAGCATTCCGAGCTAAAATCCAATCATTTTACCCCATCTCCATTAGGTTCAGTTATTCATTCCGGTATTCCTACTTGGAAATGCAGTTCTAGTGAACTAAGTGGATATAGTTCGCCATAGTTATAGGCTTTGTATCCCAACTTATAACCATGAGTTGTATCCATAATCTCTGGCCTGCACCCTCCAAGTATCGACCAAACTACCCGACTCGGGTAGTGAGTTATCACCCAAGTGGCTCTGATTCATGTCGCCCTGACTGTCCTTCGCAGCTGGGGCACAGAGAAAAAACCACAGGCGCATCCAGTGGTGGAGAAGCCAATCATGTTCATGACCCAGGTAGCGAGAGAGAGAGAGAGAGAGAGAAGAGAGAAGAGAGAAGAGAGAGAGAGAGAGATGCACACTTAGAAGAAAAAAATACGATGGAGAGGTAGATTGTTTGGTTGATTGGTTGATTGACTGATTGACTGATTGACTGATTGATTGATCAGTTGATCAGTTGATCAGTTGATTGACAGACAGGTGGTGAGTTCTACCTCATCTGCGCCGTCATCCCAGCTATTTCTTTTTGTTCACCCTGGTGGAAAAAAAGGCGTTTGACCGATAGCCAATGGATAGATCAGAAGAGTTTGGGCTGTGAAAAACCCGGCCTGGTAAACGTTTACAGAAAACTGTCGAAAATCACCATGTCTTTCATGGCTAAATCAACTATTTTGACTGGGCCATGGCTTCAATAGCTATTTTGACATAACCAGAGGGTAAATGCTCCATGCCTATGTCCATCATGTCATGAGGAAAAATTGCCCAAAGCCGGGGGATTTGGTAAAGTTCTGGCAATAAAAAAATGCAGAGGCCGTTGGATCACCCAACTCTGTACCCTCTGGTAATTTAACATAGCTATTGAAAATGGCCATTTATAGTGAGTTTTCCCATTAACAATGGTTAATTTCCATAGTTATGTTAAATTACCAGAGGGTACTTTGCATTTGGGGATGAGTTCCACCACGCCGGCGTTGTTTTTCAGCTCGCGGTCTCGTCCTCTGAATCGCCCGGGTCCACCCTGGTGCAATTCAAAAAACCTGCGACGAACCAAGGTGACCACAGGCGCATCATCTTTCAATGGGGCTATTGATCATATTTGGTTGGTGGTTAAGCCCTACCCCTTTGAAAAATGATGGAGTTCGTCAGTTGGGATGATGAAATTCCCAATATACGGAAATTCATAAAAGCCATGTTCCAAACCACCAACCAGATATGTACTGTTTTACAGCTATTTTTGTTCACCCTAACCACCAGAAATATGGGATTTAATTGGTTGTATAGCCAACTCAATCGAGATACCATTGAGATATTTATGGAAATATCTGGGATGTGATTGGGATATAACCAACAATGTGGGATGTAGTGGTTTGTTAAGAAATGAGGGACTTAGCTCAAAAAATTATGCAATGGGATAGCCTTACTCTCCGACAAACCACTTGGTGGTTACCTTCCCTATGACCAGATGTACAACCTATGCAGTAGGATGAACCAGCAAGTACCCTCTGGTAATTTAACATAGCTATGAAAAATTGCCATTTATAGCTGATTTACCTATAATAAATGGTGTTTTTTCCATAGCTATCTTAAATTACCAGAGGGTACCCAGCAACATGTTTGTTGCAACATATCATCTACCATCCGGTCATCAGCTCTATAGCTGGCTGGAAAATCCCTTAGTTCGAGCAGTTTTCCCAGCGAACTAAACTTCCATGGCGAGGCCACGGGGATATCCAGAGGGTACCCTTGAAACCGATGTTCTCACCTTCTTGGCTGAAACAAGACGCCACTGCAGCTGAACTTGCAAAGGTGCGATATGAAGTCATGTACAACCCATTTTTGAAACATCTCATTTGGGGAAGGTTTATACCACCGGTAAAAATGGTGATTTTGGGGATAGTTTATGGCATTGGGTTTACCACATTAGTGGTGTGAAAAGAAGATCTGCTGAGCCGCAACCCCTTAGTGGCGCACTCGAAAATGGGGGCCATGTACCCAAAAAGTTGGGGCAACAGTCTGTGGTTGGTACTCATACCCTACTCTGTAATTGATGCTTTGCCGGTGTTTGACCCCTTTCTTCTCACGAGTAGAAAATCACACCATCACACCATGGCAGTTCAGAGGTCAGTAAAAACCCTGCAGAAAAAAATCATGCGGTAGTTGACCTGGTTAGTTTTTTTACAGTTGAATCACTGTTTGATATCCCATTTCATGGTTTTTCTGGTAGTCCACAAAAAAAAAAAACATGTGTGGCTGGCTATGTTCCATTTATAGCAAACACCTGCCAAAAGGATCAGCCACCTACCTGGTCAGTTGGGGATGATATCAAATCACCACTAAAAGTTTTTGAATTCCCAGTAAACTAATATTTTTCATGCTTAAATTTGCTTGGTGGTTGACCTACCCCTTTGAAAAATATGAGTTCGTCAGTTGGGATTATGAAATTCCCAACTGAATGGAAATTCATAATCCAGCCATGTTCCAAACCACCAACCAGTAAATCTATATTTATAAGCTACTAACCCACTCCAAGCAACGTTTAGCCCGGCACCCAGCATGTCCAAGGAGCAGTCGCTCTGGCAGTAGCTCAGTTGCTCTTTGGTCAACGACCTCAAAACGGGGATCTCTGCAATTACCCGGCCTGGTTATGACTAAAATAGCCATAGTAATATGGATATGGATAATGGGAGTATATGTATATGGATAATGGAATAGTCATGGAATAGCATATGGATATATAATGCTCTCTGGTTATGACATTCACAGTTCGCCATGGTATAGATGGCCCATAGAAATAGATGGTTTACCGAACTTGAAAATTGTGGATCTTTTCTATGGCAAACTGTTAAATAACCAGAGGGTAACTTTAGGAGATTTGATGGGATTAGATAATGGGATTTTGATGGGGCTTATGGGATTTAATGGGATTTTCAGGGATTATATAACGGGATTATATAACCAACAATCTAATACCAGGTGGTGCCCCCCAAAACGTGATAATAGTTAGTTTGCAGCCCCCAGTACAAGAAGTAGTTCGATATTTCTATATATTTCTACTATGAACCCAAGTGAAATTTTGTAAACCAATTTAGCAAACTATGGGGCACCACCTTGTGTGTAAATCTTGAGATTTGGCGTCTCAATTTTCCAAAACAATTCCATATATCATTGGACTATATCCAATATATAACTGGGTTATATACGATAGTATACTATATCCATTGTTGATGTTTGTTGATAGTATCATGGAGGTTCAACCAACCCCCAAAAAAGTTGACCAAATGATAGCTGGACAACCCATCTCCCATGCTCAACTGGGGTGTAAGCATGGGTTTTTGATTGCATACCAGTCTTGGAACATCATTACCCTCCAGTAAACGTTTACATAACTATGGAAAATCGCCATTTTATAGCTGGGTAAATCAACTATGTCTATGGCCATGTTCAATAGCAAACTGTAACAAAGTACCAAAGGGTAGCCCAGTTTTGCCTACCATTGGTGACATCCTTGTGCCAGGGAAAATCCCCAGTTTCTGTCATTTCTGACTGCAAAAAAACTGGCTAAATCACAATATAATTCACAAACCAAAAAATAGCTACAAAAAATCACTTTGGGACAGTTACCTCTAACTAACCATCGTTTTTCATGTCGCAGGTCGAAAAATCAGATTTATCCAAATATTGTGTCCTTTGAAAATTCGATGAATATTTCATTAGTATCCGATTGTATCTACACTGGTTGGTGGTTTCAACCCCTCTGAAAAATATTAGTCAGATTGGATCATCATCCCAACTATTGGGGAAATTTCCAGCCATGTTCCAAACCACCAACCAGTACTTGTATCCTTAAATTCTCAGGTAAATCCCATTCAAAGTGGTTGACCCTCCGGTAAACTAACAGTTTGCTATAGAACATTGCCTATTTATAGTTGAATTACCTATTAAACATGGTGATTTTCCAGAGCTATGTTAGTTTGCCAGAGGGTAATACATCCAAACAAACGCCCAAGCGATCTCCCGGGCTAGCTCTTTGCTCGCCAAGCTGCTCTGTACGACAGGAGTAAGAGCAATTCCTCGGTTGACTCAAAGCTGAAACGCTTTCGTGACCCAAAAAGTACTGAGAAATGGGATATGTTTATGAGATGTAAATGAGATATATAACTTTGATATTCCCGATCGATATGTAAATATATTTCTTTTGTATTCTATTATGAGATATTCCAAATATGTCTATGGGATATTCCCTTTTACAGTGGCTTAGTATGATCCCCAAGACTTGTGGTATAATCCCATATAAACAAATAGTTTTTAACCATACAATCTAATCCAATATGATATTATTATACCATACAATCCCGTATAATATAATCACATAGGTTATTTGGGATTCTTGTATGGGATTATATTATCATATGGCTCTATATGGGATTATATGGGACACTATACCACTGTATACTATACACTGTTTAGATTGTAAACTGTATACTAAGCTAGATACCTAATACTCTCACTGTATGGCTTCCCATACACATTGGGTTAGTATTAATATATTCCCTTTATAATGGGATATGAGTCCCAATGTTTTACTATCCCATAAGTTAAACTCTTAGCTGGTCATAGATGATCCCATTGAAGTTTCTATCCAAGGTTGACCTAGTTGTAGCCTCGAAATAGTGGATCTACCCAGCTAAAACATGGTGGATCTTTTCAGTTCGTTATGTAAACGTTTACCAGAGGGTATATCATAACTATTATAATAAATCAGGTTGACCTAGTTATATATAATCTTCAACCATCTTCCCAACGGCGGATGACTCAGCACCAAGAATCTGTCCACAGTCCGTGGCCGCCACCGAACTCAAGCGCCGGTGAGGCCTTCGGAGCGGAGCCAGTGGAACGAAGCGGGTTTTTTTAGGGCTTCGAACACCAGAAAAATGCTGGGAAAATGGGATTTAGCCTCTGGTAAACATACAAAAAATTATGGAAAATCACCATGTTTAATGGGAAAATCCACTATAAATGGCCATTTTCAATAGCAAACTGTTCAATTACCGGAGGGTAACATGTTTTAAGGATCTAGGTAGCGGATTTCACCATGAAATCTTGGGAGTTGCTTGAGTTTTTTCGAGGGCAAATGAGGATTTGACCCTTAAACACAGGGGTTCTCCGGCGGCTGAAATTGGAAGTGAACCAACCCCCTCGAAAATCTCACAGCGAGGTTGCAAAGGCTCCCATTGATATGATTTCTATTGATTCCGCATGACCCTGCCAGCTGGATGTATATCTAACTGTTTATATATATATAAACACATGACACAGATATAATACAGATATAAAAATTCATCTATTCAAGACAATACATTCAAAAAAAGCAATTATAAAATATGTAAGATATATAATATGTTGCCCGGAATATAAGATAAGTAAGATATATGATTATTCTATATGTGGTACATTCAAATTATATATATATATATACCCTCTGGTAAACTAACATAGCTATGGAAAATCACCATTTATAGTGGATTTACCCATGAAAAATGGTGATTTTCCATAGCTATGTTAGTTTACCAGAGGGTATACAACAATAAGTAGTAGACCCAAGAATAAACCATGACTGAGGGTCATGTTGCATCAATCCATTTCCAGCGCTATGCCCCCCCAAAAAAAAAACTCTATTCGGGATGGCTTATTATTGGGTTTACCACACTATATACCCTCTGGTTATTTAAGATAGCTATGGAGAATAGCCCGTTTATGGATAACTGATTATGATTTACCCATATTTTTCGCAATACACATCCCATCGAAAATCATGCTGTGGAAAAGCCCGATGTAGTTCGATGTGATTTTCCCAGCTGGTGACGGAAACCTCCATCCTTCGGAGAGGTTGCGGATCTCCATGATATTTCCTGTATCCTACTATTGGGTTTGGCACAGCACATAGTATGTCATTTGTGACCCATGATATCCCATGAAATATCCTCATGAAATATCTCCAGTGTCTCCAGTGTCAATCTTAGATGCAGAAAAATGACAGATTCTCAGCTGGTGAGTTTGTAGATACAGATTGCCTGTAATCCCAAACTAATCCCATTGACAAAGGAATCCAAAAGACTAGCTTTGGATTAGTTACCCATCTAAGGTTGATGGTTACGTCCCATAAAAATCCCATAAAATAGATGTGTAGGTTGATATAAAGTGGTTGACCACAATATAGTATCCCATAAAAGTCCCCCCAAAAAAATAGGTTGTGATTTACATCTAGAAATCCCATTTCTTTTTCGCCCATGGATAAAATCCCCCACTGTTCATGGTTGAATCCCAGTGATGATGGTTTTCAATCTCCCTGTTGATGGTGAAATCCCATGAAAATATCCATTTATATCCATCAAATCTATCTATCCTGGTTGGTGGTTTTTCGCCCTACCCCAACCTGAAAAATGATGGAGTGAAAGTCAATTGGGATCATGAACTTCCCAACTGAATGGAAATTCATAATCCAGCCATGTTCCAAACCACCAACCAGATTGTATCATACAGTGTGCCGCCAGATTGGGATCATTATTCCCAACTGAATGGAAAAATGAAATTCATGTTCCAAACCACCAGGTTATATCTAGCTATCTATCCATCCATCCATCTATCTATCCATCCATCCATCCATCCATCTACCTATCTCCATCAAATCTCCATGAAATTCTCTTGACCAGCCGAGCCGCGGCGTCACGTCCCGCTTTTGCATCGAGAGATGCATCTCCAGGCGCCGGTCCGAATCCTGGAGGATTTGAGGATTCCATGGGGATTGGATCGGAAAATGTGGTGATTTCGAGTGGTTTTTCAGCACCATTTTAAATAGCAAACTGTGTCAAATTACCAGGGGTATAAATCACAATTTCGAGTGGTTAAACCACCATTTCTATAGGTTTTTCATCACCATTTCTATTGGTTAAGCGATGTAAGAAATTACCAGAGGGTAATGTAACATCTTAAGTGGATTAGACCCTCTGGTATACATACAAAAAAACCGAACTGGAAAGATCCACCATTTTTCATGGGACAAGTCACTATTTCGACTGGGCCATGTTCAAGTTCGCGAACTGCAACAAATTACCAGATGGTGAGTCACACCAGTTTTCATGGCAAAACTCACTATAAATTGTGATTTTCTATAGTTATGTTAGTTATACTTATGTTAGTTTACTACAAATTACCAGAGGGTAACCCGGAAATCCATGCTGATTGCAGCCACTTCAAAATGTGGCGCGAGTGAACTGAGTGAACCAGCCAACATATTAGATGATTTAAGCTGAACCAAGAAAATATGGTGATATTCATGCTGAATTTGAGAGTTAGTTAGAGTATACCAGCAAATATAGCGTGAATTCATGGTGATTGTTTGTGGCAAGTATAACAGGATGTGTTAGTTTTGTTGGCTATTATATTGTATATCTAATATTTTAAAACTAATATCCATCTATCTAACTATCTAACTATCTAACTATCTATCTATCTATCTATCAATCAATCAATCTATCTATCCATCCATCCATCCATCCATCTATCTATCTATCGTTTAGCATAGCAACCTGTTACCCTCTGGTTATCTAACAGTTCGCTATTTAAAAAAAAAACAGAAAAAATAGATCATGAAAATCATGATCTATTGTGATTTCCCATGAATTTCCATGACTTTCCCTATTAACAACGGTGATGTTCCATGGTTTTCCACCCTTCAAAGCCACCCACAGGCCGGATGGCGGCCTCTGCCACCGGCACGAAGCCGCTGCGAGCGAAACCACCTGCAGGATGGGACCCCAAATCGTCGAGAACTCGCGTGAACCGAAACGCCTCAAGAGTGGTTAATAGTGGTTTATTGGATGTATATGTATAATATTGTATAATACAACTGGATGGTTTATGTGCCCCTGAGCTGTGAAAACGCTAAGTTGGTGCGTTTATACGTCCAATAACTCACTATGGTTTATAAATGATATATCACTATGGTTGATGGGGATTATGAACCAACAAACATAACTGGGGGGTCACCACCCTGTAAAAATGGTGGGTTGAACATGGAAACTACCCTCTGGTAAACGTTTACATAGCTATGGAAAATCACCAATTGTAACAGGTAAATGACCAATACTTTGGATTAGCCTCAGGTAATTTAACAGTTTGCTATTGAAAATTGCCATTTAGAGTTGATTTACATCGTAAAAATTGTGATTTTCCATTGATTTTTGTACTGTACGTTTACCAGAGGGTAAATGGTGGGTTTAACGGGAAACATCCTCGAACGAAATGGGTAATTTTTCCAAGAAGGCTTGTTTTTCCATTGCCCGGGGGGTATTCGAAATGTCGAAATAATTTGCGAAGTGAATGACAATGATCTGGAAGCTACATCTAGTTTTCACATTTTCATGAACTATGCCAGATATCCCATGTAATCTTCATCGTAATTCCCAACCTGAAATAAGCTTGGGAAAATTCAGTTATGGCTACCATGGGAACACTGGGTGAAAAACAAAAAGCTCAAACAGTATTTGGTCGGTGTTTTCAACTGGATCATCCCGGGAAAACAGCTATGTTTCAAACACCAACTAGCATCATTGGTTAAAAACCACAACCAAACCAAATGTGACGATCCTAGTTAAAATGCTTGGTTAGGATATCATGCTCAATAAGTCCAATTTTTTTCCTAATGTTAAACACCCCTGGTAAGAACCATGGTCTAGTGGAATTACACCAATCATTCATGTGGGGCGACCCAAAAGTTGGCCGTGTTTTTCTTATGGGATGGGATTACCCAAGTTCTGACTTTATGGATTCAGTTTGTCCACTCCTGGACAGGATCACAACTATGTTGAAATCCCAGTTTGTTGATGAAAATCCCAGTTTGGTTGGTTAAAATCCCACCATCCATTACATACGTAAATTTCCATTTCTGCCAGCGAAACTATGTCAAAATCCCAGTTTGTTGATGAAAATCCCAGTTCGATTGATTAAAATCCGACCTTCTACCGTTTAAAAATTCCATTTCTGTCAGTGAAACTATATGTTATACAAAATCCCGGCTTTCTGTTGCGAAATGAATCCCGTCTTGGTGGCTTGCCCATCTTTCTCGCTTCAAATCATCATTTCATTTCCGAGTCGTTTCCCATGGATTTTTGCTGGTAAAAACCAGTGTCCTATGGATTTTTGCTGGTAAAAAACAGTTTCCTATGGATTTTTGCTGGTGAAACCAGTTTCCCATGGATTTTTGCTGGTGAAAACCATCCATTTTTCCCAAACGCTTCCGCGGTTCAGAGACGCGTTCGCGGGCCGAGTGGCTCAAATCAATGTCTCTCTGATACCAGCGCCGTCGTCCTCCGGCGATGGCCATTGGGAAAGCACCTGTTTTGGTCGCGAGGGATGGTTCACCCTGGAAAAATAAGGGGATTTCGTGGGAGATGGTTGGATTTTTTGGCATGAGAAAATTGTGTTTTAACCAACAAAAATTGTGTTTTAACCAACAAAAATGGTGTTTTAAGCAACAAAAATGGTGTTTTAACCAACATGAATTCACCAAAATTGGAATATCATGCTGATTTCCTGGTTTAAGGTGTCACAAAGTGGTCAAAAAGGAGGCCTTAACGATCAAAAATGAAGGTAAAAACAGCAGCTGTGAGGACTTAACGAGCTCGGAAGCTACTGCACCTATTTCACCACGAAAATGGTGATTACAGTGATAGCTATATTTAAGATATATAGGAAATAACTATGACATTGATATTACTATAGGATACATTAAATACTATGTTATTTCAACAATATCTGAGACTATGGATTGGAATGGGTTGGATATATATATATATATATACATATGTATAATAGTTATATCAACTTGATATATAGTATCACTTACATCGCATCAATAAACTGATGTGTTCCATGGGATTGGAATGTTAATGGAATGAAGTTGTTACATCTAACCAACTTCAGGAAATGTATCTGGATGCGTGCACGAAAATTGCCATATGTGGCGATGGATCAATACCTAATCAATACCAGCTACTTGGGGCTTCAGCCAATGGCACTATCATCTGTATGTGTTTTTCAAACTTTCAACCCCACTCATTTGAGTTTCACCGTTTCACCTGATGTTTTGGTTTGGAGAAATGAAAGTAAAGGCTTCACCTCTATGTTCAACGGATCTGTCGAGTTCCTACGTCTAAGACCAGGGCTCCGTTTTGGGTTCACATTTTCGAATTGCCAGAGGATGATGTTACGGCCAGGCCTGGGAAGGCTTCCCCAACTAACCACCATTGAGGTCGTTATAATTTATCCATGTGATGTTCCATAAAAAATGCCATGACCTACTACAATTTTTACCCCATTACATTCAGTTAGTTATATGATGTTATATCCGATGTTAATATCACCCCTTTAAATTCCGGTGTTTCTGTGGCTTGATACATCCAAATCAACGTAAGCTTGGGCATACTCCCGCATGAAACATGGCTTTGATTCTGTCATGAAAGAAATCGCCTTTCTAAATAGAGGTCTTAATGGGAAAAGCACCCACAAATGGTGGATATCCAATTTTTATATTTGATTACCAGAAGGTTAGCCTCTCATGGTTTTTAGTCTCCTGTCACCTCCTTGAAGCTCCTTTTCCAATGGCTGAGCCATTGAAGTTTTTCAAAATTCTGCATGTCCACCATCTTAGCCCGAGAGTGGTGCACGCAGTGCACACCCGCCTTGGCGTGTTTTCTATACACGAGCCTTCGCCCCCGGCCGTTTGATGTTCTCAGCAATTCCCCGACCCAGCGCCATTACAATGACTGGCCCTGTACGTTTTGAAGTTGACCACGTAGTGTTTAAAATTCGAGCTCCCCGGAGTCTGGAAAAAATCCGGTAAGGCCGCCCATTGAGGTAGCATGGAACAACAGAACAACATCTTCGACAGGCATTCCTTGAGGATTGGTCCTCCAAAATGTAAAGGGCCTCCCCAAAATCAGCCAGTTGAAAATGTGGTTGTTACAAGATGGGGATATCCATTGTACAGTACTATACCGCAATACCCTCTTCACTGGAGATATCTCAAACACATGGCTCGAAACTATGAAATTTATGGATCGAAAAATCGCCTGAAACCTACTTTTGTAAGGATAGAATGGGGATAAAATTAATAGGTACCCTCCTGCAAACTAAGATAGATGTGGAAAACCCACACTTCCAGATCATTGCCCTAGGGAAACCATGGATTTTCAAAATCAATTTACCCTAGGGTATCTAGACCAAACAATGTTGTGATGTTTGATGTGTCCAAAAAGCATTGTCAGAAACCCCAGTGGCAAGTTTCAAGAGAAAAAGGGGATGTTTTAAACCATTGGGGTTTGGGGTTTTCCTGATACTGTATGTTCAAACAAACACATGCAAGGTGGTTCCCCCCAGTTATAAGTTGGTTTATAAACAATAGTAGGTATATGTAGATATGTAGATATATCTACCATAAACCATAGTTATTGGAGTTATTTGCACCAGCTTAGCTAACGAACTGGGGCACCACCTTGATGGGAACCAACACCACAAGTCCCTCAATTGCCGCACACTGATTACTACAAGGGCCTTTTCGTTAATGGATGGGGGTTAGTTGCACCAACATTCACATCACGTGAATGGGGAGCACCAGCTTGTAGGTCGTGCACGCCAGTATCATCCCAAATTCCCAGCTCTTGAGCCCTCCATTCGGCATTCTGCCCAAGTGCTGTATGACCCACCAAAGGGATCTGCTGGAAACAGGACGCGATTCCTGCGGACACGGAAAGGACATACTTTGGCAACATGTCAAAATCCACCATTTTTTGGGAGGTGTCTTAAAATGGGGTTCCAAAAACCATGGGTTTAAATACTAAAATGGTCTGATTTTGGATGATTGGGGGTACCCCCATTGTATGAAAGCACCATTTGACTCTTCAAATTGACAGGGGCAAACAAGCAAAGGCTTGAATATAAGACTGCACATCAGAAACATATGGTATTCCTCCTTTAAATTCCCATGTCTGACTGAAATCCCTTCTATATCTTCTCTGGTCATTCATAGTACAGTAAAACATCACATGTGTCAATGGGGTCGCCCTAAATCATCTAAATCCTCTGGTTGATAGCTGCCGGTGGAGCAATGGGAAATCTACAGCAAATCCAGGCATTGATGTGTTCAAATGCGGAAAAAAAAAAGGGCCTTGCTGGTTCGGCGTCGCGACATAAATCGAGATTTCGAAGTTCCAGGAAAATGTCATCATCCAATTCTGGTCGTTTACCATCGTTTACCCAGAATGGCTGTGCAGAATGGGATGCATACGTAAGGACCCGTCAAAAATGCACAAAATTGATATATATATATATATATTATGTGTATATATATTATGTGTATATATATATATACGTATATATATATATATATATATTGATATTGATATTGATATTGATATTGATGTTGATATTGATATCGATATCGATATCGATATTGATATTGATATTGATATCTTTCCTCCTAGAAACCGAGGTTGAGCATTGAATCTCTTGATTTTCGAGGCGCTTTTTCAGCCATGTTCAACCCCAAAGCATGGATGCTTCATGGAGCTTGATGACCCAAAGATCTCCCGAGAAATCTGGGTGAAATAGCGCTATATGATGCAAGGTAATGCCCCAGTGCGTTAGCTAAGTTGGTGCAATAAGTCCAATATCTAGGGTAGGGGTTATATCTATAGTTAATCAGGATTATAAACTAACGTTCACATCACGTTTGGGGGGTACCACCTTATGCGAACTAATTTCTTGATCATTCAGGTGGCGAACAACCCAGGACTCGTAGAATTTCAACTTCGCCACCAGGGAAAGTTCTTTTACCACAAAAAGGTCATTGAGCGATGCGATTTTCCAATGGGTAAATCATCCATTACCTATGAAACATTTACTGGTTGGTGGTTGAGCCTACCCCTCTGAAAAATATGTTTCATCAGTTGGGATGATGAAATTCCCAACTGAATGGAAATTCATAAAAGCCATGTTCCAAACCACCAAGCAGTTTATAAAATGGTATGTTTCATTTTCCATGTATCATTCATAGTTACATTTTCCATAGCTATGTGAAACATTCTTAAACTACCAGAGGCTAGTTTAAGGGGAAACAATTGCACTGAAGTAGGCATCCAGTTGGTTTTGGCTGTTCCAGCCACCGTTGAGCAAACCAGAGGGTATGACTTAAATCCCATTCTATCCCCAATGATGGTGGATGTTCCATTGGATTACTACATCAAAAATCCCGTTCAAAGTAGCTGAATCCCCATCAAACCACAGTTTTGAATGGTTAAATCCCTACATTTATAGTGGATTTTCAATTGACTTCCTATATCTAATTCCATCAAAAGTGGCTTAATCATGCTTAATCCCCTCAAGACCATCATTTTCCATGGCTAAATCCCTACAAGGTGGTGCCCCATATTTAGCTGACTTGATTTATACTAGCTGAACTACGGTTTGTGGTAGCTATATCGAAGTAGTTCATGAGATTTTACAAACCAACTTCTATCTGGAGGAACCACCAGCATTCAGACCATTCAACAACTTATAACCATCATTTTTCGCCATGAAACCATCATTTTTCGCCATGAAACCATCATTTTTCATCGTGAACTCCTCAAGATTTCCAGGGACGTTCCCCACATCTCCACCCGAACTCCTTGTCTCAAGATCCAGGTCCGCCAAACGGCGGCACCTCAGCGAAGAGGAGCGCGAAAAACGCGCCGCTGCGATCCTTCGGAAAAATTTGGACATGGGAAACCTGACAAAGCTGAAATCTTCAGGATATACCCTCTGGTTATTGAACGTAGCTATGGAAGCCATGACCCACAAAAGGTTCGATGATTTGACAAACAGCTAGACAGCTCCATTGATTTTCTGGATTTTCCATGGCTATGTTAAATAACCAGTGGGTACATAGAATGATGGTTGGTGGTATACCTACCCCTCTGAAAAATGATGGATTTCGTCAGTTGGGATGAAATGAACTTCCCAACTTTTCATGGAAATTCATAATCCAGCCATGTTCCAAACCACCAACCAGTCTAGGAGGTATATGGAAGTATATGGAAGCATATGGAAGTATATTGTTAATGGCCCTGCGGTTCATGGAAAATATGTATGGAAGTATCAATTGTTAATGGAATAATGTATGGAAATCTCAACTTTTAGTGGTAAAACTGTATAGAAATCTCAACTTTTAATGGCAAAATGTGGTAAAATGTATGGGGATCTCAACTTTTTGTGGTAAAATATGTGTATCTATCTATATATATATATATGAGTTTGTAAACATCTTATAACTTGGCTTTCCTGGCTCAGAACGCCAGTGTGCCTCCACCCCTCCACCGCCACCGAACTCGTTGATGTTCCGTTTCGACATGTGGATTAGTTCCAGGAAACCCGGAATAGGAAACCATAGGAACATGTGGGTTTCATGGGATTTATAGTTGATTTTTGTGAACGCTAAGTTGGTGTGCTTATAACTCCAATTTCACTATGGTTTATGCTAGATATATCTATACTTACTATGGTTTATAAGCCAACGTTCCACTACTGGAGGGGCACCACCAAACGTATCCTACCAACGTTGTTAAAACCCAGCAAAGGTGGTTGCATCAAAAACTCGGTTGTTTTTTTCACCCACCAAATTTGGAATTTCACGGGGGTTCGAGCTGGCACTCTTAGGCTGTTTAGATCCTAAGAATGGAATTTCTGCAGATGGTTCTGCGGCAGATCTGCGGATATAGGGATATACCAATGGATATGAGGCCTCGTAAGTGGCATTTCAACAATTGATAGCAGATACCCAAAAAGGATTCCAAAATCTGTGGTCCCCTGGGTTTTTGAAATATTGACTCATCCCCGTCTCAATTTCATCCCAGGCAGATTAGCGTTTTTTCAGTGTGATTCAGGCACATGGGATCTTGACCAAGAACGCTAAGGGGTCTCAATGGTGAGTGCCAGTGCGCTAAGAGATTTTGGTCGTGATTCTAACCAGGTTGGATGTTCTTTTTTTTGGTAGGTTTCAACAACGTGTCCTCTGTAAACATCACTGGTTGGTGGTTGACCTACCCCTCTTAAAAATATGATTTCGTCAGTTGGGATTATGAACTTCCCAACTAAATGGAAATTCATAATCCAGCCATGTTCCAAACCACCAAGCAGCTATATTGTTTATTACTATTTTTTATCATTAGTATTACTAGTATTAGTATTATATACACATTGTTAGAGTTCTGTTATCCCCATTTAAAGTCCCACTACTATGTGGGTTTGCCACTGTCTAAAGACCCCAACCTGGATGTTCTTTGACCCGAAAAAAAACCTGACAAAATTCATCTGCGAAGCCCCGAATCCATGGTTTTCACTTAGAGATGCATCACTTACGGCAAGTGGGCAATACCCCTAGTATATGCCAGCTATAGAAATATCAACCGTTATATGGACTATATATGGCTTATAAATACCAGTTACTCTAGATGTTATAATCCAGTAAATCAGCTATACTACGTATCACTAACTGGTATGCCAGCCTGGCTTACTAAAAAAAGGCGTGTACTATCACTACCTATCACTTACTATTACTATCAGTTACTTACTATATATGGCTTATAAACCAGCTATAACTGCTATACTGCTATACCAACCCCAAGTTCCATCCCCTTAAACGTTTCAAGTCTCCAATTCTTCGCCGGGTGACTCGCCGTTCTCCTTGTAATAGATCCAGGTCTGAGGATTGCTGTCCACCACCTGGCGCGAAAGACGAAGAGCAAAAAGCGGGCCCGGTGATTTCCTCAACACTGATCATATCGCACAGGTATAAATATATATATACATACATATGTATGCATGCATGCATGCATGTAGTTAGGTATGTATGTCGGTAGGTAGGTATGTAGGTAGATATGTAGGTATGTAGGTATGTAGGTATGTAGGTATGTAGGTATGTAGGTAGGTATGTAGGTATGTAGGTATGTAGGTAGGTATGTAGGTATGTAGGTATGTAGGTACGTACGTATGTAGGTATGTAGGTATGTAGGTATGTAGGTACGTAGGTATGTAGGTAGGTACGTACGTAGGTATGTAGGTATGTAGGTAGGTAGGTATGTAGGTATATAAGGTATGTAGGTATGTAGGTATGTAGGTATGTAGGTAGGTATGTAGGTAGGTAGGTATGTTGGTATGTAGGTATGTAGTTACGTACGTATGTAGGTATGTAGGTATGTAGGTATGTAGGTACGTAGGTATGTAGGTATGTCGGTATGTAGGTAGGTATGTAGGTATGTAGGTAGGTATGTAGGTATGTAGGTATGTAGGCATGTAGGTATGTAGGTATGTAGGTATGTAGGTAGGTAGGTAGGTATGTAGGTATGTAGGTATGTAGGTATGTAGGTACGTAGGTATGTAGGTATGTAGGTATGTAGGTATGTAGGTATGTAGGTAGGTAGGTATGTAGGTATGTAGGTATGTAGGCACGTACGTATGTAGGTATGTAGGTATGCAGGTATGTAGGTATGTAGGTATGTAGGTATGTAGGTATGTAGGTATGTAGGGATGTAGGTATGTAGGTATGTAGGTATGTAGGTATGTAGGTAGGTATGTATGTCTGTATGCACGTACGTACGTACGTACGTACGTATGTATGTGCATGTATATATATTTTTTGTCGCTATATATATATATATATACATATATATTTAAATATACGTATGTATGCATACATATGTCTCTCTGTCTGTCTGTCTGTCTGTCTGTCTGTCTGCCTGCCTGCCTGCCTGCCTGCCTGCGTGCCTGCCTGCCTGCCTGCCTGTATGTATGTATGTATGTGTATATATATATATGTATGTATATATATATGTATATAT
>Ga0126342_10003623_pt1 | contig 25674 bp, 26 predicted proteins | sample Cyp1metagenome_FD_92528 | JGI IMG/M metagenome (GOLD analysis project Ga0126342, IMG submission 92528) | Coral microbial communities from Lord Howe Island, Old Settlement Bay, Australia - Cyphastrea 1 metagenome | ecosystem: Host-associated > Invertebrates > Cnidaria > Coral ... | reverse complement strand
TACACATTTGGTGTGCATGTGGATGAAAATCCAAGAATTACATGGAATCAAAAGCCTAAGGGATATTCAAAAAACAAAACCCAAATTAATTGCAATTGAACCCAAATTAATTGCAAATCCTTTTTTCATCCACACCATTGTTGAAACGCGAGGTCGATGGTCGAGGTCCCACCCGATGTTGCGAAGTCATTTAAGGTTGAAACTTCAATGGGCTCATCATGGGAGAATGCTCATGATTATTGATGTAGACACAAAAAACGCATGTATATGTGTATATATATATATACATTTCTCTCTCTCTCTCTCTCCAATCTCGGAATGCATGTATATATATCTACATATGTATATAAATAATTATATACATTACATACATAAACACTAATTATATGTCATCTATAAAATTGAGATTCCATCATCTATCCACAAGACCAACCGACGCCCAAGGTGCCAGCTTGTTGAGCGAGGTGAAAGAGGTTCCTCCGGTGTTCGGGCATCTTCCACAAGAACGGTGGTTCGACCCGGTGTTCAACGACAATGGACGTAAACAGGCATGTACCTTCAATAAATGTTTTTTTGTAGATCAAGCGTGTGATTGGATTGAATATGTCTAAGTAAGTGAACTCATGCAAACACAAAAGTGGATCACAGGACAGGTTGTCACCATGTATGGTGATATATAGAGGTAAACAGAGTGCTTTTGATTGATAGCATGAATCAGTAGTACAACTCCCAAATGCTCCATGTTGACAAGCCAAGAGTGATCAGCTCCCAGAAATCCTCTGCTTGGATTTCATCTCTGGCACTGGGGCGAAGGAATTCCTCGCAGCGGATAGGTTGCGGGGAGGAGCCGAACATCCAGTGAGTTGAAGTGAAAAAATTGCAGCAAACCCATTGCAAATGATGCAAAGTCTTCGGGTCCCCTAAAATCCATGGGTTCATGATCATGTTCCTAAAATTGCCACTTAGATACATTTGGGGTAAATTGTTTATATATATATATGCATTATATATATATACATATGTATGCCGCATATATAACATTTTCAAACGCCCTGAAATGGTGATTTGATTTGTCATTGTCATGTTTGCTGCTCCTCCCCTCTACACAGGCTGCATGGACAGGTTCACCTTATATTGCTAACCCCTAAAAAAGTAGCAAAGGCTAATGATTTCAGCAGAACTTGTCTTTTTGCACTAATTCTTTTGGAGCTTGCGGAGGGGCCTCCGGCTATCCGCTTTTTTTAATGAATGACTCGTCATTTTTGGCAACGCACATATTTTGGGTGAGGTTGAGGCGATGATTCCGCGCCCAGGTCATGAAAAACAGCTGAGGTCAGGGATTGAAACCACAACTCTCGGCCCCGCTCCAAAGATCTCCAAGCTTCCAAGTGTGCATGATGCTTCCCTCACATGGCTCCCCAGAAGCCTGGATGATCAGAGGCCATGGTGGGGTATTTCTTCCATCGCGAATCGCAATGTCGTCTAGATAATTCTTTATAACAAACCACGGTTTCTTGGAGAGTGCCTAATCTAAGAGCGCGGCGCCAACTCCAAATCCCAAACGTTCAAATTGAGAAGCTCCAGCACTCCAAGACTACACAATTGAGACGCTAAAGCTGCCCAGCCTGAAGGCCTAAATCAGCTGAAATGCGGTTTAGCTGAAACGATCACCCAAGAAACCTGGGACACCCCTCAAAAACGGAATATGCGGGCTCCTTTTCATAATTTTCAACAGCCAATGATGGTTCCTGTCCTGGTCATCCAGCCAAGTGTAACACCGTTGCAGTCGGTTATATTTGATCATAGGGTCCCTCTTTTCTTGCTTGCCCAGCCTGATGCAACCGGCCAAACATGTAAGATATTATACAGAACCTTATATGCCAGCTAAGCATGGGAACCTTGCATCAAGCAAACGTTGTGAAAGCTTACCTAGGCATGGGATATGAATAGATAGATGCAATCATGGTCATGTTCATCGTGAACAAATCGATACAACCGAGTCAGGCACTGGTATGCAACCAATCGTCATCTAAGTTACATGAACTTCAGCTATACCTACATTCATTACACAATAATAATGAACACATAAAAACAATAAACTTTGGTCAACACCAAAGTCATCAACTGCACAATTTGATAGTTATACCTTTGATTCCAGTATGTATATATATATATATGTGTGTGTTATACTGATCTTATGCCAATTTTAACCAACTACAAATATACGCGTTGTATTTCAACATCTCGTCTCTCCCCATTAAATCAACGACGCCTGGACACATCTCTGAAGCTCCTGAAAAATGCTGCACTGCAAGGCCTGGAGGACACTGGAGGATCGAAATCCTGGTGGGAGATCCTGGGAACTGTTGTTAACTGGCGTCAAAAACCTGGCGAAACAATGGATCAGAAACCAGTTACAAACCACTGAAGTAAACCTAGGACCATGTAAGAAGAGAAGTGATAAATTGATTGAATTATTGTTCTATCTTTCTGAGGCTTAGTATACAAGTATATATTCCAATAGGCCAGGCAAATAATATTATATGTATTGTGGGAAACGCATAGCTGTCACATGGCTTGCACCATCTAAGCAATCACCCAAATTTGGCCTAAAATGGATCAGAATGGATAGATGATCCCAAAAAAATGTGGCAAACTCCTGGCAAATACAAGCCAATACCCCCTGAACGTTCACATCAGCAAGAACTGAGTCCTTCACACATCAACACCTTCATCATTATCATGAGTGTCGTCGGCATCATCATCATCGTCATCATCATCATCATCATCATACTGATAAAAAAAAATAATTGTCGTCATCACCATCATCACTTAATCACCATCATCACCATCACATGCTACGTTATAGAGATGATCAGTAATGCGCTGATACGGTATTATTGTGGAGCTATTTGGTCAAGGACTGCGACTTGCACGTCTGCAACGTCTCAATACGACACTCCCCGGGCCCCGAAAAGTCAGTCGTCGCACCTTGTCAAAGTCAGAACCTGCAAGTGTCACAGTGTCTAGCTTAGCTTCCCTGCTACCAGCAATCAAGTGCACCCAATACCCATTTACATAATAATTTGTATATATGTGCGTTTATGTAATTATACATAATCATACGCATATATATATATTATATACATATATAATCATGTGTATATAAATATATTACATATATGTATGTATATATATATATATTATATACATACGTATATATATATATATATATATGCATATATATATATACACAATTATTTACATGTATGTATGTACGTACGTACGTACGTACGTACGTACGTACCTACGTCTGTCTGTCTGTCTGTCTGTCCGTCCGTCCGTCCGTCTGTCTGTCTTTGTGTGTGTGTGTTATAGTTATATATGAATATATTATATGATGTTTCCACATGCAACCACTGACCGAAACACTATTAGTTCCATTGTCACACTGAAACACATTTCCGGCGCCTGGGTCCTGCATGGGATGCGGCTCAGTGGGATCTTTTAATCCATGGCAGCTCTGGAGAAAGTGCTTCCATATGCACTTCATATCCTTGCATATGGGTGTGTCTGAAAATAGTGTACCCCTAAACCTAATGGTTTTGCTGATCATTATCCCTATTAAATGGCTATTTCATTGGGAATATACCCTATTTTCAGACAAACCCATATTGCTGTCCGCAGGATTCCGGATGCTCTGGCTTTGCTTCAAGAGAAAACGCTTGATCTTTTGCATCCAGCCTCAACGCCTGCATTTAGGAAACATAGATAGACATGCTCGGACTTGTTGAGCTAAGCAAGAGCTGATTAGCAAGCAAAGCCAGAAGGGAGGCCGGCGATTGCAAAATATGTTCTATTGAATAATTTATAAACTGCGAGGAGGGGACAGGAAACAAGCAAAGGGATGCATGCCAAATGTGACGCCGATGTCTTGAACTCAGGACTCCCTCTCGTATTTTTGAATGTGCAGAACTTTTTCTGCCAATCAAAAGCGTCACCAGTTCACACATGACATTCTGACTCATGAGTTTCAGGCCGCTCTTCAGAAAACCAAACAACACATTGCATACCATAAGGCCATCTGCAAGCTGCAGAATCCATTGGGCTCCGAAATATCATGGCTAGCTCATCGAACCACGACACTGGGTGACCCCACCAACTATCATAAAATATCTGTCGGCTAAATTCATTCCCCGGACAACTTGCAACACTAGCTGTTGAAGTACACAACAATAAGAAAAGAACGAAGCCCATGGGTTTCCCTCCATGAATGCAGCTTCTCTGAGGTGAAATGTTGAACCTTGAAGTCATGAATGATCCGTGTCTTTCACGTGACCCCTCCTAATTTGATACAAAGACATGGGATCCGCGTACTGGAAATGGCTCAAGATTCTTGAGCCCCCCCAAAAAGGGATGCCTTTCTGACAAGTCAGCAAATTGCTGGGCCCATCCGCACCCTTTTTCGGGCCATACACATGTACAGCTTAAACCTTCCATGGAATCCAGCAATGGCTATTTCAAACAGGAAAATCATCCTGCAAACCACAAGACAATGCGGTTCTGGGTTGGTTATCCGAAGGGCACCCATATCTATCCTCCAGTAAACTAGCTGTTGAACAACGGTTTGTTTATAGTTGATTTTCCTAATATGATAGTGACTATATGTGACTATAGTGGTTTTCCATAGCCATATGTGAAAATACCAGCAGGAAAATCTGTTAAATCTGTTAACTATATAAATATAATAAATATAGGAAAATCTGTTAACTATATAAACTATATAAATATAATATATAATTATATATACACAGTATATTATTCCAACCACCAGCCACCCAACTGGGCGTGTGACGCTGGTGCTTCCTGAAGGAGCGGCGACTCACTGGATGACCCAGGCTTAGCCATGTGGGGACCCAGTACAGCCAGCGATTTTTTTGGTAAACAAATACCATAGTAATCACTGATAGAAATAAGTAATCCTACTGATTCAGTAGAATAGATAGAAATCTACTGATAGAATCACTAATCCTACTGATTCATTAGAATAGATAGAAATCCTACTGATTGAAATAAGTGGCTAATCCTGGCCCTGGCTAATCAATGCTAATCATAGTAATCACCAGTTAAAGATAGAAACCCTAGCAGTAAAATCCTACTGATCTATTAGTGGGGATTTACTGTACTTTTCTATATCTTTTTAGGCTGGTAAATCTAAAACTAACGGTTCATCCCCATCATGAGCTGCTGCAGTTCAAATCCACCCATAAATTGTGCATAGCAAAGAACCAATCAGTGACTTATGGTGGGTTTGATTCATCAGCTATGGACTATGGTTGACTTATTGATACCACTAATGCATAGCAAACAATAAATACTTCATAATCAGAACCAATCAATGAACTGTCATCAAAACGACAGAAAGACTTCGGGACACCTATGTCTTTCCATCCTCAGCAAAGCTCCCTGCGCACCGTCCATGCATGGCCCCAGTTCGCATTCGGTGCACCATACCTCACGAGAACGAACTGGCAACTGGTCGACCAATGCATCCCTACGGTAGACGAGTTACCTATGAAAAGTGATTGTCCATGGCCATGTTACCAAAGGGATCCATGTTGGGAATATCGGTATATCTTTCCAACATCTTTTAACTCAACGCCTCAATTCCTGCAGTGACATAGATATGGAAAAACATGGAAAATCCATGCTCACTCACCACGAAGGGGTCATTAATTTACTAATTTATGAATATATACAATTATAAATTTAATTTACCATATATATATTATTTATATATTAATTTATATGAATTTCCCCTTCGGTTTCAGCGTTATTTCAATTTACCAAATGTCATCCATTCCACTGGCATGATTCGATGGCATTCCGAGCGCCTGTGACTCTCGCCATCTCGGTAGCTGGCGGCTGTTGGCCCTGAGCCAGCCCCATGCGGGCCTGCTTGACCTGGATAAACATCTCAGGAAACCATAAGGCGCTGCCAGTGGTGCCCCCCAGTTACGATTTAGTTCAAAACTCAGTCACTATCCATATAACAACATATAAATATCCAGAAATCCTAGTTAACCTACCTATGATACTTTTGAACCAAGCTAGGCACCAGCTCGCAGGAATCACTTCGTTTCGGGGAAAATTCACAGAAGACTCTTGTTTTTAATACCCCAGATTTGGGAACAAGGGCATGAAAAGTGACTGTGGGAGCCCTACATCAGCCTCTTTGGTCGCAGCCGTGCCTATAACATTGTATTTCTGAAATCTTGGGTATGGACTGGTATGGATACCGTCGAATGAGGATACCTGATATTAGTGCTCTCTTTTTTGGCTGGTTTGTATAGCCTTTTGCAGTCTGCACCGTGACGCAACATATACATGTTGGGGCTACACATTTCAAACAAACAGTGCTAGAAAGCCTCAAGCGGTGTCTGTTGCATCATGAATCATGACCACATCAATACAAACAACATAATAAATGATAATGAACAATAATCCCGCCCATATGAAATACAGCCATAGAAACCCTGGTTTAGGGTTCATTATCGTGGGATATTCGGGTTTTAAACTATTGCTATGACATATTAGGATGGAGTGAACTGTCATATCATGCTTGATAATACCACGGCCCTCTCCGTTCGGAGATCTAGGCGTAGCTACCCTCTGCACCTGACATCGTCGATCCGGGGTTCGTCGGTAACATCAGCCTGACCAGCACCCCGGGATGAGCACCACCTATGGGAAAATAACGGTTGCTTTTGACCATGGCACACGTAACGTACGTTAAGGGTTAATTAGAGAGAACAGTTGCCGTCATGTCTCAGTTGTCTGGAGTTATGGTGGCAATCATGTAAGTATGTAACATCTAGTCAACCCAGGTGTTTCAAATTCAAAGGTGTCCTCTAGAGACTCTAGATTTCCCTCAAGCCAATTCTTGGAAAAGTATAAGTGCGTGTACTCAAGGACTCCCATGACCACCTTCCATGCAGATCCTGTTCAACTGGGCTTTCAAACACGGAAGGGTTTTGGGACATGCCAGCCAGGGTCCACATTCAGGGTAGCACCAATCAAAAGCAAACATGGATCCAGACCGCTTACCTAGTGTCCCTTGCATCACAGAAAACTACAAATATTGAACTCCAGGCAAAACTGTGGTGGATCAAAAAAAAATGGGCACATGACCAAACGTCCAAATAGTTGCCAGGAAGTGCAGTTCGCGTGGGTTTTTTCGGCGATGATTGATCTCCACAAAGTGACCCGCCTGGGGATATTTGGGCCAGCACCGCAAGCAGCACCGCATGGTTGAGCCTACCAACAAAGGGGCTGTCCAGGTGAGGTGGTCCCATGGATAGACAAAAAGCAAGATCAAAACATTCAAAATTATGATAAGTGCGGGTCCAATCATGGTATATATTTAACAATGCATATATATATAATATGTATATATATATGATGTGTGTTTGAAAATCATGACCATATACTTAAAAAAAAAAAAAACTTTTACTAATTGATCGTAATTGATGAATTCAATATTTTGCAAAATTAATTCTGACAAATTCTAACATAGTCTGACCAAACATTGTTAGTGATTCAGTGGTCTGACTGGGCGGCCCCTGGGGCCAGATCTTTTTCATCTTCCACGCGCTGTCGTCCACACGAGAGCTCAACGCCTGAGACGTGGCTGCCATGGCCCTTCATGATCCAAAGTTCATGTGTCTCATCTAAGTCAAAAATGAATCTGAAAACTATAAACTGCATATGGTATCATATGGTCAATTTTGGATTGTGACAACTGTATGAGGAATCTGAAAGTTTAACATCCACCCAAAAGGTGTTGGCGTTGGTGTTGGTTTTTGTTGGCAAGAGGCTGCTAAACTTTCCAGGTGCCAAACTATCTTCTTAGTGTGCCTTGCTTCCAACACTTTGTACGACCGTCAATTTTTTGTTCGATTTGATGGAATAGTGTGATTGGCTTCGTTTTTGGTTTACCGGCTTCGTTTCCAAAAAGGAAAAGGACGAAAGGAAAAGGAAAAGGACAGGAAAGGGAAGGAAAAAGGAAAGGAAATAGGAAAGCAAAGGAAAAGGAAAAGAACAGGAAAGAAAAAGAAAGGGGAAAGAAAAGCAGAAAGGAAAGGAACCTGATCAGGAAAAAGGAAAGGAAAAGTAAAGGGAAAAGGAAACGAAACAGAGAAGGAAAAAGAGAAGGAGAAGGAAAGCGAAAGGAAAGGAAGGGAGGAAAGAAAGGAAAGGAAAGGAAAGGAAAGGAAAGGAAAGGGAGGAAAAGGCCGTCGTCTGGTCAGAGCTGTCTTCGTGAATTTTGGTTTTGTTTTTAGCTTCGTTGCGGATCACCGACAGAAACCACTCCGAAAAAAATGTCAAAGGAAAAAAGATAGCAACGAAATTGAAATCAAAAGGCAGAAAGGAAGGATGACCGTGCAAAGAAAAACAAAGGGCAAAGAATGCAAGAAGAAAAGGACGAAGCAGTATAGGTCTTCCAGGAAAGAGGCTTCGGCTTCATTTTTCGTTTCCCGGCGTCATTTCCCAAGAAAACCGCTATTCCACTTTTAATTTCGGATGTGCCTCGAAGAAGTGCAATTTGTTTGACCTGTAATGCACCATCACCTGAAGACCTCCAAGACCCAGCCATTCAATTTATTTTTTTCCTGATTGTTTTGACCATGGCCCCTGTCACTACTGTTTAACCAGAGGATTGATAAGGGACACAGAGCACCCAAAGGAGAACTCAATACTTCCAATGTCAAAATGAGACAAAAGAACAGCTCTGCCCTACACCGGACTTCTGGGGAGTGTTTATCAAGGCTTCTCAAACATGACCGGCTTCTCAAACCCTTCATCTTGCCAGGTGGCACTGAATAGATCACAGGCCGCGGATCGTGATGCTTTTCATCATGATGGGCTCAACAGGTCTGTCCTGTTGAGAATAGACCTGCAGGGTGGCCATGGCCATGTTGGATAGGCTGCTTGTTGGCTGCTTCTTTGGGATGCTATCTGTATAATGACACTGACACTGTACCCTGCCAGCTGCCAGACGGTGGTCCTAAAATAACACGTGCTCGAGAAAAAACTCCTATAACCAGGTGCTTTCAACGTCTTTATAAAACTGTCTGCTTGGCGCGAACTTCGAACCTTGGAAATCTTGACAGCAGTGTCGTAACCCTTGATGACCTGGTGGTTGGGATGTTTCACAAATGAGCCAGCCATCCCAACAAAATCCTGATCAAACGGATTCTATTTGACCATTCTGACCAGGATTGTCATGAATTATCTGAATCAACTATTCTGATCAGGTTGATTTTTGTGGTGTTTCTTCTTGAATGCTGCTTTTTATTCAAGAATAATCCAACCTGCCTGGACGCCCCAAGACAATTTAACAAACAAATGGATGGAACTGACCAAAACATGCTGAAACCACCGACCAGAAACCTTTCCAAAGACTGGATGTCTTGACTCACCACGAGAAAACCAGTCCAAAAAGGTATTGTCTTTCACCTGAGCCCACATCCACCCTTGACATCTAACAGCATCTAACACTCCAACATTAAACTCATTAAACCCAGGAAAATTCGGACCTGGACTGCGCATGACACATAGGCCTTAAATTCATGTTCTGTGGCGGGTGTCTTCGACTCACTGCAGACGAGAGTTCGAGTTGTAAAATGAGAGATTTGTCGACCGTGCAAAAATGTCGAGGGGACCTTGGCCAACCCATGCCCCATCTTGAGGAATTAACCTTTATCAACCTATCTCTACATGATCTACGCATCGAGTTGCGTTGATGAAGAACTGTGATCCGCCAGAATTGGCTTGCCCAGTGTTCGCCATAGACAGGGTCCCCGCTGAGTTGCTATCATCTGATATGAACTCGTCCTGAGGGCTGGGCGACCTGAAAGAGATGCTTCAGAAGGCACTTATAAGCCTTACTTCGATCCATTGGATTTACTTGACTCATAAACCACTCCAAAATCAGGTCATACGATGTAATACGCACCTGAAAGGTCGAGCCAGCAAAATCACGTCCCCCCTCCCCGAAACAAAATCGGGCTAATCTTCCTCAATTACCCAACAAGACCCCCGGTCCCAAAAAATCACCGCGCGCGACAGCTCGTGACCGGAGGGGGTCCTGGATGTTTCCACCATTGAATCGCTTCTCTGGCTGATTGGTCGCCAAGTTGGTGAAACTACCATCTTCAGGGCCACCCGTGCCAGCATAGGGGCTGAAAGGATCCTAGCATGCTGCTGGAAGGAGCGAATTCAAGAGATATATGTATATACACAAGGACGCAAATAAATGCATGCACATAAATATGCAATTATATGCACATATATAAATAAATAATTAATTAAATAAATAAATAAATTATATATAATTATATATATATTGAACAAAATGAATTTATACCGTATATTTATATATGTACAATTACAGGAACATATCTTATATACACGTCGTCTGTGTGTGTGCGGGGGTGAAATCGCGTTCTCTCTGTCTCTCTCTCCCATCTGTCATGGGAGCAGCATGTTCCTGGACCTTTAGGGCATCTTGCATGAACCACGGTCACCATGTTTCATCATTCTGGATGTGTGTGAAGCTGTGAGCTATGGATAGCCATGCCGTCTTCTTCTGTGAAAACACTGCCAGGCCCAAATGTCAATCAGCAATCAACCACAAACACAACCAATCATGGAAATACAAAATCCTCACTACATACATCATTGCACCATCCAAGCCCGTAGGCACTCTAATCTGTAGATATCTATAGGATTCTATAGGCATCTAAAAGCAGCGTGCAGTGCCACAGTCCCGAGCATTGGGACATCCAAACTGGACCATAAAGTTGGGGATGACGCGATGGAAGTGAACTCCGTCGTAGAAGCCCGTCTTCGCCAGGTCAATGAAGTTGGAGGCTGTGCGAGGCACGCGGTCCAAGAAAATCCTGAGCTCAACATGAGGGGCCACGTTCATCCAATATCCACATATCATCCCCATATCTTTTCTTGGTCAGCCTCCCAACGTTTTTTTCCGCAAGAAAAGAGCATAAGGAGGGCTCAGATGGGATTTTGTTCACTGCTTGGCTTTTGCCTCCAAGATACTCTGCCTCAATCTCCCCCATTGAGGTCTCCATCACCGCTACAGGATTTCCCTTCACCATTCCTTGGTTGCAATGTCTGGGCATCCCTCAACGCTCGTTTCCTTGGGAGAAACACCCTTTGCCGCTGCCGGGATGATGGATTAAGCACCATTCAACCATTTCACCAACATATCAGGTGATGATGTAAACGTCCATGATCATCAATGATCAATCATCGATCACCAATCAAAATTCAACAATCGTCAATCAGCCACCATTTAAAAACCTTCAATTTTCGATCATAAAACATTAAACATCAATCATGAATCATCATCAATCATCATGAATCACTCATCAATCACTAATCAATCACTCATCAATCATTCAGAAATCACTCCTCAATCACTCCTCAATCACTCGTCACTCACTCGTCACTCACTCGTCACTCACTTGTCACTCATTCTTCATCATCATCATCATCATCACCATCATCCTCATCCTCACCCTCATCCTCACGCTCATCCTCATCCTCATCCTCATCCTCATCATCCTCATTATCACCATCATCCTCATCCTCATCCTCACGCTCATCCTCATCATCATCCTCATAATTCTCATCATCCTCATCATTGTCTTTCTCCTCCTTATCCTGCTCATCATCCATTAAAAAAGGCAATCTTCAACATCTTCGTACCAGTCCACAACATCACAGCTGTGCTGTCAGTTTCCCCATCGCAAAAAGAAAAACAGGGCCGGGTCCCACAAGTCACCGTACCATGTGCTGCTGAATTTCCGAAGGTCACTTCATAGGGCTCCTCCCCCTTGGTCAGCGCCTTCAGCTTTGAGATGTCATAGGCATCACTTCCTGATGAGAGAAGACCGTGACTGGAGCCACCAAGAGGGACACAAAAAATGAGTTGAGCATCACGAGATCATTCCATGACTCGGCTGGATGAAACTTGTGGCCATTTCAAGCAGTGTAGAAGCCAGCATGTAACCAAATCATCTGGCACCCAACAGCTTCACTGGATGTCCGCTTCACTGATGCCAGATATCACTGCCATCTTTCCCAACCCCCAGGGCCCCCAAGGAGGATCCCCTAAAAGGCCGGCGCCTTGAAGTGTCTGAAAGACATATCCAGGTCGCACCCCCGCTTTCTCTCCAGCACCTCCCTGAAAGACCTGGCTGGATTTCATTATCCGACATCATACCCACCTGGGTAACTGGAAGTTGGTGACATCATTTATCTACCCTGCAAGCTGGCAACTGGAATCGTCTATCAATGAGGTAGAAATTCATTGCCAGATCTGATTCTGCGCTTACAGGGTCTCCCATGATATGTGATTATTAGAAAAGTATCTGCAAGCGCACAATGCTGAACAATGATGCCACAACTTCAAAGACCCAGCGAATACATCGGACTGTATTTGATTATCCATCATACAGAATTATATGATATTATATGTATATATTATATATATGCTTACATGATGTTGCTGGTACCTACCGATGAAGCATCAAAACAAGGAGACGCATGTGCAAGAGCTTAAAAACGGAGAAACAAAGGCACGTGGTAGATGCCCAGGTCACTTTCTGTCATCCTGCTCTCTGAGTCCCAGTTGTTTAAATAGACCGAATCAAACCATCTCGTAAAATTAAATCATAAACAATAAACCGCCATCAGCTGCGTGTGGGCATGGGCAGGCGCCAGAATTTAACACCTTGCATAGTTTTTGTCGGGTACAGTAGATCTCCGCTTTCCAACTGGTCCAACAATGTTTTCGGTTGAGGTATTTCATGTAGGGAACCCCATATGAACCGTATATTTCACGGGACTCCCGTCGGTCCCAGTGGGTCGCGCACCTGTTGAACCACACCTGTGGGGGCATCCACTTCCAGTCCGAGAGGTCCAGGGTCCAGCGAGACCACAGCAGTTTCTTTGGAGAGCAGTCCGAATCCTGGAAACATACCCTCTGGTAAACTAAGATAGCTATTGAAAATGGCCATGTATAGTTGATTTTCCCATTAAAAATGGTGATTTTCCATAGCTATGTTAGTTTACCAGAGGGTATGGCTCATTCACCACCAACCACAATTCTGGATAATAAATCATCAAGGTGGATCCATTAATTATGGTTATTCATATAGTTATACAGAATTATTACACTGGTTGGTGGTATACCTACCGCCTCTGAAAAATCTGAAAGTCAATGGGAAGGATGATTCCCAATATATGATTGGAAAATAAAACGTGCCCCAAACCACCAAACAGCCGGAAAGTTACTGAAGTTCGTAACCGCCGCTGTAAGTTGCCATCACTGGAGTGACTCTTGGATCTCTTGGGCTGATTTGCGAAGGTGATTTGTACCCAAAAATTCCGGAAACTCACCAAAATCAATCTCTACTGAACCTGACGAGTTCGGCAATTTTGGGGTAGCCGGATAGCATCATTCCGACTTGGTGGTGCCCCAGTTCCTTAGGATCTTAGGAAAGTTGGCTTTGAACATCTTTTGACTGGGTTTACAGTAGATATATCTATAGTTAGTGGCCGCTACAATGAGAAAAAACAACAAACGTTGAACTGTTTTAACTGGGGAATCACCCCCCATTCTAGACCCCCCCAGTCAGTCATGGGGAGGGGTACCATTCTAGAAACGTACCCGAGGGTATGGACAAATAACGTGTGCGCTAATATATTGATACAATGATGATGCATGATGATACAATACATTACATCTGCAGTTTATGATAAATAAAAACAAACTGCAACATCATCCGGAAAAAAACAACGCATATAAGTGGTCGGGAAAAAATCACCTCATAATTCTCATCTGCGGGTCTCTCAGCATCTCTCATTTATATGTGACATAATAGTTACATGACATATTTTTGCCTAAGAAAAGTCTGACCTGAAGTGGAATCAGCACCGGATCCTGGAATGTAGGAAGCGCTACCTCGAGCTATCCTGGTCCTACTCCTGCCTCGGCTGGTGTGGCCCAGTGGCCCCTGACAGGAGTCAATTGATGCATTATTGTGCATGTAGGATGAAAAGGCATGACAAATATTGGAAAATATATTAAAAGAAGAATTGAAAGCACAAGCCACAAGCCGCACAAGCCATCAAAGTCCATCAACTGGGCTTCGCTTTTTAGATGGCTTGATCATTCCAGCTCCGAAACAGACTGACGCTCTTTAGAACCACCGCTTCGGCAACTTTTTCTAGTTGGCCTCTAGTTTTTATACGTATCTGGAGTCCAGTGGCAAAGGACAAACTTTTTTTCACCAAGTTCCATGGTGCATTAGTGGTGTGGTCGTCCTGTGATTTGTCCAACGTTTGCTTCTATTGAGCAGCTGAGGCAATGCTTGGTGACCCTACTGTAACTACTGGTTGATGGTTGAGCATACCCCTCTGAAAAATATGACTTTGTCAGTTGGGATGATGACATGCCCAATAGATGGAAAAATAAAATTCATGTTCCAAACCACCAACCAGGTACTGTCTGGATCTATCGTGGCATATCATGATACACAAATATCGCATGCTCACCTCCAGCCAACATCAGTCATCTACACCAATCATCAAATATCAACATTTCATTGGCCATCGCCATGTTGATCCATATTTTACCACCAAAAAAAGTCCCATCGCAGTGCCATCGCAGTTAACACATTTAAAAAAAAAACATGTGGAGCTTGGTCTCAAAAAGGGCCTTGGTGGTCTCTGCCCAGTCACAGGCGCGCATGTCATGCCCCGGCCCAACGAAGCTAGCACCATAGCTGACGGCTGCCAGGAGCACCAGCCGTGCAACGCCACAATGTTTCATGGCGCCGAAGGGAACAGGATCACCAGCTGTGCACGGGAGATGGCGTGGAGATGGGATGATCACCAGCAACCTGGCTGGTTTTTTTTACAAAAAGAGTGCTGCACGAGTGTCAAGTGTTTGCAAACGTGACCTGTGTATATGAATATCATATATTCCCCCGAATATTAGACACCCCCATTCCATGGTCCCAATTAAGTGGAATACTAAACTATGGTGACTCTAGAAGGGTTGTGACTGCCTTGGCACTGACTTACGAAGTTACGACCCTTGGGCCACAAAGCTGACTGGGAAGCTGAAGCGACATGCACCGCAAAAATTGCTGCTTCAATTCAATTGGGAAAGCCAGGAAACTAAGGGATGGCCCTGGAAAGATCACCCATCAAGCCGCAAGGGATCCTGTTGACTTTCGTCGAGGTCACAAGCGCACCCGGACTCTCAAGTTCAAGTCTGCAATATAGTTAGTATGTTATCTTGTTTTTACATGTCAAGCCCCCAAACAAATAGAAAAGTGGGTCCAGGATGTTAGTTGTAGATGTGTCCTGCAGATTTTCCAGTTCTATCTCTTTTGGGATTGCTACAGGTTGACTAATTCGATAAAGACGTTGGTTCTTGCAAAGTTTTGATAGGGCTTGGGTGATATTATGGATCGGGATAGTCTGTCAATGGTACCCCTGCGGAAACCCATGCCTGGGGATTGCCTGTGATTGGCTCCATCGCAAGCCTCAGAGCGGAAAAAAAACCGCCGGAGAAACCTTTCCAAGGATGGTTCAAGATAGAATACCCTCTGGCAATCTAACATGACCATTGAAAACAGAAATGATTGTTTTTTGTTTTTGTTTTTTTGTACAGGCAATTCATATATATATATATATGGCAACTTTCCATGGCTATGTTAAATTAATTGTCATCACAGCCCATGATGTTGCCAAAGGTGCTGGGTGGTACCGGTCATTTGAAGCATCAAAACACTGTTTTCCAGGCCTGTCTTCATCCCGACCATTGGTATTCATGACTTTGCTGTATTGTCCTGTGTTCACGACTGAGTTGAGTTTCGCTAGCGCCAAAAGATCCAAACATAGCTTTAAAAACTTGCTTGATAGAACATTATTGAATTGAAACCCACCAATTTCTTTCACTATGTGTAGTCTTGCTTGCACCCCCCACAGCTGAAGAATCTTCAACAACTGCAGCTGTCCCCTTGTTTTAGTGACACACTCTGACTACACCAAGAGACTGATCATAGCCAGGATAGGTGGCCGGCATCCCAGCCATCCCTGGTTGCATTGATTGGGACGATGGCTGTTGATCCATAGGTGGCGGCAGCAAGGGCTGCTGATAAGTTGCTGATCCAACCTGTTGCATCGGCGCAGGCTGCGGCACTGCTGTCTGCACTTGGGGCATGGCTTGCATCGTGGCTGGCTGCACCTGTGGGACTTGTTGGACTTGTTGGACTTGTTGGGCCATGGGCTGCATAGGCTGCATCTGCACTGGAATGGTGGGCATCAGTTCTTGAACCATTGGCTGTTGCATCTGTTGCGGCATGGCTGGCTGCATTTCTGGCTGGGAAGGATGGTATGTGGGTTGGAGGACCCCTTGTTGCATGGGTTGTTGCATCGCTTGTTGCATCGTTTGCAGCATGGGCTGAGCCGGCTGGATAGGCACTTGCTGCATAGGCATCTGCTGCATCATTGGCGCGGTGGGTTGTGTGCTCATCTGCACTGGTGGCTGCATAGGCACTTGCTGCATCACTGGCGCGGCAGGCTGTGTGCTCACTGGCACAGGTGGCATGTTCTGAGGCATGGGCTGCTGCGCAGCGCTCAGGGGACCCTGGTAAGGACCTTTACATGGCACAGGCGAAGCTGGACTGTTGGCTCGCACACCAAAAGCAGCAGGTTTGGTGTTGCCAACCGGGCTGGAGAAGTACTGCTGCCCGCCCGGAGACGGGCTTGCCGCTGCTCGCATGATCTTAGTGCAGCCGATGATGCAACGCAGTTTGGGGGGGCATCTTGGATTCCAAGCAAACACATACACGTAAAAGTAAAGGCCATGGTCCATGGTATGTTGCAGCACTAGCTTCAATGAAGTGATCAATGCTTCCTAGGTTGGGTCGCACAAAAATTGTGTCCAGGTTATATAGATCCAGCATAGGGTCAAAGAATACTTAGATGGGCCATGGAGACAATTGCAGTAGGTGGTTGAGAACTGCATTCTATCTGCCCCAAACTCTATTATGACCGGTTATTGTGCTTAATTATTCCAGTATTTATGACCAGTTATATATATCACTCCATGGCGAATCTAAAGTCATAAGACCAGCGTGGTTGGTGCATTCGTTTACCACGGCCACAGCTCAGCCTCCGGACTGAGGGAATCATGCAACTCTTGGGCGATGTTGGTGGTGAACGTCCGCGGTCTCCCCACTCCTCCGGACCTGGCTCCGCGCAGTGTCATCTGTGTCCGATCCTCCGGACAGAAGGGAAGTTCGGAAGGCATGTCTGTTTTTTAAGCGATTCATTCCATATCTGTTTGATCCCCCATATCATCCCACTTCTGGTGAATCCCCAATTTCTGTTGGATCGATATCATTCCCACCATAGGATTTCAAACTTGGTTGTAGAAGTGGGAGTCAACCAAGTGAGTCATGGAAGTTACGATCAAACTATATCACTTTTTTTTGGACGTTTATGTGCTGCATATCCCCAATACAGATCGAAACCTGATGTGGCAAACCCAGGAATAAGCCAAACAATGCCACTCACACCACTCACACAAATTCTCCGTCTGGGTGGTATTGCCAAACCGACCCCTTTAAAAAAATATCGTTTTGGGTACCTGAAACATTGGATCCTAAAAACGATTTTACTACACTGGATATGGCCCAACTGTTGGTTTGCACCTAACATACTTGGGAGCGTATCAAAAATACGGAGCTTTATCATTGGGCTAAAGTCATTTATCGTCGTCATTTATATTATATACCAATACGTAATAACTCGTAAAACCTATTGGCTGTTCATTGGGTCTTTGGTGAGCCAACTTCTGGGAAAATTATGAGTTATCGACATTTCAACGTCCCCCACCATTTATGATGTCAATCGATCGGCTTTCCCTCTGGTAATCAAACATGGCATATAGAAAATCACTCATACATATCATACATATATATGATTATATTTATATGGATGTGTGTGATTTTCCCATCAAAACACAATTTATATATAGTCGATTTGAAGAATTGTCACGTTTGATCACTGGAGGGTAAAGGATTTTCACCACCATGGACCCGCAGAAAAACCCATCGGAGTCCACACCTGAGGCCTGGAAGGCAGGTGGGAAGGCAATTCCTCGGACAGGACTCAAGGAACGGACCTCAATGTGGCGCCGTGGATCTGCCGGGATGACGAAGAAAACGCATGGTAGAAGAACCATATAGTGACCAAACGTCCACAATAGTACAACAATATATGATCAATCAATGAGCACTTTCTTGCTTGAAACACTTCGAGCCATTCCCCGTTGACATCAGAAGCAAGGGGCTGTACCATTCGAAATGGGTTCAGAATAGTTTTCAGTTTTTTTTTGGCTCAGGTTTTGGATTTTTGTTTTGGCTTTCTTTCCTGGTACCATTTGCCTTGTATTTGCAACAGTTTGGAACTATAGTAGAATCTGTCATTTTGCATGGTATTTGCATGTATTTTGCTACATTTTGGCATGGTCACTTTGCATGTTGCACGCTATTTGCTACATTACATTTGGCCATGTTTGCCTTCCATTTTGCATGATATTTGCCACGTTTTGGCGCTTCAACCTCTCATTTGCATGGTATTTGCTACATGTTGGTACTTCAAACCTTCATGTGGATTTCTTGAGAGTTTCTTTAGGCTTTAGTTTAGGGTTTCATTTAGGGTTTCATTTAGAAATTCATTTGGGGTTTCTTTAGGGTTTCATTTAGGGTTTCATTCAGGGTTTCACTTAGGGTTTCATTTAAGGTTTCATTTAGGGTTTCATTTAGGGTTTCATTAAGGGTTTCATTAAGGGTTTCATTAAAGGATTCATTTAGGGTTTCTTTAGGGTTTCATTTAGGGTTTCATTCAGGGTTTCACTTAGTGTTTCATTTAAGGTTTCATTTAGGGTTTCATTTAGGGTTTCATTAAGGGTTTCTTTAGGGTTTCATTTAGGGTTTCATTTAGGGTTTCATTAAAGGATTCATTTAGGGTTTCTTTAGGGTTTCATTAGGGTTTCATTTAGGATTTCTTTAGGGTTTCATGTAGGGTTTCTTATCAGGATTTCTTATCAAAATTTCCAAACGATCATGTGGGTTTCTTTAGGGCTTCTTTGGGGTTTCATTTAGGGTTTCATTTAGGGTTTCATTTAGGGTTTCTTTAGGGTTTCATTTGGAGATTCTTTAGGGTTTCATTTAAAGTTTCTGTAGGGTTTCAGTTTGGGTCTTATGTAGGGTTTCATTTAGGGTTTCTTTAGGTTTATCTAGGGTTTCTTTAGAGTTTCATTTGGGGTTTCTTTAGGGTTTCATGTAGGGTTTCTTATCAGGAGTTCCAAACGTACATGTGGGTTACCTTAGGGTTTCATTTAGGGTTTCGTTTAGAGTTTCTTTAGGGTTTCTTTAGGGTTTCATGTAGGGTTTCTTTAGGGTTTTTGTAGGGTTTCTTATCAGGAGTTCTTATCAGGATTTCTTTAGGGTTTCTTTGGGTTTCACCTAGGGTCTTTAGGGTTTCATTTAGGATACAAACAGGAGAGAATAAAGCAAAAGAAAAGAAAAAACAAAGAGGCAGCAAAGACAGAAAGCAGAGAAGCAAAGGAGCAGGAAGTAGAGCAGCAAAAACACATGACTAAAGAAAAGAACATGTACAATAGTAAAGTTGAAAGGCACAGAAGCACAAAAGCAGAGAAGCGGGGACAGCAGAGAAGCAGAAAAGAAAAGAACCAGGTAAAGCAGAGAAGCAAAGAAGCATGAAAAGCAGAAGCAGGAAATCATGGAACCAGGAACCCAAAAAGACTCCAAAACCTGCCGCGAAAAAAAAAAAATACACAACATAAATAGCCCTCTGTTCGAAATTTTACCTCAAACAAATGGTATATGAATAAAATCCTATGAAATCCGCACTTCGAATCGGATCCCAAACATATTTTGACCCATACATTCCACTAGGATTTTCTGGGGATTGGTATAGGACTCAAGATACTTCTGTTTTTTGGTGACAGCATATGGGTTTGTCTGAAAAACAGGTACCCCGTCCAAAAAAAACAGCGGATAATGGATAATCACCAATTTTCCAATACACAAATTGCCATGTCGGGGTATGCACCATTTTCAAACAAACGCAATCAAACCCATATCCATGGATTTGCAGGGAATAAACATGATGTAATAATTGTAATAATTTTGCTACTGTGCCGTGCCCATGTGTTCGGCTGGATGTGCAGCATTCATGGGTCTTGATTGGCGCCGCATCTTCAAAGAACACATCTTTGACACCCTTTATACCTGTAGACTGAATCCATCTAAGTTTAGATCATACGTTTTTTTCAAATCTACCCAATGGATCCAAGTACCGGCACTGGCAGTGGCAGTGGGATATGATAAATGGTTTCCTACAATGGCTTCAGTACCTTCGAAGCATTTGGATGGGGATACATCTGTTGAACACGATAGGCTCCACGCCATTCGTTGCTGTTGCGCCGGTGCTGACTGTTGCCTCATGGCCATCACTTGGGGGGCCATGATTCGTGCCCTGGCAGCCTGGCCACTGCAATTTAAACCAATCTGGAGGATGAAAAAAACAACAGCAAATGGGATGAACAATGGAACAAAGGGAATTCACCCGCTAGCATAAACATGGAAGAACTGGACAAAAGAACTGCAACAGGTAGACTGCCATAAACCACCCGCAATTGGCGTTTATTGAAAACTTGGGTATTTATGATGACTAATAGTGACTATACCATCTATTTCGGATGTTCTCCAATGCCTTCCTTGTGTGTGTGGCTCCTGATGGCTCCTGGGATGGTTTATTGTTGGAATAAACCACAACCTGCTGTTGCAGGTTGCGGCATAGCATGAATTGGCCGCTGAGCTTCAAACATTGGCCATACCATTCCTCGGCAAATCACGATCTCTCAAGGCACATCGAAGAAACAACAACACCTCTGGAACTGCGAAATCTGAACATGTATTTGGCATAAAACTGTAGATGGTTGTCATATGTTGTCATATGTTGTCATAAAACTAGATATAAAACATTGAACTGTCATAAAATACGATGGCATATATCACCATGTACTTGCCGAGCAGAAAACTGTAGATGCATGTTGTTGCGCATCAAGTCCCATTAGTTGTTTATCTTGTCTTTTCAGTTTTGGAGGGGTTCAAGTTTGGGAACAAATCAATTACATGATAGACATGGACACGGATTGTTAGATAGGCGTATGTACATTATCTGCTATTATCTCTCTCTCTCTCTATATGTCTATATATATTATATATATAGATGTGTGTCTGTGAAATCAGGCCACGAGATAAAACATTCTAAACCAGCTTCGTGCAGACCCTTCCCCCAAAGACAATCGAGCCACATCAAAGCAAAAACAACTGACACTGGGTATCACTGGGTGGGGTGCTATTCTAACAAATGTACCAGCCTCTGCAAACGAGATCAAGACTATCACTTTCGTCCAGAAACATTAATGCATTCGCAACATCTTGAATCTTAGGCATGTTGCCATGAAGCTGGTTGGCAAATTAGATCCCATTTATAGAAACAAATTAGTTTTATAGTGCTCAACTACCCTCCAGAAATCAAACATAAGCTGGAAAATCCTCAAACTAAATGATTAAATCAAATTAAATCAATGTGCCAACAGGAAAATCATTGAACTAGATCAAGATTTTCCAGGCACGTTGGAATACCAGAGGGTATCCCATCAAATATCTCACTATCAACCACTATTGCCCAGTATAAACCATTACTAAGATTCATTAATCATCCCTTAATCATCATTAAGCAATATTAACCATTATCAATCACTATATATCATATATATATATAACCAATATTTTCCTAGGTAATTCCACAGGCGCCATGGTAACAAAAAAAAAAAACATTGAGCTCGGCACGGAATGGCGACTCCACGGGCTGGTTGGCAAAGCCAGGCCTGGGGGTGCGCCAGGATCTCTCTCTCTCTCTCTCTCCGGAAGTTCAGCATCTTGCTGAAGGCGAGCCAAGGACAGCTTGGTGGCAGTCGGATCTGCAGATGGCAATTACCCTCTGGTTCCTTAGCAGTTTGCTATGGAAACATGATGATTTATGATCAATTTGCCCTTTAAAGATTGCGATGTTCCATAGATGTCTTGAATTGGCAGAGGGGAAAAAAAACATGTTTTGATTTCAATTTATTTCAGGTTGTTGAATTATGGTAATCCACGGTAATCCCCTCCCCCTTGCAAGAACACACCAAGAAACAAGCCCTGATTTAGAATTTTAATTCCCTGGTTCCATTTGGAGGGTGCGATTGCCATTGGCCATTTGGAGGGTGTGATTGAAACATAGTGTATCTGTAAATTGTCCCGGTATCCATGGAAGTGCAAGATAGAACCGCAAAATGGCTATACTTTGAAGAGTGACATGTTCAACACGTGAAGGTGAGACACGGATCTGTCCAAAATCTGTGATGGTTGTGTAGGCTAGGCACCCACTACCACGCAAGGTGCTCTACACTTCTCTTGGGTGGGCTGCCTCATCATAATAAGCACCTGCAATGCCCTGGGCAGGAAGCATCTCAAAACAAAGGTCATGCACACATTTCAGAGAATTGTTGTTTCCTGCATCCTACCGATGACTTTACATCTATAAATCCGAATCTATCCATAATCTAAATGCATTCTCTTCACAACACATACCTGCCACATCTAGGGGCACACGAGGAAACATACGAGGGTCCCAACAAGTTGACGGGCGAAGATTGGCGACTGACTGACACCTGGCGACCGCATGCGACCGCCGGGTGCTCGCTGCTTGGATGTGTTTTCCAGGGGTCATGTTGTGCAGGCGGCACTTTCTAGATACACGTCCCCGGGCACAACCTGCGGAAATTCCAAAGGGGATCAACATGATAGATTTTCGTAAATTCCTTCTCGAAAATTAAAGCTGATAACATATTTCTCTATCTGTTCAAATCTTTTCAGTCATATGCAGTATCATACAGTATCTGACTGTAGATGATTATGTCATATGATGTGCATTCTTAAATATATGGGACATGGCGGTCCACCAAGTTTGGGAGTCATACTCAAAGATCACCTCTGGAGGGGCTGCAGCCTCTGCTAATCTAACCCGGAAATCGCGTTGATGATCTATTCTAAGTTTGTTTCCATGATCAGTAGGGAATTCCAACTGCCAGGAGAAAACTGGAAGAAATTACAGACTCCAACCCCCCCACACTCCCAAAAAATCCTTCAACCCAGGCACCCTTGGTGGAGACAGGCTCCTCGCCACAGGTTCCGTGATCAACATCCTGAGCTAAAACTGTGGTCGTGGGCTCTGACGTGTTGTTTTCTTGGGGTGCCTACTATAAATATGTTTATTGCCATTTATGATGTTAAAGATTATTACTGCTATTAAACATCAATCTTAATTTGTTTCAATCGTTTTTTCTGGTTAATTGTGTTTCTATTATGTCTATACCATTGAAATCCATTGTTGTTCAATAATAAATTCAATAGGTGTGATTTAGTAGCATATAATAACCAAATATAACCAATTCAAGATCATTATTCCAAGGCCCACATAACGCACTGCACAGCACATTCTGCAGAGCGGTACGCGACAAACACGACAGAATTGAGTGACACAAAATTGGATGCTCAATAACTCAATAGTTAAAACATGTTAAAACAGCAAATTACCAAACATCTGTGAGTTAGGGTAAAATTTTTGGACCATTTGCCCATCCGGATGCACCGGAAGGCTTCCCGCATGGAACCCTGAGCTGCCCAACTGATTTGGATCCTCAAAGGGAACCGGACCTGCCAAAACGACGAACGCAGAAATCGGTGACCAACTGTGGAAACGATGAACCCAGGCAAGACTTACGTTTCTATGCTTTCCAATTATATATACATCCATGATATCCATTTCAAAGGAAAATAATCCCTTCCCCCCTATTACTAAACCTCCCCCAAACAACGAAAACTAGGGGGGGGCGTTTAGTATTAGGGGGAAAGGATTACAGAATCTACAGTCCAAATCTTTGGGCAAAGCAACGAGCATTCGCAGGTCGCCTTCGGGATAGCTGGCAACCAGCGACATGTTGCCTGTCGGTGCATGGAGTTGGGAATGTGTGTTCTTTTTTTTCGCTGGAATTCTGGTGCGTTCTCTCAGATGATTTGAGGATCAGCATTCAAATGATCCAAATATGAAGGCGGAGAACATATGGGTCATATGTTTTTTAAACCTCTGGTAAGCTAAGCTGACAATGGAAAGAAATGATGCTACTTGATAAATTCTATTCCCATCAACACCCCCATTCACATGGGATTGCCCATTGTCAGATTCAAATGTGATTGCCGAAGGGTGGCCATAAATTCCCTGGAATCATAAAGACCCAATCTTTTCATAGATCAATGGGAATTTCAGGATCCTAAAACTGAGGTACTGTACCATATAAGGCCATATTTAATGGGGATGTTCCCTTACATAGGCCTTACATAGGCCTTATATGGCCTTATATATGGTAGGTACCTCCAATTTAGGATCCTGAAAATCCCATTGAATAGAGGGAGTTCCCTAAATCCATGGAAAGTACGACATCAACTTGGTATCAATACCCTCCATTGATCGAGGTAACAGGATGCATCTTTGAGGGGTTGCCTCCCTCTGGAAATTCCACAGCCCGCTATGAAAAAAAAAAACGTTGGTATAGATAATATACCAACACAAAATGATGATTGACCCATATTTTCCATAATTACTTATGTTAAGGTCCCAGAGGGTATACCCCAAACCTCATTGACAAGTCTGCCTTAGGCTTGTCCAGTTGCTCTTCGAAAAGCGCACGCGAAGGGGGAATTGTGCAGAGTTCAGTTCTGAAGCTGAAATCCGCGCAGGAGTTGCTGGGAAATAAAACATGGAGTTTTCACTTGAGTCATCTCAATGAAATGAAGGATACCCTCTGAGAATCAACCCTGGCAATAGACATATTCAGATGTCTAATGGACTCATTTATACATCTACGGTAATGTCAAGTTAGGATTAATAAGCCCCGCGGTATTAATCAACCCCCTCTGCCCAAAAAAAATGCAATTTAAAAAACATGTGGTCCCCCAGGATTAATAAACCGTTTGGCTGGGACATGATTAATCAACCTCCTTTGCTGAAATCCATGTTTTTATCCAACATTTTTATTTCCAATTCTATTTATTTCCAATTGTTGTTTTTTTTTAACATTTTTTTAATCATCATTGTTATACTTAAGGTTTAAGTTGATCATTGAAAATTTCAAAAAACAACGATTCCCCAAATGATCGATTTCTAATCAAAATCTTTATAAAAATCATCAGTTTGGATAGCTCCCAAAGGGTACCCCCCATGAGCCCATGTCCCCCATTAATAATTTAATAACCACGGTTTGCCCCTGATTAATCAACCACCTTTCTGATCCATGAGATTTTAACAAATCCAATGGAATTCTATTAAGATCTAATTGACGTAAGCCATATCCAAAGTTTTATGGTTCAG
>Ga0126342_10003622_pt1 | contig 25675 bp, 24 predicted proteins | sample Cyp1metagenome_FD_92528 | JGI IMG/M metagenome (GOLD analysis project Ga0126342, IMG submission 92528) | Coral microbial communities from Lord Howe Island, Old Settlement Bay, Australia - Cyphastrea 1 metagenome | ecosystem: Host-associated > Invertebrates > Cnidaria > Coral ... | reverse complement strand
ATAATGGTTAATAATGGTTAATATTGGTTAATAATGGTTAATAATGATTAATAATGGTTAATAATGGTTAATAATGGTTAATAATGGTTAATAATGGTTAATATTGGTTAATAATGGTTAATATTGGTTAATATTGGTTAATAATGATTAATAATTGTTAATAATGGTTAATAATGGTTAATAATGGTTAATAATGGTTAATAATGGTTAATAATGGTGAATGATGCTTAATCATTGGTTAAACAATTGACTGGTTTGTGGTTGAGCCCTACCCCTCTGAAAAATATATGAAAGTCAGAGTTCGTCAGTTGGGATGATGACATGGCCCCAATACATGGAAAAAATAATCCAGTCATGTTCCAAACCACCAACCAGTATGAGTAATTTCAATGTGGTAAAGTGATGTAAAGTGACTATTGAGAGTAGTGCTGTAAAGCTCTCAATGCTCTAATCTGAATCTGGTAAAGTTGATAACAAAGCTACGCTTTGTGGATGCGTTTTTTTACAAACCATGTTTGGTGATATTTGGAATGGGTTTATTTAGTCGAGTTAGTGATGTAACATGTGAATAGACATTTAATCACTCATTAACATTAGACATTTAATTAATCTATGAGTATCGCAACATCAACGATTAAGTAGTGTTCTTAGTATGATGTTGTTATTTTTCAATATTTTTGAAATGGAGAAACTGCCAGGAAATTCAATAATGGACTAGACCTATCCTGGAAGTCTACATCTATGGTCCAGCTGTTCAAATTCATGGTTAACAGATTGCTTTCCCTTCCCAAAGACATATCCAACTTAGCATCCAAATTCCATCAAGACCCTGGCTATAAGGCCTGACATTCTTCAATTTGTTGGTACCGCAGTTATCATCCAGTCGTCATGGATGACCATGACTTAGTATTGAAACCCGTGGTGACGCCAGGGTATCCCCCATGACTTAAGAACCCCCCAAATGATGTTGTTTTGATCGTGGACTTTCCAGGAGGTTTATGTTGGACGGAAAGCCCCTGCTGTCCGTATCTAAGTATTAAAAAAAAATCGAAATGGCTCCTTGACGATGGTTAAATCTCCTTGTATCTGAATAAACATAGTATGGCTAAAAGGGCTAAAACATGCAAAAACCATGCTAGATTCCCCTCCTTTCATGGTCAATCTTTGGTAGTCAACAGAAATCATCGTTTGCTGCTTGCAGTGATTTTCCATAGCAATCAACCCAAGGATTCAACTGATTCAACTCCCCATCCGGTTGGGGGGGGCCCCATCTACCCACATGGTGGCCATCTGCCGCAAAGCTTCGCATGGTATGGCACTGCGTAGATTTTGCCCCCCAGCACCGCCGCGGATTGCCACTTGGCCGTGCCATCACAAACGCCGCTCACGTCGATCCCCGACACCTCCTGACCCAAGTGGAAACACCGGCGCCGCTTCACCAATGACATCGGCTGAATGGGCTGAATGAAGAAATGTCAGACTTATTGTCAAGCATATCTGAGGGATGACACATATGACCTATGACATAACTATCGAACAATCACATTTCCAGAGGATTTGTTTCTATCAAAGTCGAGGATTTGATTGACTCGCACATCAGACAATGACATTGTCATTGTCTGAAGCTGCTAGGTAACCCATTTGGATCTATTTGGGGGATATGGAAAGCAACTATAAATGTATAGGTTTCAATGGGAAAATCATCGAACTAAATGGTGCATGTTCCATTGGCATGTTTGATTGCAGAAGCTATCTCAAAAGCTACGTGTACCAGTCAACAAACAAATGCGATGATTAGAAAATCCACGGAAAGATTCAAAGAAGGATCATGGCTAAACATGGTTTGGAGCAGCTGGGTTTTGATCCCAGCAATCCATTTCAAACATACCCACAACTATCCCAAACTCATGTATTTTAGTCAAAACATGTTCAAACTATGAAGATGTATTGATTTTTCGAAGCTTGAATTCCCATCATTGTCAGTCTCCCTGTGTTTGTTGGTATATTCCCACAGGTTGACTCACAAATGCATGAACAAAAAAAACAGGATAACTTTGCCACTATTTCATAATTGGATTTTTATATACATAATATTTACTAGGGTCCAGATAATCATTTTACCAAATCACGTTCAATTCACATCCTCTTCATTCTGTCATGCTCCAGTAATATCCATCCCATATAGTATTGATTACATCCCCTAATTTACCTGATTGCCTTTCAACTCTCAGGATAAAAACAATATCAACAGTATTGCCGAAATCTTATCCCCACCATCATATTCTGAATATAATCTCATTATATACCATCGTTGTTTCCTCTATATTCTCATTGACATCTTCATTTCAGCTATAGTCTCATTTTATTGCCAGCTTGTTTCGACTATACGTTCGTTCTATTGTTTTTGTTTGCCATCTATTGCTGAATATCCAGTTTTACCCCTGCGTTTCCTGGCGAAATTTAAGGTCTCCCATCATGTAAGTGTTAAAGAATAACCCGTTTTTCCATGGGATTTCACCCATGATATTACCATTGCTTACCGGTTCTATCTCACCATCATATTCCCCAATGATTGGTTCCCATGATTTGTACCTAGACCCTCCGTTTGCACCCATACAAATTAGTAGTCATTTATAGACATGTGGTGTAAAATACCAATCTTTCCGGATACAAACGGAGGGTCTACGTACCCCTACAGTAAACAAACATCATTGATGAGGTGATTTTCCCATCCAAAACATGCGAACACCTCCATTTAGTTCAGGGATGTCCCACATGTTTTTCCATCCAAACATCCTCCGTGGTCGGATCGAAGACCAAGACGTTTGAGGCGCGGTCCGGGATGCCGTAGATCTTCTGCGCCACCACGACGCAGCTGAGCCACTTGCCCGGTCCGGTAGCGACCTGGAGGGTTAAACTGGGGAAATGGTTTATCTCATGGGATCATATTGGATTTAAGCAAACGAGTTGGGATTCAAATCACAAAATTGCAACAAACATGCCGCGGAAATGAAAAAAGGTACGCAATTGACGGGGTGTTCCTACCGCGTTCTCCAGTCGAGTCACATTTTTTGGGGTCTGACCTCGTTCTCCATGCCGCACTTGTTTTAATAGCCAAAAGGTTTACTTGCGATGCCTACCTAGTTCTCGGATGTTCTCGGGGTGTTCCTACCTCGTTTTACAACCTAGATATGATGTGTTTGACAAATCGGGGTACGCCACAATAAATCAAACAAACATATTTCATAAATTTCAAATAATCTAGGATAATCGTTGCTCCAACTGTGTGAGGATCTAAAAAATGACCAAGGTGACCAAATCTGACCATCAAAGCACCATGGGAATTCACCGTCAAAACCACTGATGGGTCATTTTGACTCATCCCCGTCACAGTATCTAAAGCACACCTTCCAAATGCGGATTTAGAAGGCAAAACAAACTTGTAACCACGAAGTCCCAATTTGATGGGCCTGTCGGCCATGAGCAAATTTCGCGCTGAAAATGATCAACATCCCTGGGTTTGGAGGTGTTGCACTACCTATACACCCATCACCCTGAAAATATCATTCAAGGATCCATATAAAAACCGTGCGTTTTACCACGTCTGGGATGGACGGTCCACCTGGATCAGTGCTACCTGGATGATTGCGGGGCCACCCATCACGTTTCCGAAACCCCACGTTTCAAGAGCCATTTCACGCACCTAAACTGGAGGTATTGTGCCATATAAAACCATATTTTGGAGGTATATCCACTTACATAGCCATCAAAATAGACCTTATATATGGATAATATAATTTATAACTATATATATATATATACAATAGCGGTCTGGTAGGCCTCTTTGTCTGTTGTGGGGGTCCAAAGCCCTTGGAACTATTTGCTGATAATATTGCGCTGATGAATATCTGGTGTGGCTCTACTAGTGTGCCATTAAAGGTCTTCACGTTTGCAGCTGGGACTGATCCCCATTCATTTCTCAATAGTTTCCAAAAAAATCGCTACAAATAGTTCCGGCCTGTCACAAATAGTTCCAGCGCTAAAAGGGTCCAAAACAGAATTTAGTGGATAAACAGGCCAAGCGGACTGCTAATAAAAAGGAAACACATATAATATTGATGTATATAATAATATATGGTAGGTACCTCCAATTCAGGTTGATGAAATGGCCACTGAACGTGCTGAACGCTGCATCCCCACAACTCCACTAAGAGGCAGCTCTGGTGTCCACATGCGACAGCCGATTGTTGGAAGGATCAAAGATCAGGATGCAGTCAGCGTGGCATGGGATGGCATACAGCATGCCTTTCAGGGTTCTAGCAGGGAGGGGGTGGGAACTCGAAGCCCAAACACACAAGCAAAATGGTACCTTAACCCATATCCATGTATGGTATATATGCTAACATTGGGGGTATATTGATGGTAAATTATGTTACCATATATATAGCATACATGGATCCTATGGGTGATGGCCAAACAAGAAACCAATTGATGGCAGCTCAAGGCAGCCGAACATCTCCGTCCGCATAGATGTCAAAATTCACCCGGCCTTGGAAGGCTACAGCGCACAGCCATTTGAAAGGTCCCGAGGCGTGGTAATTGGTTGGAACACCCACTGAGGAATGGCTCAGTGGATCATACACCAGCAGGGCATCTGAGTTGCACGGAACACCAATCACCTCCATGGGGCCGGAGAAAATGTGGCACTAGCTATGAAACATGGCGACTCAACCGAACCTAACCAGCAAAAAATGGGGATGGAATCGGGATAGATGGGGATTGATATTGGATCTAAGACGTAGGCTGAGTTGAGAGAAACAACAATCTACCTATTACATCCTATTACCTAGGGTTTATGGTGGATATGATATATCTGAGTTTGACGGTTGAAGCTACGACTCATAACTGGACAGCTCCACATTGTGCCGCGAGAATCGAAGGTCAAAGCCAATGAAAATTAATCCTTCACATTCTGATAGATCGGATGAACACCTAAAGTTTGAAGGTCGATTGGTGTTCCAAAACGTTAGACCATGGAACACCTTTAGATAGCACGCAAGATTTTAACAAACATTTTGTCTCTTGCCACAATGGTGCAATCTCGACAACCTAACATCCAAAATATGAGCCCATACAGATGCGCACCAAACACCATTCAAAACGAAAACTCAGCAACAAAAATACCCACCGCGCCTTGCCACCCAGACTTAAGCCTGCCAGCCATTTCAGCTTCCCAGTGGCAACGTGACCAGTCTCCACCCCACTCAATCCATCTGACTTCGAAGGACTGGATTTGGGGCGGCTGGCAGAGCTGTCATGGACCTTGGGGTCGAAGACCAACAGCTTCTCGGCGTTCAAGGGAATGCCGTAGACCTTTCCTGGCGACGGCATTAGGATTTCTGAAAGGTAGCACTTACCGGACGGATGAACATCATACAGCGATGCCAACCATCAACCCACCCTTGGAATGATAAAATTATGTGTGATTGAAAACCATTCAAAACCCCTAGAACTACCTGAACACCTTCAGGATAACGGTTGGAAGGGTTAGAAGAGTTGGAGGTTGGAAGGGCGTAGTGAAACTCAGTGTTCACAGCATAGCCAGCATGGTCAATGATTCAAGCAACTGAATGAGAGAAGAGTTCAAGCTGGTCGATGGTATGGTGTCATATGTTATCCCTATTACATAACCATACATAACCCCTATCCGTTGATCCAATTTGATGATATTTGATGTGTAGATATCCTTCATCTTCAACTGATCAACGCGACGAGCTTCCTGCCAACGAAACTGCGGATTGCCACTTCAGAGGCCCCTTGGCAACTTTTCGCGTGTCGATGCCAATGACTTGTTTGGAAACAAAGTCGTAGATCAGCATCGCTTCCTAGCTGGCTGGGCTGTTTGGTATGTTTGGTTCACACGTTCTGACCTGGGGTTGTGGTGAGCCCAGTAACAAACCCGAATTTTCTAAAAGGCTGCTAAAATAGGACAATAGAACATATACATACTGAAAATGTGTAAGGCTCGTGAGCGCTCCACATATTGTCCTTATGTATTTGTGTTGCCCTTTTTGGGATCGACACAGCAAGGGGTCAGCAAGAGGTCACCCACTGACTACCCATGTCTCGACAGCATTCGACAGCTATGTGGCTTTGTCTGAACATGTTGAGGGGAAAAAAAATCACACGCAACATTTCATGGTTGAAGAAACCAATAATGATGTTCTCTCTTTCACAAACGGACATAGGTTGAGCGTGAATCACCGATTTTTTGAGACAGCCAAAGACAGAGATCACCTTCAAAAGAGAACATCTATGGATTTCCTTGGTTTTCCTTGGTTTTCATTTTTTTCCATGGCTAGATCCAACTGAATTTCCATACGCGCCATGGTCAAAACATATCAAAACATGGCATGAAAATCGGGTATGGCCATCTCACCATCATGGGATGACTATCATTGTCCATGTTATCATGTCTCAATGGCTAAGCTGCTTCATGTTTTACATTGTTTTACCATAGTTGAATAATGATATAATGATTCAATAATATTTAATATACTGTTCCATTTTTCAATACTTAGTCCATTTAATTTTCCCGGTAGAATCCATCACAAATTCCCCAAGTTGTCTCTTCCCGCTTTCCACCTACCGGAAAAATGGCCTAGCATAGATTCGTTCTTTTCCCACTGGTCGATTAATAGAAAATTCCCCCTCCGTTCGATAACCAATAAATAGGTATAGATAGCAATGAGTAAAGCAATAATACACCAGCCACATGCTAATGGTTTACACCACCCCATGGCAAATTTGGGGAGGATCCTATTGCGCTCACGGATACATTTATCACAATATCTCACATTATATAATAGTTTCGAAAATCAGGGACAGTATTGCACACCCAGTGTCCGCCCGATCAGGGATGCCATAAAGTTTCCCTCCCAGCGCTACGGTGCTACGCCACTTCCCCTCGCCCTTCGCCACACTGCGCGTGTCAATGAAGGTCACGGGATCCGTAAAGCAGCTGGGGTCGAAGATCAGAAGGTGCTCGGCGTTGCATGGCAAGCCATAGAGCTTGCCTAGGGGCGAGAGGGATTTGGGAGATTTTCATAAAACAATTGACCAGCAAAAGTCATATGGTCATTTAGTGGGTGTTTAATGGGATTTGGATGGATTTGGTGCTATTTAGCTAGCTGAGCTGGTTTAGAAGCCTACAGTACTACAGTAGACCTAGGCTTTATATAGTATAGATATGATATATCTGTAGTCAAGTGACTTAAGTGGGTCAATAAGTGGAGAAACCCCCTTGTAGGAGAGAGGGGATGTCGCTTGCTATAACGAACAGTATTTTAATACAACTAACTAACATCTAAAATGGTCATATAATTATATCACATAATTAATAATACTAATTCATAATAATTCATAATAACAATAATTACTAATAATACTAATTAATTAATTAATTAATTAATTAATAAATAATAATAATAATAATTACACTGTGTATAATAATCTGTGTACTATATAATATTGGCCAAAGGTGGTCCCCATCAACGTTGCCCAGTCCCAGTTGCCACCCAAGCCAACTCCTGTCCACCATCTCTTTCCACCGGTTGTGGCCAGACTGACGTCCACGCCCCGTGCCCCCGGCGTCGAAGCTTCCGCGCCCATGGCGCCAGCGGTACGGGGCCATGGCGGAATCCCCGGGAGGTTGGTGGAAATCTAGGGAAATCTGGAGAGAATCTGTTGATGATCCAAAAAAATGAGAGAAAAACATGTGAAAGGACTAACTATAATTAAACTAACATAAATATACCTAAATTAACTAACAATATATCTAGATAATCGATTCTATTTGTTTCATCGGAGTTTTTAGTCATGATGAGTGGATGATCGATGATCCCTGAAAACTTGTTGCAATGATCCACCTCGTCACAATGCTATGGAGTTTGTCCGCTGCAAACATCAGGCAGCTGTTTTGATTTCGGCGCATGTTTGGCAGATCCCGAGGTTCTGATTTTGACACTGATAAACTTAAATACATGCCATGTTCGCTATGTGTAAAAAACAACAAATGCGACTGTATGGTTGAGCCTCAAATAGCCCGTCAAACATTGACTGTCACGAGAAAGTGAACATCATGATTGTGAGCAAAACTTAATATACACTTGGATTTCTCTCTCCTTCCATGTACATGATGTCCTTTTACGGTACCGCATATGAAGCGAATCAAATTCATCCCACTTAAATGTGGGAAAAGCCTTCCAGCCTGGGGTAAACATTTCGATAACAGTCCGATGTGGAAAACGCATGGTTTCCCCAGGAACATGATCTACAAAAGGTGGGTTTTCCACATCGAACTGTTAGTTTACAGGATGGGGCATCATTGATTTTTTGCACCCGCACCCTTCGTCTTCTTTTTGCTCTCTCCACATGTTCATGGTGCTCGTGCAGGATTCAACCAGCCGACAAATTTCGATAGCAAAAATGACGGGGAATTTGAGCGGCAAAGTTAGGGGGTATAAAACCAAGCATTTGATGTGGACATAATTGCATCTAATGGGATACATCATGATAAACCTCTTTCCAAAGTATTCATTCCAAAGGTGACTCCCCAAAAAATGGTTGGAGTTGTGGATAGACCGAATCTGAACCAAACAACAATGACGAATGGTCGGGGTTCGGTTTAATCCTTATGAGCTGTGGGTCCAAACTTATGATTGGATTGACTGGCTATTGGGCCCCAGTCATCCAGTTTTCTGGGTACTCAACGACCCATAAACATCCATAAACTATTTATGAAGTTTTGGTCTTGAGTCCAATCACTGGAATCTGATGCAGTCCATTTTGACTCCAAGTTGAGATATCGGGATTTCATGGGATTTGCTGCTGCCCCACAACAGCCCTACGCCCTACGCCCTGCGTCACTGCCATCTTTGGGACAGCTTCGCGTCGCCTGTGCGGCAGCCCAATCAGCTGCGTTCAGAAGGGCGATGGAGACTGACGCGACGGACGCTGCGACTGACGTTCCAAGTCAGAGGTGGAACGAGGATGTAAAAAAAACATGCCGAAATCCTATGGGATTCATTGGATTTGGGTTAGAAAACGAGACTTAAGTCTATGATTAAACCCATGTGTATCAATAGCCCATTGGATTCTACATGCTTCGTGGTCAACATCCTCATCTTGATCAGTTTGGATATGTTTGGATTCAGGATGAGTGCGACCAGTCATAAGATGGGACAGAAACCACCACAGCCCTACCATCGATGACTTTTAACACCCATAAAAATACGCTAATCTGCTGGTTTATGGCAGAAACCAACCACATTATACCATGATGTTCATGGCTTCATCCTGCACATAGCCCTGCCGAACTCAACCAGGGTGAACTCACCAAAGGTTTAGCCAACATGGTCATACGGTAAAATCATGAATCTCCTGAAAAAAAAAACAGAAACTATCCACTGTCCATCCATCTAAATCCATCTAAATCCCATGAACTAAAAGTTGGAGACCCCACTTATAAGTTGGCTTCTAAACCCCTTTAACATCCATTAACTATATAGATCTATCCTACGGTGAGCCGATCCTCCCGCCTGTATGGCAATCCTTGAAGAACTCGCTGGCGGACTCGCCGCAGACCTTGCGGAAGCGACTGGAAAAGTTGGGTGAGTTTACAATACGTTCGAACATGTTTAACGATGAACAAAGTCAAGTGAACTTGAATTGACAGAGTGAAACATGATCAAACATAGGATTTAACTCTATGAAATATGGGGAATTCATGGGAATTCACTATCAAACATGGTGATTTAACAATCAACATTTGGATTGAGCCATCAAAATGACTTGATCCCTGAAGCTGGATCGTTGTCCGAATCAAGGACCTCAAGGACCCCAATGGGGAAGTCCCAGAATTTTGGGCTTATCATGTTGTTTTTTTTTTAACATGAATTAAGCATAAATAACCCCAACATTGACCTCAAACGTTGGAACAATATGGAACATATGTGAACATATGATGATAATCCTCTGGAGTTGGGTTGTGGCCCCAACCTCTTTCAATGAACTCACTTCAGAAAGTCAGAGATTATCAGATTTACGTTCCAAGACGGGACGGAAGAGCCCCCAGAGTTTTATACCTGTGTTGGTTTATCAGCCCAGAGTTTATAGATTCGAATTGTATAGAGATTAATCATGATATATCATGATATTTCGAACATCAGTCCCTGATTCCTAGTTAGCCTATAATGCAATAAACATGAACCAATATACTACTGGTTGGTGGTGCAATAACCCCTCTGAAACAAATTAACGGGAAGGATTATCCCATATATTCCCATATATTATATATGGAAAATAAAAAAATGCTTGAAACCACGTGGCATCATGTGGCTGTCTTGATAGAGACCTTGCCACGTAAACCATGCATTTTTTTCAGATGAAAATCCTCGTTATTTATCTTGAAAGCTACACGAAATATACCCTCTGGTTATTTAACATAGCCATGGTATAGATGGCCCATAGAAATAGATGGTTTACCGTTCTTAAAAATGGTGGATATTTCCATGGCTATGTCAGCCATAACCAGATGGTAGACATCATTGAAGAAACATGTCCATGTCTTGCCGTAAGTCCCAAAAAGGGGCCCCAGGGGGCGCAGGGGATGCAACCAACTGGCGAAGCCCATGGCGAAGAGTTCGGTTTCCCAGCCAGCTTCGCCACCAATTCGCCACCAAATTTTTACATAACCAATTTTTGTGAGAGTTAATGATTGGTTGATAAAAAATATCAAGAAAATAGATATATCAACCAGATTTTAAATGTTTATTAAAATCAAATCAAACCTGGCGAATGTTGACTATAGTAAACATGTAAACTGGGTAAACATATCAGCCAGTGATAGTCAAATCCGGCTTTCAAAACAAACCTGTTACCCCAGTAGCTTCAGCATCATGGGGCGACCACATCAGCAATTTTTGCACGCTGCCTTTGCTTTATGTACAGGAAACATGTCACCCAGTGCACATTGGCGCAAGGTGGCAGCGCCAACTTCCAGTTCTTTGCCATAACTTGGGCCATGGTTATTTTTTTTGTGAACAAACCCACACTTTTATCTACGAAATTGTTTTTATATTTTCGGGGGAAGACAAACCCACATTTTTCCTATCTACAACCTCTTGAGTTCCTCTTGAATCGCCGTGCTGTCGCCACCAACGGTCGCTTTGCCCCACGTCACCAGCGATCCCTCCGCGGTGCTGGCCGCGAAGGCGCGGCCCGTCGCCTTCAGCTGCCGCACCTGGCGCAGCTGGGCAGACACCATGGAGCTGTCACCACCGCACCTTGGCAGCAAGCTGGAGCTGGTACAAAAAAACACCAAACAAAATGCCACGTTTACAGATTCATCCAAGGTTTAATTTAACTGTAAAATTCTAAAGCACTTGATTTATTAGTAAAAATCCAACTGTAATCCAACAGAACTAATTTGATCTATTGGGTAAAAAATGTAAAAAAACTACAAATCGTTCTACAACTGTGTGGAATAATCCTTAATTATATGAGCAAGTGCAACAGGTATATAAGTCTATATGATAAAATATGTGTTTGACAATTATAGTCATAATTCACTAAATCCGTCAGGATTATGAATTATAGCAGGATATGTGGGATGCAAACCCATCTAAGTTGACAACTGTTGAATAGTAGCATAAGATACTATAAATCATAAATATATCCATAAACTATATCCCAGATTATCCCAGCAAGCAAAACAAATATGTATGACTAAACCCCATCTGGACACTCTGCGCGACCCCATGTAACAACCGATCCATCTGAGAGGATCCCGGCAAAAGCCCAACACGTCGCCTGAATCTGCTGCACATTCCTAAGCTGAGCTTGGACCTGAGAACTGTCACCACCGAAACGTGGATCACCCCATGTCACAACTGACCCATCCGCCAGGATCGCAGCAAATGCGAAGTCTGTGGCTTGAAGCTGCTGGACATTCTTTAGTTGATCTTGAACTATCGACATGTCTCCGCCGTCCTCTCGGTTGCCCCACGTGACAACCGATCCATCTGCCCGAATCGCAGCGAATGCCGTGGCCGTGGCCTTAATCTGCTGTACAGCACAGAGCTGATCTTGGACTTTGGAGCTGTCACCACCCAAGCGCCCGTCGCCCCAGGTGACGACCGATCTATCTGCCAGGATTGCTGCGAAGGCAAAATGGGCAGCCTGAATCTGCTGCACATCAACTAGTCGATCCTGGACTGCAGAGCAGTCGCCACCTTCAGCTGGAACTCCCCATGCAACAACCGATCCATCTGATAGGATCGCCGCAAACGCAAAACGCGCAGCGCAAATCTGCTGTACGTTCCTCAGCTGATCTTTCACCTGAGAGCAGCTACCACCAAAATCAGGTCTGCCCCATGTCACCACTGAGCCATCTGCCAAGATGGCCGCAAACGCACGTTCTGCAGCCTCAAGCCGAGTCACCTCCAGGAGCTGATCTTGGACAGGAGAAGTGTCACCACCAAACTCTGGATGCCCCCAAGAAACCACTGAGCCATCTGCCAGGAGTGCAGAAAAGGCCTTCATACTCCCCCAGATCTGCTGCACCCCTCTGACTTGAGCCTGAACTGCTGAGCTGTCACCACCAGCATCTCTGTTGCCCCAGGTGATTATCCGATCACCTCCCACGCACCAGAGAGCGAAGGCTTCCTCAGTGGCTGCAAGCTGTGGTGGACTGGCGATGCCCGTGAGATGGTCCCCATCTTGTAGCTGCAGTTCTTCCAGTGCTAGCAGGGGATCATTCAGCACCTGCCCATCTGCTGTGGCAAGCCGAAGGAAGCCTTGCTGGAAACATTCTTGGGCCTGAAGTTTTAAGTCCCCAACTTTGGAGGATGGCAGAATGGAAAGGCTCTCACTACGACCACTGGGTAAAGCTACATGTAACTGAAGCATCTGAAGGCGACGGTCCACTCTGAGAAAATCTGAAACTCTTCACATGTCGGCCAAAACATTTTGAGCCAGTGACTTTCAAAGCGACATACAGCGCACGTGTGAGTCACTCGGCGTTGTGCTTCACACCACAAATAACGAAAATAACAAGTCTAAGTGATCAACGAGCATTTGTAGGATACGAACCTATAAATACTGTCACAATCACCAGTGTCACTGCAAATAAACAAGTAACTCAGTAACTCCCAGATTTTTCATGATACTCCCGGACTTAGAAACACATGATCCACATGTCCCGAATTACTATCATTATCCTCATTCATCCCCAATTTTAACCCCTCAGAAACTAAAAGTTGGGTTTTCCCCACCATTCTCAAAAACTGCAAATCATTCAGAACATAAAGAAACTAAATGACCATATTCATCCATTTTTGTTGCAGATTACTACAGTGGAAAACCAGTTCTGATCCAGTCCATGCCATCCAACTAGTGGCGTTTGTGCCCCCTATGGAAACCCCGACACCCACCTTGAAGAACTTCGGGTGAGCGGGGGGAAGCTGTTCGTGCGCGTAACGGCTGAGGAGTCTCGTCCCGGAGCGATGGCATCGAACATGTAGAGGGACCTGAAGCTGGATGATGGGGAAATCTATTACAAGGTGGAGCCCTATATATAGTTGGCAAAGCTGGTTGAAAACTCCGTTAAGTATGTTGGGTTTATATTATAAATATATATATATGGGATATGTAATGATACAGAATCACTATAGAATCACTGGCGTCTACAAAACAACTTATAACTGGAGGCCGCCTTGTAGGAGACGATCCTTACCACGGAAAATCGGAGAGGTTCTTCTTGTTCTATCCATGATGGATGTGTCATGCAAACTTTTGCTTGAACCACTGCTTTGAAGAGTACAAGCTAGGATGGTCATTTTTTCTGTGGAAAAACAAATGGTTGGATCTGGTCGTTTGGCAAAAAATACTGGTAACGTTAGTAAAGCAGCAATAAACCACCCATATTTTGATGGTTGATACCATCTATTCATTCTCAAGGGATGCTGATTCTTGGGTAGAGTAAGGTCAACGTCTGCCCTGCCGTCGAAACAGCAGCTTGAAAACCAGCTCGAACATATCGAAGTGGTTTGATGGCAGCTTGTTACACTTAATAATTTTTCTAGTTGGTGGTTGACCTACCCCTCTGGAAAATATGAAAGTGAGTTGGGATGATTATTCCCAATATATGGAAAAATAACAAATATTCCAAACCACCAACCAGAATTTACCGGGACACACACGCCAAGCAGTGGGGTGAAATCACCCGCAGGAATCGTGTGAGTTCACCGCGGTTCGGATCCAAGGAGTCACATGACAGAAAACATGTGTCCGTTGTGTTTTCACAGGGTGAAATTGACAGAAACCATTCTTCAACGTTGAATTTTGAAGGTGCCATCCTGAAATCAAACATGCCTTAATGGAAAAAATGCACAATTGACCCTCTGGTAAAGTAACATAGCTGACATAGCTATTGAAAATGGCCCATAGAAATAGTGAGTTTTCCCATTAAAAATAGTGATTTTCCATAGTTATGTGGCTGTTTACCAGAGGGTAGTTGGATGACTTTCACATTAAACCCTCCAGAAATATCGAGATTTCCCATTTCCGCCACATCCTGAGCAGCCCGTGCGACTCCGGAGGGGTTTTCACATGAAGATCCTTGGTGAATGTCATGGTAACCTTGAATCAAAGAGATTTAAGGTGATTTTATGGTGATTTTAAATGGTGATATGCCATCGATTTCCTATTGGATATCCATCAAATAGGATGTCAATGGGATTTTTCATGGTGATTTTACGGATATCCAATAGGAATTTGATGGCATTTGAGCGGAAATGTCACCAACAATCTATCATATGGCAGTGGGGTCTGTCTAAGAATGAGGAAGTTGCATGATTTTGCTTCAATCTTTGACTCCACCTTCGCAACAAAACATGATGAACCAGCAGGGTGTACCCCATCTTTGGACACATCCACCATGTATCTTTTGAATATTGTTGAATAATGATTGGGGAATCAGTGAGGCATAAAGTGTGTGTGGTGCAGTCACGGATTTGTTGCTCCGTGTAAGAAGATATGTATAGTTCATCAAAATTGGATACCATGACTACAGAAGAACCCACCAACCTCCAGAAAAACTCCGTACAGCCGAAACATCTCATGTTTTAGTGGTTCAAGCCTTAACAGGAGCTCAGGCTGATCTCAGGTTCCCTCACGCTATCGTGGAGACCAGGCGCACTGGAGGCCTAGAACAAATTTGGGAACCAAAATCGTGGTTTAAGCCACAAGAAACTGCGACTTATTGGTTTTAAGGGATTCCAATATGATTTTATGGCATTCTGATGAGTTGTTATGCGATTTTATGGCATTCTGATGGGATTTTTTATGGCATTCTGATGGGATTCTTAAAAAGCGATTTCATGAGATTCATGAACCAACAATGAACTGTGGATTTAATGACGTTTTGTTGTTGGTTATATCCATATATTGCAACAACATTTACAGGATATAACCAACAACAAAACGTGATTTTTCATGGGACCATGGATTTCTTATTCAATGATGGCTCCAATGGTGGAATTCATAGGCTTTCATAGGGATTTCAGGATCCATCGAGGTGGATGTTTCGACCCTTTTTTCGCTTGGGCTTAGGGAAACACCACGATTTTTGGTTCACGAAAAAAGGGGAAACAGCATGTTTTTCAGATTTAATGGTGTCGTCTTTGGAATTCTATACCGGAAACCATGGAACTGGCAAGGCAGTTTTCCAACTACATGGGTTTCATGTTGATCTTTGATTCATCCAATTCTGGAGAAGTTCCAACAGGCCATGACATGTCAAACAAATTCTCATCTGATTCACCAAGGGGACAGGGGCCAGGTCAATTGAAATAATCATCCCACATATGCGTTGTCTGATTATTTTCCCCATAAGATGCTTAATAATCATTAATCATCCCAAATGATCATTAACCAAGGGTACACAAATGTGATGCTTTGTCTGATCATTTTCATTCATTTTCCCCATGAAAATGACCATAAATTGTAGAAATCAAGACCACCAAAATCAGACACAGCCATTACTCATCAGTCCCATCGGTCTCATCGGTCTCATCGGTTATAAAATATATCCATATACATATTGTAATAAATTAACTCATATTATTCATATCTTATATTATATCATAGTGTTAATATATTATATTATTTATATATTATATTGTATTATATTATATTATATTGCATTATATTATATTATATTATATTATATTATATTTCAAACATTTCCCATTATATCCCCATAAACAATCCAAGATAAATATATAGATATATATAATCCTACCACATATCTATGCTTAAAACCACAAACCAGCCTGGCTTCGTCGTGAGGATGGGGCGAAGAAACCTGTTGACTTCACAATGGATGTGATTTGAGGTGATTTTATGGGAATATAACAATATGATGATACACTGTAAGGGGAATATGTATATATATAATATATGGATTATAATGGGATATATTATCTGGGTAAATTAAAATATTTCACTTAACCTGAATTAAGGCCATTTTGGGATGATTTCCCTTATTCACCATGATTTCCAGTGAGGTCGCAGTGAGGTCGTTATAATTTACCCAGATATATGGATTATAATGGGATATATTATGTATCTATGATGTACTGGTTTTGTCCAAGAATGGTGAACTTCAATGGATCTCATAGCAATTCTCATGGCAATTCTTGGTGATATGTCTGATAAGTGCAGCTGACAACAGAATTTGGGATGTAACACTCGTCTTTATTGTTTCAATGGGATCTAAGCAATATAATTTTATTATATTGGGGTATAATATATGGGCTACATGGGATTGCCTGAAAATTAGGGATATCATCCCCAAATGGCCATGAAACACGTGCAATTTATGATGATTCACCAGTGGGACACACCTGATTTGATGACGGAGCATACGTTGACATTGAAAAACCGTCGGACTTCATCAGAGATGGCCGTTGGATTTGATTTGTCCAGCTATAGCAAGAAGAAATCTTATGGGTATATTGCAATTCATATAAACTATACAATTCAGTTCAATATAATATATATATACTCTATAATTATAATATCTTCACTAACATGTCGCCAATTTTGAGTGTCTCATGTCGCGGTTTCGTTGGAGGGATGGTAAGCCTTGATTAAAGCTGGCAATTCATACCCTGGCAATTCATCTCTCCCTAGTTCGATCCCACGAAATTCCATGAACAATCTAATCAAATCACAATTAGCATCAAAATTCCAATAAAAAACTCATTAAGCCCATATGGCAAATCTCCATTGACATCAATCAGCATAAATAGGTCGCCATTTTTCAGTCTCACCATTGGTGCTGAGAAAAACCATAGAAATCACCATAGAAATCACAGAAATCCATGAAACATCACCGTTGAAATATGCTGAAAAATCACCATTGTTCCATTAAATCACCATAGAAATCCATCGAAAAATCAGCGAAATCCGATCCCGAAGCCTGCCACAAAGTCTCCTTGAGGTGCGCTGATGAAGCTCAAGTCCTACACCGACGGCTGAATTATCGATGTGGATGGTTGATGGATGGTCAATGGTTAGATAGATAGATAGCTAGATAGATAGATAGATAGATAGATATCATACTACCATGGTTAGATAGAAAATACAACCATGGTTTATGCAAAAATATATAACATATCTATCTAACCTATGGTATTCGTTTTTTTAACCAACTTTACCTTGGTATTGTAGTGTTTGGGAACCTACGGTATCTAAAGTGAGCCAGTGCTAAACCAGAAAGTCGCCTGGGCAGGGGATTTGATACACTACAGTATTGGGGGTGGATGGGATTATATCCAGTATCTGGTTGGTGGTTTCAACCCCTCTGAAAAATATGAAAGTCAGTTGGGATTATTATTCCCAATATGTGGAAAAATAAAACATGTTCCAAACCACCAACCAGAGTATACATGAACTATGAACTAAATGCTTTGTAGCCGCTTCTTACATCTTCTTACTGGGATAGATGTTTGAGGTTGTAGACTTATGATGCCCTATGGCTCTCTTCTGGGCATTCCATTGCAAAAACTTCGGTCCCGAGACTCTGATTCCTTAAAGAAAAAAGTATATAGTTTGATCCCAAGGGTTTCTCCATAATAGCAACATATCGTCATGTACATATGTACTTTAGATTATATATATATGGGTAAATTATAATATTTCACTAACCTGAATAGTTGGGCCATTTGGGGATGATTTCCCTGAAATAAACCATGATTCCAGGGTTCGGTCGCGACGTGAGGTCGTTATAATTTACCCAGATATATGTATGTATAATAATAATAATCTATAATCTTGGTGTATACCCTCTGGTAAACTAACATAACTATGGAAAATCACCATTTTTAATGGGAAAACTCATTATAAATGGCCATTTTCAATAGCTGTGTTAGTTTACCATAGGGTAGTTGTATTCACATGGAAAAGTTGACCATCTCAACTGGCCTTATGACATAAGCAAATCATACTTTTTCGGGGCTATCTAACAATTACAAGGTGGTGCCCCGCGCCACAACGGCGACCACAAACTGGAACAGTTGGAGTATGTTGGAGTTATTTGCACCAACTCAGCCAACATCAATGAGTTATCCTTTGGTAGACTCACATAGCTCTGGAAGCCATGGCCCATTTATCGATTTACCATGATTTACCTAATTAAAAGGTGATGTTCCATAGCTATGTTAGCTTATTGGAGGGTATACATGCCATTTTCCACTGGTTACATCTCCATTGAGCGGTTCAAGCCGTGGCTAACTGTGGTTAGTGTGCCTTGCTTGCTTCGATCTGCGCCACATGGGCTGCTGCTGACATAAAGAGCATAGCCTAGCCGCATGGGCGTCATGACTTCATCTGACCATGGGGGTATGGGTCAAATTTAAAGATCTGGGGGACCATAGATTTACCATCTGGTTATTTAACATAGCCATGGAAAGATCCACCATTTTTAATAGGTAAACCATCTATAAATGGGCCATCTATACCATGGCTATGTTAAATAACCATAGATTTAAGTCTATTTTCAGAATCCATCCAATAGTTGGAGTACTCATTTTTGACCCATACCCAATAGGTCTTGGATGGTCTTGGTATACACCCAAGCATTTTCTGGCAATATATGTTGGTAGGGGAACTCAGAAAAAACATCCAAACGAAGTTCCTGAGGATTTAAGGGGGAGATATAGGGTGATTTCATGGGGATTTACTGTAATATTACAATATAAAAAAGACAATTGAATACCAATGGGAATGTATATGTATATATATATATGGTATTTAACAGGAATACAATTGGGTATATACTTGTCATGACTTCAAACATGGGATATTTTGCCATGGTATTTCATAGAATGGAATATCACATCATATAACTATATATACACTATAATCTATATATTATCATCATGATAGCACTAAATAATATTGTTAAAACAAAAACATGATTATAGTCGTGGGATATTTAGCCAACACAGATAGATATTCCAACATTATGTTTTCAGGTAAAACCATCTCAAAAGTCACCCCAAGAACTACTGGTGAAAACGGTGTACTAACCATCTAAGTGATCCTGGGGTGAAGTCCATTGAAGTCCCCATCTCGTTGATTATATAGAATCTATCATAATCTCTATAGTCATCCCCAAATTTCATCGAATTTTCGTAGAACAAAATAAGATGCTACTAAAATATAGATTAACAATGATTAACATATATAGTATAGTTATGCTTTACTGTTCTATCTTTTTCTTTTGGGGTGGTTACTATATCCAATCCATCACCATCTCCCAACCTAAGTGGAACCCAGAGTTATCCACCTTCACACAGATGGCCACGGCCATGGCGACAATGTCGAACCTCTGTCTGTGACAAACGGCTCGGCTCCGTGTTCTTCTGGGGATGTCTATGGGGACTTTAATGGGATTCAAATCAGGGGATGTCTTTAAGGGGACTAAAAAATGGGATTCAAATCCGATGGCCTTCCAAACACCAGTGAAATCTCCAGTTTTCCATGGTTTCAATCATGGTAAATCATGGTAAATCCATATAAATTCCATATCTGGTTGGTGGTGCAATGTGCCCATCTTGAAAAATGATGGAGTTCGTCAATGGGAAGGATGACATCCCATATTATATGAAATGGAAAATACAAAAATGTTTGAAACCACCAACTAGCCATTGTTTCATTCGTTGCTGGAACTTGGAACCACCATTGTTTTCCGATATATAAGGGTCAACCGTCAACCATTGGTTTTTCATGGTCTTGCAACCCCAGAGTTTACCAACAAAACAATGGGGGGTTCATGATCAAAAACGGAAATCTGACCAACAACAAGTGTGTTTTCTACCAACACAGCAATGGTTGGTTGATGACTCAATTTGGCTTTGGGTCAGAAGCCATTCAATCGACTTGTTGTTCACCCCAGATTAGCTCGGATTGATTCATGAACGTTCATAGCTTCGCACATATTAGTAGTAACAGTAGTATGCTTTCGACCAATTCACAATTTTTGGCCAACTTGAACATAATGGTTTAATGGGAATATTCAGTGCGATACCCAACAGATCAATAGGGTACCCCCAAGTTCCAGTGGTATTCCAGTGGTTTATCGTCACTTTCCACAATGAACAGACAATCCCTTATTTCTGGGCAAAGAAACTAGTTTGAAACAGCGTCAACTCACCTGAGCAGTGTTCAAAACGCTGTTTGAAGCTCCAACTAGCTGCCCATCAGGTGAATATGGATACCCATAGTGAGGGGCTCCACCATGGGATTCAACTTCTCTGAGCTTCAAACAAGAAGGAATCCAAAAGAATCGAGAAGAGCAGCACCTGGCGAAAACTTGCTGCCCTGTGAAAACATGGTGGATTTTTCCTCACAACCTTGGTGAGGCCACGAAAAGGAAGGAGAGCGTTTTGTGTCGACTACTAGCTTGGGTGAGTTGATTCGGGATGTAACATGATGCAACTATTGTTTTTTTTCAATTTTGTAGGGCCTCACCTTGCGGCTGACCCGGTAGTCGTCACCTTGCGTCCATACTTCCCCCGACCGCCACCAGGTGAGTCCCGATGCGGCACCAGCAGGGCGAAGATGGCATTCCACATGCCGAAGAGCTCCAGATTGGCAAAAAGCCGACCCAGATCCGGATCCTGCGATCTTAGCCGATGGATAGGCCATGTTTTTTTGGCCAGTCTTCAGTTGGTTTAAAGCAGTTTAAAGCCATAAAAACTCGAGCATACTGTCGCTATATCATGCTCTATCCCACTAACCATAGAATTCACCAAGTTCTGAGTCAAGGATCGACTCAATGGGAGCCTCACCTGGTAGGGATGTGGTGTGTTTACCCAGGATTTGCAAATCATTTCCCAGGCTTTCAAACTTTCCCAAGGGTTTTCCACATCTTTTGGTATGTTTTCCCTTTAATGGGTACATAACCTGTTCTATCTGTTGGAGGTCAAATTGTAACTTTGAAGCATGGATCTCAGATGTCAAGTCATTGGCGGGTCAGGTTTGGACCAATCCAAATGCTAATTTAAACATATTTAAATATTATTGCTGAATTTTGCTGACTAATCAATGTATTTTAACTATTTTTAACTACTATTCAAATATCCAATACATTTGGTCGAGTCCAAATTCAATGTATTTCTGACATCTCTGACTCATCAGTCGGATTGATGTCCGCACTTCTCTCCTCAGTAATCAGGAAGAGCAAGCCAACGATGAGCCTCAGTGCTCTCTCTCACTGTAACAGGCGTCTACAAGCTGTCCATAAATCCTGCAGCAACCCTACTGAGCAGTGTTCCAAAGTCTCTGTCATTCCAGCTATAGCCCTGGTTGCTTAAGAATGGGATTCCATTTCATGAATGATGATCATCCCCAATACCCTCTGGTAATTTAACAGTTTGCTATTGAAAATTACAATTTATAGTGGATTTTCCAATTAAAAATTGTGATTTTCCATAGTTATGCCAGTTTACCAGAGGGTATATCAACGGGAGTAGCCCGTTACTCCCGAATCATCAACCAACAGTTCCGTTGCAAGCAGCGCCAAAGGTTGGGCCAATGGTGGCAGAAGAAACCAGACCTGACGGTTTTGGAGCTGAGCTGGGAGCTGGGAAATCCTGACCTAAATGGAGGTTTTTATATATTTTTATGGGAAAACATCAATGACCCATAGGATATATAATCCCTGAAAATGGAGGTTTTTATATGTACATATAACATGTGGTTAATGGGAAAACATATATTGATGACCCATATAGGATTCATGGTGCTGCTATGGTGACATGGATCCCATCAATAATTATACCCCCTTTATGTTAGCATATATAATATATACCATGGATCCTATGGGTATGTGTTTATGGGAAAACATCAATGATGGGTTGTCCATTGCCACGTTCGAAAAACATCGAAAAACCTTTACTTCCCGGAGACGACGTGGGAGCTGGGTCTTTCTGGGCATTCCAATGGGTAAATCATAGGATGTTCTGCCGGAGTCACATCCGGATGGCACCGTGGCACTATTCGTACTACAAGATTATCCCACCAAGTGATTGACAATCCGGGAAGTCCCCAAATTCTGGGTTATCCAATTGATAACTGGACCTACCCCCAGTGCCAAACCAGCTGAATGTCTTTTCGCTCTCGCTACCTGGCAATAGAAATTTCATGAAAATTCCACCAGTTTACTTCGAGAATTTTCCTAGTTCAATGCCCCCCAATGCTCCATGTATGGAATATTTGCCAACATTTACCTCCTAAGTGACCGAAATGTAGGGACATATTCCATATATTGGACCTGCCATGAAAAGTTCGAGACATTTTTCCGGGGAAAAAAAACAACGCCCCGGGCTCATCCTTAGCTTCCGACCAGCCCTGCTGCAGCGCTGGTCTTGAAGAGGATCCAGAAGACCAGGCTGAAGACCATCAGATCAAAGGCCAGAAGACATGTCAAGGACCTCAGCTAAAAATGGATTAAATTAAGTCGTTAGGCTTCGAGCTGGGAACATCATCAACGAATTACAATAAGTACCTTAAGGCAAATGTGATATATATATATATGATATATGGAAATACGAACATGAATAAACATCTGGGCAAATTAGAAGGCCTGAATTGGACATCCAAATTCCACTTGGCCACTTGGCCACTTGGGGGATGATTCTGGTGAGATCCGCAGCAGGTTTACTGGTGAGGGGAAGTGCCTGCAAGGGTTGGGAAGTCACAGATTCAGTTCACATTTATGGATGAAAGTCCAATCAGATTGTATTATCATGAAATATCTATTATTAGATATTATTATTATCTAGAAATGAAACCGCAAATCAGTGATGACGATGAGGATAATGATTTGCGACGACTTGCAACAAAAATCAAAGAAACAAAAATATTGCGGGAGGAACATTCACCTGTCTGTGTCTATATATATATGTGTGTTTTGTTGGTATTTATCCACCAAACATAAACTGTGCAAATGACACGGTGAACCAAACAAAGCTACTGGAGGTAAGCTCAGCAAAGGCCAGGCCTTTAGGAATCCCCACCGATACCGATAGGAAACAAGTTGATTTTAACGTATGAAATCCTTGAAAAGATACATAAAAAAAAAAACACAATCTCAGCGGTTCACCATGCGCTTTACCTTGATGATAGGCTGGATCTAGGCCGATTGAGATCCAAGAAACACCAAGGTTCTTGCCGCAGCCCCTTCTGAACCTCAGCCAGGGTGAGATTGAGAATAATGACACCGATGTTTCCCCTATTCAGCATACCCATGGCCGATGCTGGATACTATTCAAAACTATGCAAAAACAGTGCCCAAAGTATTATCATGTGGTTGCTCTCCATTCAATACGGAATATAGACATAGATACAACACAAGTACAACATGATACAACCATAGCTCTACTCACCAGCTCCCTCCTAAGCCCTGTGGCAAAATCGCACCTTTCCTTTACCAGTCACTCTTCCAACCCCATCTGAGTCTCAAACCTTTCCCCCATTTTAGCAGCAACCTGCCACCGGCATCCCCAAGGTCCACCCAGGCGCATGGGGTTGGTGAAGTATTTCATGACCCGAAAAAACATGCTGCTTGTATATTTCCAGCATATTGTATAATTTGTATAATACTGTTCTGAAAATATGATTGTACTATTCTGACTATTCTCATATATGTTTCACCTTGGATGGGTAAATGCCTATTGTACCAAGTTCTGGGGCTGGGGTATGAATATTCATTTACCAGCTATGTGTTCACCAGAGTATCAGGGTTTTGGCTGCCAAAATAGTTGCTTCAAGAACCACATGTCCACCTAGACCCTCCATTTGTAGCCATGAAAATGCCTGTTTCAGTACTCAAATCATTGGGTAAAATACAAATTTTCATGGCTACAAACGCAGTGTCGAAGTTCCTTTCTCTGTGTCCTTTCAACCACTTCTACCCAGCCACACCTCTGCAATCCTCGATTGTTGCAGTTGGTTTCACTTTGAGCCGCCGTGTCTTCGCCTTGAAACCAGGGGAACATCATCAGAAAACTCCCTGGTTGAATCTGGGTGGGAAGGTTGTTCCCTATGTAGATATGTGATATGTTTTGTGGTTCACCACTTTGACTTTTGGGATTCTTCTCCAACATAGCAATTATATATGTAAATTGAGGTCTCCCAGTTCGAAGTGTTAGTTTCAATCAAACCACGTTAAAAGAATCAAAGATTCCAGCGCTTCTTCTGTTATGTTTCCCTACTTACGTATCAATCACCATGTTTCGTGCTTAAAACACGTTTATAAACCATCAAAAACACTTAGATCGTATCAAATGTTCAGTACGTAGACCATCTGTTGAAATCCTCTGATTGGTGTTTTTTCGCCCTGGCCCTACCCCTCTGAAAAATCATGGAGTGAAAGTCAGATTGGATCATCATCCCAACTGTTGGGAAAAAAACACATGTTCCAAAGCACCAACCAGTCCGGTTCTACCCTCTGGTAATTTAACATAGCTATTGAAAATGACCATTTATAGTGGATTTTCCTAATCATGGTGATTTTCCATAGCTATGTTAGTCATTACCAAAGGGTATCTTCTTGGAGGTTACTATCAAATCCCAACTGTTGTGGGTACAAATGGAGGATCACCAATGGGGGTGGAGTTCAACTCTTATCCAACTTATGGAGGTTAAAATCCCATGGTTGTAGCCATTAATCACATTTAATAACCATATAATATAGTTATAAGTTATAAGTAATAAACCATTAAGAACCATTATTAACCATCATTAACCATGATTATCACATTATACCGTTATTATCTGGGTAAATTATAATATTTCACTAACCTGAAATAAGGCAATTTTGGGATAATTCCCCTTACTAACCATGTTTTCCAGTGAGGTCGCAGTGAGGTCGTTATAATTTACCCAGATTAAATCATTAACCCCAATTCTGCACCTCAAAGCCTCAAAGTAGGTACAATGACGGACCAACAGTTAGAATATAAAACCTTAAGATTTGCTTAGCTGACCTAAGCCGTTCTTCGGGGTATAGGGTATTTGGACCTAAGCCGAAAACCTTGGTCTT
>Ga0126342_10003621_pt1 | contig 25675 bp, 22 predicted proteins | sample Cyp1metagenome_FD_92528 | JGI IMG/M metagenome (GOLD analysis project Ga0126342, IMG submission 92528) | Coral microbial communities from Lord Howe Island, Old Settlement Bay, Australia - Cyphastrea 1 metagenome | ecosystem: Host-associated > Invertebrates > Cnidaria > Coral ... | reverse complement strand
ATCTATCCATCTATCCATCTATCCATCTATCCATCTATCCATCTATCCATCTATCCATCTATCCATCTATCCATCTATCCATCTATCGATCTATCGATCTATCGATCTATCGATCTATCGATCGATCGATCGATCTATCTATCTATCTATCTATCTATCTATCTATCTATCTATTATATTCTATCATCAAAATTCATCAAAAAGTCATTACGGGGATCATCGTCCCAAATTTGTGGGAAAAACATCTGAAACCACCAAACTGCTGCTAAAACACAAGAAGTTTCCAGCGCTTCTTAATTTACCATCCCTCATCACGAAATGTGAAACCGAGGTCTCTAAAAACCAGCCAGAGCAAGAAGTTGCGGGTCATTATTTGAGCCAACTTTGGGTTTACCAGGTCTTGAAGTTTACCAGAAAGGATCAGAAAGATCTTTGGGGGACGAAAGTTCGTCCAGTTCGTCCCTTTCGAACGATTCTACATCGCTCTGGGCCGATCTGCGGTGGCAAAAGGGACCCTTTTTGCTGTCCAACCAAAGCGTGAATCTTTACAATATTGAGTAATATTGAGTATGTCTGCCATTGGGGGTTGGGTTCCTTATGGCAAATCGAGTATGAATGGCATGGATGTGGATCCCTGAGAGCCAAATCGCACCATTGGATCGTCTACCATATACCATATAAAACCACAATGCCAGGCAGGGGAAGCGTCTTTGCTTGTGGTTTGATGGCAAGGCTACATCATTCTAGATCATCCTCACTTGTGTTGCTTACATGCCATTGTTGCCGTCGCATGTTTGTAAGATTCCGGGTAAGTTTTAGTATGTCACTAGCCTGAGAAGTCAGGCCAACAAATTGCATAACCCCAACCTAATTCCTATAATAGGACCCAACTCTGTCGCATCAAGAAGATTTCTAAAGCTGCCGAAACTCAAGGCAACTTGTGCCGCGCTTTTGCCATACTTCTGGCCTATCTCCTGCCAGCGTTTTGACAAATGTTGACCACCGGAAGCGGGCTTGACCAAGGTCCCACTAGTTAATGTTGAATGAAGTTAAGATGGTTGAAGTTGATTTTCATGGGATTTAAGTAGTGAAAAATGAGCAAAGTTCGGAGCAGATTTGAGCTAGCTGTACCTGATCCACGTGACAAAGTCATAGCTTGTCATGCCATGTTAATGGTGAGCCTGCAACCCAGCTACAAGTACACGCTGTGATGCCAATGTCGGAGAAGAAACACCAGAGAAAAGAGCCATATATCATATCCGCCCATGATCAAATCATCATCGCAACTCTTAACACGTAAACAAAATAGTGGAGTGTAAACAAATAAAAGTGTGGATGCCCTTCAGGAATTACAGCTGCTTGGGAGTAGCTAATTGAAGCCATGGCCCATGGCTAGTTCGATGATAAAAACCCGTTGGCGGTGACATGTTCCCAGAGGCCACCCGCAAATCCACTTGTGAATCATCATCGTCCATTTTCCCTGATGGTGAAGAGCATTTTTACATCACTCTCATGTCTTCATATGTCTTCATGGGATCTCAAAAAAAAAATAATAATGTCCCCATTTCTTGGGGTTCTCTTCACGGATAAGTGATATGAATGGCTCCAAAAAAACTCCTGGATGCCCATGAATTGCTCCTCGCAGGCGGATGAGGCGCTAATGCCCAAGGATCCACTGCCCAGTGGTCCCCAGGCCTGAACCAGGATCCCGCCTCAGCCGTGAATTTCGAAGGTTTTTCTTGCTGGAGAAAAGGGAGTTCAGCAAGAAAAATGATGATTTACAGCCAGAAAAGAGCTGATTTCGGCTGGCGAAGCTGGTTGAGAACAGTTGATAACAGTTGATAACTATATAGTACAACTATAGGGTTTATGGCAAGTACAACATATATTATATGTATAGTTTTCATGGAGTTAATGGGGCCAGTAATATAACAGGAAGGTTTCAAACTTCAATAAACGGGAGAGTACTTGGTGGTCCCCCGGAATCGTGTTTGTGGGTTAGTTCACCCCAGTGAATTCAGTACAGTATAGGGTAAGAATTGGGTAAGCAGGATTAAACGCGATTGGGGTGAACCGCCAAGTACATAGTTCAATGAGAAAAAATGATTCTCAATTTTTGAGGCTTGTCTAAACAAGGTCACGCGCTGGTATTTAACCTGGTATCGTTTGTGTCTTCGACACCATTTCATACTGTATTTTACATGATTCTGTGCCAACCTGGTGCAATCAACCCTCGCGGCGCGTTTCCCTTCACTTCAATTTGCCACCCCACCCCACCCCAGACGTAGCATGAAGTATGTATGTTGATTGCAATAGTGCAATAGAACATGACGTTAGCCCCACCCCACCCCAAACGTAGCATGACGTATGTAGAAAAGCGGCAAAACTACCAGGTGGTTTATTAGCACGCCTCGAAAAAAAATGAATCAATAGATTCGAGATGATTCGATTTGTTTTTAAAGAGGAAACCAGTTAATTAAACCAATGCCTTTACAATCAGGGTTCTGGTGAATGTTCATGAATTTTTCGGAGTCACAGAAATTCTGGGACCTGGGACAACCATGTCATGGATTTCTGGTGGCTTTCCCTGGTAAGCGGGATTCTTCCGTATCAAATCTTTGAATGGCTGTGCATTACTATAGCTGAATATTCATGGTTCAGGCCCTGAAACATGGGTCATTAAATGTCCCCATTGAACATCACCCAACCATTAGGTATATGGTCTATAATGGCTACTTTTTCAGGTGATTGTCCAATATTCCCAAAATGGGACAGTTACCAACCCCTGTGAAAAACTACATATTTTGACCATATTCAATCCTGTACCAACCGTCAGATTTCTCGGTTTTGTCCAACTGAATGACCATGATCCTTCAAGGCGGGTTGCAGTGCGTTTGACAAGACACGTTTACCATTCTCCTCCACCGCCTTTGCGTCATAGTTCCTCGGTAAAGCCATGGGCTTAATATGGCTTAATTACTTATTCCTCAATCACTAGGGGCGACATCCGAAACTTAGGCATGGTCTCAGCATCTGCATCGTAAACCTACAGGTTTGATCAGCGATATTGCCAGTTTGCAGCCATATTCATGGTTCATGAAAACTGCTGACACCTTTTTGGTGCTTGGGCACGGTCCAATTTTGAGTTGGAGCCCTTTTTGGCCATGACTCTCCCACTCCGCTTCTCACCACTGCCAAGCTTCTTTGGAGAATATGGCAGCTGATTCAAGACAGGCTTCGTGGCATCCTTGGCTCCCCACTCCAACTGCTCAATACAGAAGCCAGCATTATGAAAATCACAGCTGCTCTGCCCAGCTGCATTTTTTTTGATGAGAGATGAGCCAGATGAGCAAAGAATCTTCAAGTCCTGTTGGGGTGGACCCATTGCTCATCCTTTTCACCGAGGCGCCGGGTCTGCAAGAATGCAATCCAATTGCTCGGGAGAAAAGTTGCTGACAGCCAAACTCTTGGTTTGTTTGGCAGCCTTCATTTCCTGACGCGGACGGCGGAGAGCACAAGCTGTTAGCCACGAGGGAACGGGCTTGGTCATCAGTTTTGCCTCCTCAGAAGGGCCAGCATGCCCCAAGAGTGGAAGGCCAACAATGCCCAAAACCCATGAATAATCACACATAGCTGGTCATCCAGCCACTTTTTGGGGGCTTGAGCTTAGAGAATTCACCACAACCATTAGTGGCCTCAAAGGCTTTCCACTGGCCACGGATGGTTTCGCAATCCTTCGCTGGGTAGTCCAGCCTCAGCTCCATTTGGCTGGAAAATCCATGTGTCCATCACTGGAAAATCAGGATATGCATCCACCAAACTAAGAAAGTACCCGAAAGATCAGCCTTTTTCTCATGGTTTCCAGTTTCCAGTTTCCAGTGCCACTCGAAGACTCGCACCGTGAGATTGCCCCGCTTGCCACCAAGCGACAGGATCATGTCCAGCTTGGTGATGCCTCCTTCCGCCAGGACTTCCAGGTTCTTGTCACAGCCCTCTTTGGTGGTGCTATACCTGGGCGATAAGCGAAGGAAATTGATAGGTCTGATAGGTTATAATTTAAATGTGCCCATGGTCAACAAAACTAGGATTCAAATCTTAAGTTTGTCTTGGATGTTTAAAAAAAAATCCTGAACAGTCCAGATTTTGGCAAACATGAATCCAGAATAAGACACGAATCTGGGCCAAATGACAAGATATGACAAGTCTTCACCAGTCTGAAATTGTATGCACTGGGCAAAATAAATAAGCCATGTTTGGAATGACACCCCCAATCCGAACCATCATTTACAGTGACGTTGGCCAGTGAAGTGACTAGAATTTAGCCAGAGCGATGGACAAAATTACATGTGTCTACATTCCTGAAGCTTGGAGGATGCTTCCAGCAGATGGGCGTGCTAAAGGTTCAAAATATAAATCGAAGAAAATGACTATTGACATCGATTGATACAAAGATATTTCCCTGGCCGCATGTTCAAAAACCAGTGACTTGGTTTGAGGTAAATTTTACACACGAAACCATGGTTCTGACCTTCAAATACAGGTGTTTCCTATTAGATTTTCCCTTCAACTAATTCCGGGAACCATCCGACCCTCCGGCATCACTACAAGGTGGGCCCCCCAGTTATAAGTTGCTTTATAACCCCCATTAACTCTATAATTATCATATGTTTACCATAAACCGTAGTTAACCTAGTTATAGATATATATAAACCAATTTAGCTAAGTATGGTTGATGGTTAAATTACGTTGAGTTCCCATATTACTGGTTTATGGCAATCACTCAATGACAACTATCTATAGTATTCTATAGTTACAGTTGGGTTTATAAACCAACAAAACTGAGCAGCCCCACCTTGCATCACTATGAATTCAACCAAGCTGCGCATCGTCAAAGTCCTGAGCCAAGTTGCTCACAACGGAGCCGCAAATGAAAAACCTCCGCAACGCCAACTGCGGACAGGTCTGACAGGCCGGTAGGGGCCCTAGGGGGTTGGAAGGTCATTCGAAGCTGGGGAGCCAATTTCTATGTCCGGAAGAGTTTGTGGGGGTTGAACGGAGATATTATGGGGAAATAATATGAAATAATCCCAAACAGGGGATTTACGGAGATATGGACAGGATATGGTTGGGTGTGTTGCTTGGATCTATAGTGGCACCAATAGCAATTCTGGGGGGCCCCCCTTGCCATCCAAGCTATTGATCATTTTCCTTGTCGGGAAACCGATGGCCAGCTGGGGCACCCTGATTTTGAAAAAGTCTGCCGCAAGTTGAGTGAGTTTGCCCATGGCCATCAGCAGCATTCTCTAAATATGTGGCTTGGTGCCTCTGTAATTACACAGACAGATTGAATAGTGAGACTACCAACCAGCTGCTTCACGCAACCACAAAGAAAAGCGCGATTCTTCTTCAGACAATGGGTTGCCTCCGATCTTTAGCTTCTGAGAGGTAGCGTATATTCATGTATATTCATTTGAAATGGATGGAAGTGAACACTCCAAATTCACCTTGAAGTGCCATCCAAGGAGCTCTTCTCGTGGCACGCCAGACTTCTGCACTGCTCGTGCAAATCCTTTCTGGTTGCCAGCCAACACCTAAGCCAACTCTCCAGTCTTCGAGATTGCGTGGAATGTTGCTGCAAACATGCGCCAAAATACATCTTCCCTCCAGGTACAATTCCCGCCGGTCAATTGACATATAGAATAACATAGATATGGAATGGTTGGTTTTTCATGCCTATTATGTTAATTTATTGGCAGAGGGTAGCCACAGTGAAGTGGGTTTGATTTTTCCCAGCAAACCCTTCCCAATTGGGTGTTAACATGTGTCAACCTAAGGATACCATGAAACAACAAACATTGGGGTGTCGGTGCATCAGCTGACACTTCTCTGATTAAGGGAAATGCCCAAACCTTCAATCATGAAAACATCTGGAGTGGTTTTCCACATCAGGAACAAATATTGATAGTTCTCATATGTCAATCATGGAAAGTTTCGCACCTGGCAATCAGTATACGATACCGGTTGCAAAATGAATGAGGTTCCACACACCCAAGCATCAAGGTGTTGATTGCACATCCCCATTATACCTCCATCATATCACCAGTATATCCCCATGATGTTAGTTACATCATGGATTGTAATCAGATTATCCCTATTATAGTCTAGTTCCATTAATATATCCCTGGCATTCCCTGGCAATGAATTTTTATTATCAGTAGTCGTAGCAGTCGTAGTAGTCGTAGTAGTCGTAGTAGTCGTAGTAGTCGTAGTAGTCGTAGTAGTCATAGTAGTCGTAGTAGTCGTAGTAGTCGTAGTAGTCGTAGTAGTCGTAGTAGTCGTAGTAGTCGCAGTCGTCGTCGTAGTAGTAGTAGTCGTCGTCGTCGTAGTCGTAGTCGTAGTCGTCGTAGTAGTCGTAGTAGTCGTAGTCGTCGTAGTCGTCGTAGCCGTCGTGGTAATAGTCGTCGTCGTAGTCGTAGTAGTCGTCGTAGTCGTAGTAGTCGTCGTAGTCATCGTAGTCGTGGTAGTCGTAGTAGTCGTCGTAGTAGTAGTATTGTCATTATATATTGTTGTTGTTATTACGATTACTATTCTTATCATTAGTACTATTATCATGTGTATATATATATATATGTAGTATCTATCCCTAATCCCTATAGGGTATTATCTCAGAACATTCTATCACCAGTATATCCCCATGATTGTCAGGTTATCAGAAGCCCAGAAACCGAGGCGAAGAAGTTCCGGTAACCTGAACAGCCCGGGCCGGAGCGAAAGAAACCATCTATGGTGCTGGTGGATTCGCCTGAGAAGTTGGGTGCGTCCAAAAATGGAGTATAAAAACAGTATATCCCAATATCCAAAAATGGCGTATACCCTGTATTTTAACATATTTTAACATGAAATGTTCTGACTAACGACTGGGTGAACTCTGGGCCCTACTAACCATCATTTATGGTGACTTCACTGATTCACAGTGATGTTGTTCTAACTTGCCCATATGAGCCATGAAAATAATATATCCCATCCCATTATACTATAGGTTATCCCTACTATAGGTTATAAATGGTTATAATGATCCCCAGTGATCTAAGTAGTCAAACCCCCTTCAAAAAATCAACCATCAACCAACCGTGATTTATCACGCATATCATATCCCTGTTTTTAGTGGTTTTATAAACATCATATAAAATATATCCGGTCAAACACCATATAAAATCATATGTGATTGTGAATCCCCATATCTTTGATCCTTTCATAACGCTGACACCTTCGCACATCCGAGGCGCCAGCTTCGATGGCTTGCAAGGTGAGCCTCTCAGCAGTCTCGTCATCGTAGACTTGCCTAAGCCGTCAATGCAACAGGTTTAAACCAGGGAAGTCCCCAAATAATTCAAAAAGAAAAGACTAGCATGGTCAGCTTTAAATACACAAGTTAGAAATTAACAAATGAAACAGAACTAAGACATAAAAATTACTTGAAGCCTTCTCCCAGGTTCTTTTCATCATTGATTATCCCATAATGTCGTCCAATTTCGACATTTCGAACTCTCTCTATATACTTTTTCGGATTGCCAGACCTGAAAACCATTGAAAACCACCAGCCCCTCTGCGGAATCGCCCCCAAACCGCCAAGTTGCAAACCGAAAGAGGCCTTGGCTTTCAGGCGATCCCAGGATCTAAGAATCAGTCAGGTTTTCTTGGGGCAATCCACTGATTAAGCGGAAAAACATGGCAGGAACCATTTGGTAAATAATTTGTTCTGGTGCTTTTAACCATCTTGAAAAAGATTTTTAAGTCAGTTGGGAAGGATTATCCCATATATTATGGAAAAGTAAAAAATGTTCCAAACCACCAACCAGTATTTATATATATATATAATTATCCAAGATCAATGGATCCAAAGTTGTGCTCATGGGACTGGAAAACTCATGACTAACTGACTTACCCCAAGTTTGAAAGGTCTATGAAGATGAACTTTGGAAACCGGGACCCACCGAACCAACTCGTTGATTCGCCTTGGGGAATTGCAGGCCATCGTTCAGCACAACGTTGCGCGAAGCACCGCTTCCACCTTTCACCTGCCAGGGCCCATCCTTCACTTCATCATCGGGACGACGTGGCAGGAGTTTTTGGCAGTTTTTTCCCGATTTAAAGTGCCAAGTTCGACCAGATACTGTACCTTGTGCCTCCTTTGAAATGTACCCTAATATGGTAAATTTGAAGAGAATGAAATCACTTCTTTGACGGCATGGTGTGCCACTCTTTCGCCACCCTCTCTGACATCCCATCCACAAGTACTGGCATACATACATTAATAAAACAAAATCATTCTAGAACTCATTTGATTCAGAACTCTGAAGAAAACATGCGCATCCGAGCTGTCATCCACTTCTTACTTGGCTTTCATTTAGCTTTAATTTAGCTACCTACTAGTAACTGCCACAAAACCATCTAACCACCAAGGTTTGTTTCTATGTCTGCCCCTGCCTCTGCCTCCACACTCAGGGGCAGGCTCAGCAGGACCTCAGCCAAACATGTCCAGGTCGAAGTCCGTGGAGCGCTTGGGCTTAACTTCGATAGATCGATCTGTTCAGGCTCCATTCTGGCATTCCAGAAAAGGCATCTGTTCTGACGTTCTATCTGGCATCTACTCTGACATCCTTTCTGAGATTCTTTCTGGCATTCTATCTGACATTCTATCCAACATTCTGCCCGGCCTTCTCTCTGGCATGGGTTCGGGTCCAGGTGGCTCTCACAGCATCCAAGGCTGGCGATGTGGGGTTCGGGTCCAGGTGGCCCCCACAGCATCCTGGGCTGGCAACTTGGGGTTCGGGTTCAGGCGCCCTCCACAGCATCCTGGGCTGGCGATGTGGGGTTCGGGTCCAGGCGCCCTCCACTGCATCCTGGGTTCGGGCTGGCAGAAGGAGAAGGCGGAGGTGGAGCAAAGGGAAGAAGGTGAAGGAAGGAGGGAGGGAGGGAGGGAAGGAAGGAAGGAAGGAAGGCAGGAAGGAGTTGCACCTTTGTTAAAATCAAGAGACCCTCACCTCGCAGGCAGGGAAAAATGGGATGTTTATCCAAGAGGAATGATTTCACTAACATAATGGGGACGTTCACAAAACAGATTGGATTCGACTCACAAAACTGGGGATGTTGAACCAGCAGAGAATGATAATTGATCAACAAACATGGGATGCTTACACACTGTGAGCAGGAGAAACCCTCAAGAATTCCCAGATATCAACTCTAAAAACCAAGATGTTTCCATGAAAAAAATATTAAAAAATGATCATATATAAGATTTGTCTGTGAAAATTGGGATTCTCACCCCAGATTTTCAACTTCGAATCTCCTGGCAACCCAAGTCACCGCCGACAGTGATCTGCGCCCCGGTGCTGGTGCACCATTGCCATCTGAACGGGGGATTGAATGGCCAAAAAGTTGTCAGCAAGCGTCAGTTTCGAGAGTTTAGATGATTTTCTCTGTTCAAACATCGCAAAAAATACACAACATCCAGAAAATACGGTTGCTTCTTTAAATGGTGATACCAATTTGCAAAAATTGATGTTTTTTATATAGATCTGTTTATCAGTCTTTTGAACTTTTGGTTGGTCTGAGAAAGAAGCGTGATGATCGACCAAAATCTAAGATCATCTAAGGTCTAGAGTCTAGATCATCTAGATGCAGCATGACAATAGCACGACCAAACAGTCAAATTTGGATCACTTCAACGTCATAGTTGTTCATCCATCCAAAGGGATCCTTTGAGGGGCCAGTTTGTTTAGGATTTACCCTTGGGATCCCTTGGGTAATGACGTGCTCGCCCAAGAGTCCATGGGAATAATTGCAGGATGGCAGGATGTCAGAGTGGTCTTTTATGGTCTGACTTGGTAGCCAAATTAGCCAAGATGAACCAAAAATCAAATGGTTTCAAGGTTTTTGAGGGTTTTTGGGGCTGAAACATGGTGAATGCTCAAGGATTTCGACTACGCTGACTACGCTGACTACATGCGACTACGCCTGCCCGCGGCAGCTGGAGGTAAGTCCAAGCAGTTCTGCTCAGCAAACAGCAAGCGAGAAGCAGAAAACACCTGCGTCAGTGGCATGCGTGAGAAACAAAGTGACTTGCCCTGCTGAAAACTGACATCAAACGGGGAAAAAGTAGCATATAGCTATATATAAATAACGATCTCGGGGGAAATGGATGAAACATCTGGGTTTGATCAGGTTGCGAGTTTCGCCAAAAACATGATTTGGCAAATTTGTGGTGCTAGTATTATAGCATATTACAGCAATACCCTCCGGCTATTTAACATTACTACAGAAAAAGGTAGATCATCTATAAATGGGAAATGGCTTCCATAGCAAACTGTTAGTTTACCGCAGGGGTTATCTGATCATCCATCAATACCCATCAAGGATCCAGGAAATGATCTTCTGCTATGTTCACACACTGGCCATCCAGAATCAACGCTTGAGTCTGCGCAGGACAGAACTTTGGTAAGCAACCAAAGGGTGGTGTAGCTTCGATTGGCTCCTATTTTTTCAGCAACTGATAGGCACATTTGGGCTACAGTGACAGTATTTGACAGGTAGGTTGCATCCAACCTTACATTTCATGCTACTAGTAGTCGGCTTTTTTGAAGTGCCCATTGTTCAAATCATTTTGGTATACTGTAAATACATGTAAATACTGTTAACCCTCTAGGCCTAGGCATTATCAACTGCATGAAGTGAGAAACCTCGATGTTTCCGTGGGAAAACGGTTTCAAAATGATAGGTTTTCTGCTAGAAATCTCCTGCATCTTCCACCCCACCATGCCCCACCTGATGCCCCTCCCGCGCAGGCGGCGCATGGCTTCACAAAGATCAGTGGTTGCCCTCTGAAATATGAAAAGCACATGGCTACGGTGTGAGGTTCCAAGTGGCAAACTTCCCATTGGCGCGTGATGTATCTCTTCAAAATGGGTGGTTGCAGGGCAGAACTGCTAAGGAATTTTTCAAAGCCAACGGATTCTCATAGTTACTAATTGCATAGCACAGCTGGCAAGTACTCATCTCTGGCACGGCCACCGTTGAACACTGTCGAATTCTGTCGGTCTGTATTTTTTGCGCTGTCAGGGACTTCATATCCAGCTGTGTCCATGTGTGTTCAGAGTATCGGATGGTATAGGCAAGACTTGCACAATCTTGCGCACCTGATGCGGACTGTGTTGCCAGTCAAAGGGCGGTTTGCTTCACATGTTGTCACCCTGAAATGGTGCGGTTGTTCATGGGAGCTATTCGTTATCTACAGGAAAGCGGATGCAGGTCCTTGCTTCCGTAACAGCTGCGGTGATGATTTGGCTCAAGTCCTAAGCAGCCAGTCATGAGTGCCAGACAGCCTGGTAGTTTATTGAATTTTACTGATGCATATTATATATATATGGGGCAGTGTGTCAAAACCTTGTACCCCTGTAGTTCACATCAAAATAGCTGGTAAATGGATGTTCATCCCCCTAAAAATGGTATTAATAGGTATTGATCCATAGCCATATATATATAGTATGATCAAGTGAGGAACATGCCAACAGTTTCAGGCCACAAAATGACCTGCCTGCTGGAGGCTGCAGGAACTCCATCCCTCAGGTTTCCAGACCATGCAAAGCCTTCCTCGTTCCCCGTGGGGCCTCGCAACGAACGGGGATGAACGGGGTCATCTGGGGTGCTGGGGACCCTCCAAGTTCAACCATTGAAAAACCCCAAAGATTTAAATTCTTTACTGGTTGGTGGTATACCTACCCCTCTGAAAAATATGAAAGTCAGCTGGGATGATTATCCCATATAGATCCATATAGTGTGGAAAATTGAAAATGTTTGAAACCACCAACCAGGTTTCTATATATTCCATTATATTCCGCTTTAAAGAACCCCAAGGATACTTAAAAATGTTCCCAGTTATGGTCCAGTTATGTCCAGTTTAACTTGCTGATTCCCTGATTGTTCTGCCATGATCACTAGGATGCCCCGGCACAAGATCCACTCGTAGAGAGTCATTGGAGGACATTGCTTCAATCCTGGAGATTGCCACTGCTCTGTCGACTGCCACTGGGGTGGAGCATTCATGGGGATATAATTACCCAAAACCCACCCAGCACATCGGTACAAGATGGTATGACATAGCTTTCTCCAACAGTTTCTAACACTTTTACCGTCAAACTGAATTCAAGCCACTGCGGAGACTGTCGGGAGCAGGTTAGTTCATGCGAGACTGGCTTCTGGTCCTATGCCATCATCGAAGGCATAACCTTGCTACGCTGATCTGGGAAAGCCAACAATGAACCATCCGCAATTTTACCAGAAATGGGTGGGTATGAACCATCAAACCACTTCGATCCAATCCGAAGCTCAAGAATTGGAGGCTTACTAGTGGGTTCAACATGGTTCAAACATCACTAAGCGTCACTAACCATCAAAAATTGGGAGCTTCACATGTCACATCGCTTTACGGCTTTACAATGGGCTTTTCCCATGGCATTTTACCCATCTCCCAGGTCCCCTGCCAGGTCCCCTGGCCGTAGGTGCCCTTTCCCATCTCCGTGGCGCAGCCGCGGTGCACCGCCGCCACATACTGGGTCTCACGGATGGGATTGGGCGCCGCATCGCAGCTGCGCGCGGTGTCAAACCTTGGAACTCTTGGGACATGGATGTTCTGAGCTGCTAGGATTTCAGCAGATTGTGGGGGAAATCATGGAAAATCATGGTGTGCCTTAACCAATGATTGGCAATGATCTACAAATGGTGGATGTGCAAATCTATGTCAACTTACTGCGGGAATAATATCATGTAATATCTGATTGTTGTGGTGGCTTGCAGCATTTTGATCAAGCCAGGCATCTGAGATCGGGCAGTTTTAAAAAACGACATGTTGTTTCATGGTTTTTTCCTATGTATCTCCTAATGCTTGGCGCTGCATCCCAAAAATCGCCTACTTGCAGATGTTTCCCCCAAGATTTTTTCGTGGATCCTAGATATCCTAGGATTCTAAAAATGGGACAATCCTAGGGTTGAAGCACCAAGTATATTAATACTATTAATGTGGTAAACCCAATGCCATGTTTACCATCCCCAATATCCCAATACCATGGGGATCCATGGGGATGGAAGCCCCAGGCCCAGTCGGGTCCTGAGCCTTGCACGGTGGTCCACATCCATACCGAGGATCTCCGGGAAATTTGCCTTGACGATTTATCGGTTTTTCACATGTAAAAAGATATGGGGGAAATCGAAGAAAAAACATGGAATAAATAATATATATATATATATGTGTGTGTGTGTGTCATGTCTTCTTGGGATGATGGTGCCTATGATTCACAAGAGCATGGCTGCAGGCAGTGAGTTTCTTGTGGGTGCTTTGTTGAAAGCACGGCCCGGGCGGCCGCAGCAAGTCAAGCAGGATTCTCCAATCACTGCCCAAGAACTAGCCTTTTAGAGGCGGGGGACCATGCCCAAATGTAAGATCATTGCCCTCTGGTAAACTAACGTAGCTATTGAAAATCACCATTATTAATGGGAAAACTCACTATAAATGGCCATTTTCCATAGTTATGTTAGTTTACCAGAGGGTACATGTTGTTTTTGAGGCGGGGACCTTGAAAATGTACGCTTGCATGTTCAAGGGATTTGTTATACCCCTACCACAAAAACGACAGCTGGGGGACGTTCTGCGGCCAATTCACATTTGAAGAAAAAGGGAGCGGGGGGTTGGTGCCAAAAAACTGTACCTTACATTTGGGTATGGTCCCCCCTGAAACGGCGGCTTTAAAAGGGGGTTGATATTCTCCATATGTTTTTCCCGATGCAGTATGTCACATACGTAACAAGAATTAGTTTCAATGCTTTTCACCTGTGTAAACGCTCGCTGGGATCTGTCGCTTGTCAAAAACACGCCAGAGTTCCACAAGGAAACGCGTGCCGTAACGTGATTACCATTGCAGCCAATTGCACGTCAGCGCTTCAGACGCCCTCGCGATCCCTCGCGGTCCGGTGGACGGTCCACGCACTCTTGTATCTTTTGTCATTCCTGCTAGTTTCTCCATCTCATCATACATGATTCCACCGTGTGTAGGCTGCAGGCGGGAATCTTCTCCATCTTCTCTTTGCTCAAGTCTGAGTGGTTAGTCCTTGCTTTTGCTGCTTGAAAACCAGCCTACCATAGCAATTGCTGGGATGACGAGAAGTACATGAGGTGAACCGAAGGCTTCGGTGATGAACATCGTGAACTGGGAGGGGATGCGAGGGGTGTCGACTGGCATGATCACTACCCCACCTAGACCTTGCATGAACTTGCTAAGCCAAAACCCCTTGTTTTTGGTCTTAAACCTACCAAAGGAGCCTCTTGTTGAAGCAGGTTTCGAAAGTTCCATTTGGCATCCCGTGAAACCAGAACGCCATCTCAAGAGGGTCCGGGAGCAAATGGATTGAGCCACACAAAAGTTCAGTCACACCAATGCTTTTGATCAAAGTCTCAAACACACACACACACATGTATATATATATATGATATATGTATGATATATGTATGATATCTATGTGTGTATGTGTGTTTCATCTGATTAGTTCAGTCGTATCATTTTTGCAGCATCTGTCAGACTCTGGGCATCCCAAACTGATGGGCGCCATGCATCCCACCATCTTCCCATGGCGTGTCAAGCGCAGGTCGTAATAGCCCGGCCTGGCCCGTGGGACCTGCTCCTTATAGGCGTTGAAGTAGGGATGATTTTTACTGAAATGTTTACCATTTGGGTTAGTCTGAAATTAGATGGTAATATTAGATGACTACATAACATCTATTTCTGGTATGTATATATATATATTATAATCATCTATTTACCCTCTATATAATATACCAGACATTTCGAAACCCTCCAGTTCCTGGAACCTTTCTGCCATGCCACAGCAGATTCACACCACAGAAGTGGCCAATTTTGTGGGGCTTTTTTTAGGCTGTTCTTCAGCTGGCAATGGGTCAATTGTACTCCATGGTCTCCCCAAAGCCGCTCGGGTCCGGTCCGACTGAGGCTGGCCACTTGGGTATGGTGGACTCTTTCTTCGTGGTACCTGGCGGCTTCAACCCTTTCGGCCTCCCCAATATCTCCGAGATTCCGACCGATTCCGAGATTCCGGGCGCACGTTCCGCACGTTGGATATGCTTAGTGGGCACGTTCCCAATCCAACACCTTGGCAGGTCATTTTTTGGGGGTTTAACCCCCAAGACTTCACCCAATTCCTCCGTCCTTGGGCCCCAACTGGTTTTCACCTGGGCCCGGCGGCCCGGGTCCTGGAAGTTTAGATGGTCTACTGGGAGATATGAGATGGTGTATATACATGTAATATGTATAATATATGTGATAGATATAGATATGGGCATTAGGTATGAAAGATAGATATATAATAATTACAATATGACAGATATATATATATGCAAGATAGATATGAACGATCGATATGAAAGATTGACATGAAAGGATATGAAAGATAGATTTGAAGAAATATATATATATGAAAGATAGATTCTAGATAGATATTAAACAGAGAATTTAATAGATAGCATGTATGTATATATATATATATATATGTGTGTGTGTATATAATATGTTGGTGTGTATGTATCATTGATGTATCGTTGATGTAGTGGATACAGTGGAGATATGTTGGTATATTCTTGACCGGCTATATAATGACGGCGTAAAATGTGATGCAATTATATAATGCTTAATACTTCGTTTTGACCCCAAACATTACTGGGATATTTCTTGGGGGCTTATATATTGTCTGAACTTGTTACCCGTACTAGCAGAAACACACCAAAGTTGGCACAAGATATTTTTGGTGATCCAACCGTTGACATCTTTAGAGAAAAACGAGCCGCTCACCACGGAAAAACGAACAACAAAAAAAACCTGTGGCAATGGACCAACAAATCATTTATATTCATTTATCACCAATAATTTGGAAGCTGCCAATCCCAGCTCTTAACCACACAGACTCTTTGCATTCGCTTGGCATCCCAGGCAAATGGGAAATGGCCCTTGATCTGCAGGGCGGCAGCCCTTATTCTCCTCACCTAAGCCCAAAAAAGGTGGTGTCCAAGATTTTCCGGGATCAGACTCCATCAGACTCGATTGCGGGAGCAACGCTAATTAGGGGGCATCGCGGGTGAATCGTCAAAAGACATCTGCGCTTAGGTCATGTAAGGTCTCTTCCTTTGTGCTCAAAACCTAGGGTTCCCTCACATTTCAACATCACTGGTGCCAGTGGCCAAATTTCGCCTTCGACTGAGGCTGTCACAGAAATACCCTCCGCTGGCACCGTATGCCCAATCTTTGGGGCCTCATCTCGAGGAATGCCCCCACTGACTGTAGACACTGCGACCCTAGAAATCTCAGAGCTGCTGATTGATAGACACTCTCCACCATTGTTCTCAATAATCGTACTACTGCTGTAATTTACAGGATATGCATACACCTCCGAAAACTTACAAGAAAACCATGAAAAACCCAGCAAAACTATAAATTCCAGTTTCATCCAGTTTCCACGAGGAAACTCAAGGGAAAATCACGTCTTCCACAGTGGTCGGAACATGTCGGAACCACCGGTGTCGACGAGTCTGCGGGTCCCCGGACATACGGTAGAGCCGCCTGGCCAGGTTTTTGGTGCAACATGTTCTAAAATCCTACTAATCAGCAGGGATTAAACAGGGGCATTTAGTGGGATTTGAGGTTTAAGGGCATGTGATTTGTGGGAAATGAGTGGAATTCACTGATTAATTCGGGGGTTTCACAAACAAGTGAAAATCCAACTGCGCAGCAAAACATGGCAGGCGGGACACTGGCCAGGCGCCAAACCTCTCGCTCACATGGCTAGAGCGTGGTGGCTTCGGTGCCAACAATGTGGCAACGTTCCCCTGAAAGAGAGCAACCATACCAAATTATGTACATATTCATTTAAAAATTTTGAAGCCATAGATCTGTGGAGGGTTAGATCGGTAGGGTTTAGCAAGGAGATAAAAACTGAAGAAAAATGAAAAACAATGCAAAAAAAATGAAAAAATATGATATTGTGGATGGCAGAATCCTGCACCTTGGATGGTTGAAACATGTTGAAACCCTATAAAAAAATGGCGTTTCCACAACCAACTGGTGTACCATGGCCATCTCAGGACCCAACCTCGAACAAAGAGCAAAAGGAAAAAGACGTAGGCGATCAGGACCTGCCAACGCTCAACGTGGTGAAGCCGTTCATAAAAAATTGGCATGGCCTGAGTGGGTGAGGTGACATGTCGCAAATGCATATAGAATCATGTATAGGCTATAGGTATACATTTTTAGTTCAAAAAAACACACCGTATTGCAGAAAAAAGGTAGGCAAGCAGTTCAAGACATATAAACATGTATAAGATAGTCGCTAAATATAGAATACAAAGTTGCGATTTCAATAAATAAATATATATATATAGTACAGAAGGATACCAAATGATTATAATTACTTATATAATGATAATGGATCTTGATTGTTACATTTTACTGCGAAGACTCACAAGAATATCGCCAGCAATTGGATGAAGAAAAAAGCTGCACAGTGTCAATAATGGGACTCTCAAGGAGTCGATGTAACATCTGTCTTTATCCATATTTGATTTCCCCAGCCACCCAGAAGAAATGCAGAGGTTCACTTAGTCACTGCGACTTTGGGGACCCACAAACCTCACCCTTGGCCCACCAGCAGCACGCCCAAAGCAATCTGCATCAGTGGCAATTGGTTCATGCGGAAGCGGTCGCCTCCGGACCCCCCCATCCATATGCATACGTGCAAGCAACAACGACTGGGCTGTTGGCTAAGTGATCCGAATCTGGAGGGTGTAAATGATCTCCCTGGTATCCCTGGCTGTTTTGTACCACATCCTCTCCAAATGATTCACTCCTGCATGTTTTTCAGCCTCCAACCAAATCGGATCTGAACATCTCTGAGCAGAAATGAACCATCATAGGCGACCCGATGCTTCCGGCTTCACCCCAAAATGAGTATGGGTCACCCTGGCAACCTTCTGTTCACACCAAAATTTAGCTAGTAGATGCTGGTAGTTATGGAAAGCATATTTTCGGTTTAGATCCATCACCACATGGAGGCTTCCTAAAATCCGAGATAATCCAAATCATTAGACCATTTTAGTATTGAAAAACATGTGTATTGAAACCCATGGTGACTTGTGGATCCCCCATTTTAAGAACCCCCCAGATCCCCAAAGAATTGTGATAACCTGAGGCCTCAACTTATGCTCCTCACAATTCTCGCAACGTCATCCGGGTCTTCTCGGCCCTCAACGATATAGGCGGCGATGGGCCAAGCTGGCCAAAATGGCATGACAAAACCATGATGCTAGAGACTTGTGCTGCAAATGGCTGCATACACACTTTTATGTATGTATGTATGTATGTATGGATGGATGGATGGATGGATGCATGCATGCATGCATGCATGTATGTACGTAGGTATGTACGTAGGTATGTATGTATGTATGTATGTATGTAGGTAGGTAGGTAGGTATGTATGTATGTAGGTATGTATGTATGTAGGTAGGTAGGTATGTCTGTCTGTCTGTGTGTGTGTCTGTATGTATGTATGTATGTATGTATGTAGGTAGGTAGGTAGGTAGGTAGGTATGTATGTATGTATGTACATATTATATTGGGGGATATTAGGCCAAGAGAAATGTCTGCATGCGACTGCCAGAGTCTCTGGTCAATAGCTATGTTTAAAAAATCAAAATCAACTGAGCCATGGGTATCCTAAACGTGACATCCTCACGTATCGAATTGCTGTAAGACATAAACTACAAGAAAATGCGGTGTGCCACTGTCCCTGCGAGAAATGTAGAACCCACAGTGGAAAATGGCAGCAAACCTACTCCACTCGCCTTGGGGGATATTCGGGGCATGGATAATCTACCCATCACTGGTGAGTTTCTTTGGCTCCGATTGATCCCCATGTCTTGGCGGGTTGCAGTCGAGGTTATTACTATAGCTATATAAACAAAGGCCCACAGGGGGCCCCATGGGCCCCCAACTTCTGGGGCTTTAAATCCCATGGTAGCCATGGTTTAAACCTCAAACTGCACCCCCAAGTATTCCCCATTGAAACCTTAGCGATGCATCGACAGGGGTGTTTCAAGAACTTCATGCCTAAACAAATGGTGGCTGGGTCAACCTGAGGCATCTCCCAAAAAAATGGAGAGTTTTTTCTGAGAATACAAAGAATCCAAGTCATTTATGGCCACTGGGATCCCCGTTCTAAGCGTTGAATCACATCACCATTTCGTTGATTGATCACCCACATCACCTAAGCGTAGAATATAGGAGTAAAAAACAGTAAAATCTGATGGTAAGTTCCAAATTCTGTCCTGGTTTTGCCGCCCCCAATCCAGTAGTAGTTTGAAACCTCATGGCCCCCAATAATCTCGATGAATTCACACCCATCAACCAAATCTTAATCCCCAGCTCACACTGAATAATCGAGTCGTTCAAAATCACCCAAAACCAATTCAATGGCTATTTCATTTGGTTCATAGTTCAGGCAGTCCGAATGTTTCACCGTGTTACATGGCCAATCTTTGGTAGCCCACCAAACATTATAATCGGTTGCTGGTTGGCTGCTTGGCTGGTCATTTTTCCAAAAAAAACTCAGGGACTTAAACCAGCAATGATTCATGGAAATGTATGGGAAATGTTGGAGGTGTTTAATATAGATACATGTATTTATTCATTTAATTAATTAAATAATTGATTAATAAATTAATTAATGTATTTATTTATTTATTATACAATTATATATATATGTGTGTGTGTGTTTATGTTTAAGCAACATCTAAGTCGCTTGGGGATGTTTCGATGAACTCAGCCAAGGCGCAGAGAGATCACCCTCCTGACTCCTGGCGATCAGCCAGGGCACCCCCAATAGCCCGATGGTGCAAAATTTCATGGAATGTCCTATTAAAGTACCCTCTGGTTATTTAACATAGCCATGGAAAATGGCCCATTTATAGATGGTTTACCTATTAAAAATGATGATTTTCCATGGCTATGTTAAATAACCAGATGGTACAGTATATTGAAGTTATTGTATGAATAAAGTGGATGATCTGGGGGTACCCCCAAATTTGAAGCCCTTGAAGCCCCCGATTTTGGGATAGGCCATTGCAGGGATGGGGATCATGAGTGTAGCAAGGTGAAGAGCTGTTTCAATCATGATTTGGGCATGCTCAAAATCTGGGGATCATCTTACTATATCTTACTCACCGTTTTTTGGGATCATCATTTTGGTGATCGATCACATGGACTCCTAACGAAAGGATCCCAAAATAAATAGATCCAATGATCCAGTAATACCGAAGCTGGGTTTTGATTAGAAGGATTTTATATCATGCTATACTTGGGGAAAAAGATTGGTCAACTAGTAGTCTAATTGCTTCTTGAGAAACATCACGTTGGTATACGTTGGTAGGCGAATATGCTTGAAAGCGCCCACCCGATGAGTATGTAGGCACCCCAACTTCGCTGGTCTCAGTTACTGATGTGACTAACAGCCGTGACCTGCCCTATATCACCTGTTCCCTTCACTTCTTCAGGTAGTGTGGCCTTGAAGCACATCATGTAGCTGTAGAGATTCTGCCCAGTGAAAATCCACTGATATTACCATCTCTCCCAACTCCGGCGCCTCGGGCTATCACTAAGTTTCTTCCCAGTGACATTGCCACCTAGCACATGGCACCACATATGCCCACAAAAACAAACTTTCAAGGGATGGACAGCACGGAAATTCAGGTACTGGTCCGCCATTTTTTGTCATCCAAATTTCAAACGTAAAAAAGATTGGTTTCCTGGAGTTGTCTATTCAAAAATTTCAAAATTCCGTTTGAAAAAAAACTGGAGACTCTTCCTGATCTTCTTCCAATGTCTGTATCAGCACACCCCTGGCTGTTCTTAAGTGGGCATCACCGGCACCATTTTGCACGCGCACCTGCCACCTGTCTACTTACACCCGCAGGCTCATCGGAGTAAGAGGAGGCATCCACAGACGAGCTCTGAAGCGAGTAAAGGGAGTTGCGGATGCCACCTGGTCCGCGAGTCTGGAAACGTGTTATGATTCATATCATACCCTCCGGACCCTCCGGTAAACTAACATATCTATGGAAAATGGACCATTTATAGATGATTTAGCTATTAAAATGGTGATTTTCCATAGCTATGTTAGTTTACCAAAGGGTAATCGTAAGGTACCTCTCCATGTTTGTTGCTTCTTATTCTTCAATAGTTTGCAGCTTCATATTCCCATTTCTGCTGTAGAACTGAAAAAGTCTGGAACGGAATATGTGCAATTTCTTGGTGGTTCACATCCATTGTTGATGCTGAAATCACTGGCTGATGGCCATAAAAAATCCGCAATTTCTGTCGATGATTGTTCCATCAATGGGAATTTCAGGATCCTAAAATGGAGGTACTCTACCATATAAGGCCATATTTTGTGGGGATATTCCCTTACATAGGCCTTACATAGGCCTTATATATGGTAGGTACCTCCAATAAATCGGTTCCTAAAATGGCCACTGATTCCACGATTCCAGCCCGATGTATCGAGGCTCATTCATCATTCAGCACCATTGATCATCATTTGTCATCATTCATTGGTTTAACAAGTTCTCTCCATTATGCACATTCACACGCACGCACGCGCACACAGATACATACGTGAATATATATATATATACATATATATATACACACTTATACATTAGATATATGATATATACATCACACGTCATCATACTATACATGAAATATGCGTGCAATGTATGCGTGTATATGCGCCCACACCACCTCGATCAGGTGGGTGAAGCATTGCCGGGAGAGGCTCCAGTTTGGCAAGCCGCAAGCTGTTGAAAGCACTTTGGTCACAGAGATGTTCAACTGTTCAGCGAAGTTCAGTTGCAACTTAGCACTTTTTGGCATCCAAAATGGACATGTTGCTGGTGAAATGTGTTTGACATGAGTTGTCGATATGACAAATGTGCGCTTTTAATGGAAGCACTTGAGCCCTGAAACTGTGTCGTGGACGTAAGGACCGTCAATCGCAACTCAAAGAGATGCCGCACATGCCATAGCATGCCATAGCTCACAATAGTTGACCTCATCTGACCTCCAATATCGATTTCGTTTAATACTGAAAATTTACCAGATTAATGGCCCATGCTTACCCCGTGTTTCAGCGATATCATATTAAGAAAACAATGACCTGTTTTCTGCAAGGCTAAATCGACCTTCACCCTTGTCAGAGAAAGATCAGCCTTCAGCTGGACTGTGAACCTGATCCAACCAGCCTTTGATGACAGCGGTAAAACCCATAAATAAATAAAAATTAGAAATCCCAAATTCACCATCAATGGGTGGTATAAACATGTGTAAACTATTCCCAAATTCCCAAACGGTAGGTTTAAACGTTTAAACTATGGGGCTTCCCACACTACTTCGCAAGCTCCTGAATTCAGTTTCCTCTTTCTGAACGAAAATCCGCGAGGCCGCCGCTGCTTTCAGCGGCTGACGACTCCAATCGATGTTGCCCCTCAGGATTCAGGACTGTCTGGCATGACGTAAGACATCACAGCTAAGCACAGCGTTGGGCGATCCAGTGGGATTCAATATGATCTGTCCATTCAAGTTGTGGTAATGAAACCTAGAATAATTGGAAAAAAAACCTGACTCTTCACTTTCCTGAAAGGAATCTCCTCCAATGTTTCCCATTCCCAGACGGGTCCAACATCATGGAATCGCCTGACCCGCCTGATCCCCCAAAATAGAAGCCAAATCATGAAGCGATTTGGAACGACAGCGGCTCCGTGCAAGAATCGGATGTTTGGGATGTTTCTCATGGTGACTTGTTGCGCTGACAGGTTGGGATCATCCATAGTGCAAGGCAAATGTGTGGGCTAGTCACTTATCTCAGGATTTCCATTTTGCAACACGGTTTCCATCATATGAATGGCACGCCAAAGGGAAAGCACCTGTCTCACGTTTCTTTTGCTGCAAGATTGAGGTGGTGACTGATCCGGTTGACGTTGCACAGTTGGCGGAGATGAGACAAATTAGCACCTCCGCCGCGCATGAATTTTCATTCCCAAGAATGGGCCCGTGCAGCTTCACTAAAAACGTGCAGTAGCGTGTGACGCCGAGGTATCCACGGAATTTGACTCCCGATCTCCGAGCTCGGCAGATAAATGCAGATAACTTCTCTGCCTTTTCCTTGCACCTTGCCTGAAGCTCCTGGAGATCAGCAAACATCACTCCTTGTGACACGTGGCTGATGTGACGATAGCATGCTGACCATTTGGCAAAAGAAGCACTGCAGTTGGGGCAGGCATATCTGGCAACTGCTAGTGAAGCCAAAGCTTCTGCCTCTAGCCAAAGCTTCTGACTCTGGTGCTGGCTCTCCAAACTTCACAACTTCACACGCTTTTGGATCTGGATCGCTCTGCAAAAGCCTAGGCACCTTGGCGTTGATAGCTCCGTCCTGCGAAGGGGTATGCCCATCACCTTCCACTCCCTGACTCCAAGGTCTGGTTTCTCTGCATTCCGGCACTGGAAATCTTTCAGGGCTGTTGGCATGGCCATTTGAGGTCTCTTCCATCCAGAAATGGCTTTGACGCAAAAAAAGTGACCATTTGACCACCCATCTTGACGTCCATTCCAGCCATACCAGTTCCGCCATGGTCAGACTGCCTCTCGTTTCTGCCAGATCAAACCAACCGTACCACTTCTCTTCCCACCGCCGGACCTTACCATGACCATGATCTGCCTGAGATTCCTGCAGAAAAATATCCTTCATGGGATTCATGGGCAACCGAAATCCATCCTCATCAAAGACCATGGGTTTGTAATCTTCAGGGATCTTGGAATTCATCCAGTCATTCAGTTTCTGTCTTTGGATGTTTGCCTCATATCCCTGGATCGAAGACCATTCAGCCCTGCAGTTCCGCTCACTGAAATTACCTCCAGGCCATGCAGTGAGGCTGAAGCCTGAAAAGTAACGCTGGCATTCCACCGCCATGCTGTGCTTGTGGAAATTGACGTATGCAATTCCCAAGTTCTCCCTCTTCTCCATGTCCATAGGTAAATAAACATAATCATAACAACCAAAAAAAATGCGATCCAACAGTGACAGCAGAATTTCGGCACCTAAGATCTTGGGCACACCGGTTAGAACTACAGTGGTCTTTTCAATATCGCCGTCCCAGGCTCCCTTGCCGCGCCAACCGCCGTTTTGTCTCATCACGTTGGACGATTCTTTGACGACGGTTGGAGCGTTTGAGTTGTCAAAATCAATGGCGGATGCCTTATTTCCAAAGCCTGCGCATTTGACAAATTTGAGCCTATCATTTGCTGGTGAGGAAAATGAACACAAACCTTTCAAGCCACCAACACGCCCAACACGCAACAAACAAGTCTTACTGCATGAAATCGACCAGAAGATTGCCCAACTTACCTGCAGAAACGACAACTTCTGTTCGCCTTGAGGCCTGCACTGTTCATGGAAATCTCAGGGTGTACTCCGAAAGGTCACCCCTTAAGGGGTGAACAGTTCCTACCCGTCACCAAACACGGGTATGAGAACTCCCCAATATTTGTAAATCGGGCAGGGGATTTCCCATTCCCATATTTGACTACCGAAGGGTGACCACTATCACCCCCGACAAACTTTGGCTCGTTAAACCCCTATTCTTGGGCAAGGTGCCTATTAACAGGTTTGTGGAGACGTTGACCGACTGTTTGGGTTTTATCACCGTGTTTTCTGTTCAAAATCACCCTAACCCCATCTACCCACACCGTTGCTAATCTGTTGCATCCGATCATAGCGCTATATTTTTAGTCATCATTGGTAAACATATTCCAGAAGCGGGGCTTCTATGGTGGGAGTTGATCGTAAACATACCCTATTGAACCAAACAAGCCTGCCATTTCGCCCCCCAAAAGAGGCCCACCCCGTCCGCATTCCACGTCCGCCTTCCCGTCTTGTTCCAGCAGAACTCCCCTTTGGGCTCTCCTTGCCTAACGCAAGGCTGGCTACCCCATAACTGGGATGCTCACCCAGAAACATATGCACACACACATATATCGATATATATGTGTGTGTGTGTCTGTATGTCTGTATGTCTGTATGTCTGTATGTCTGTATGTCTGTATGTCTGTATGTCTGTATGTCTGTCTGTCTGTCTGTATGTATGGATGGATGGATGGATGGATGGATGGGTGGGTGGGTGGATGGATGGATGGATATATGCATGTATGCATGCATGCATGGATGCATGGATGCATGGATGCATGGATGCATGTTTGCATATTTGCATGTATGCATGTGTGTGTGTGTGTCTCTGTGTGTATGTGTATGTATGCGTATGTATGTGTATGTATGTGTATGTATGTGTTTGTATGCGTATGTATGCGTATGTTTTTCTATGCCTGTATGCCTGTATGCCTGTATGCCTGTATGCCTGTATGCCTGTATGCCTGTATGCCTGTATGCCTGTATGCCTGTATGTCTGTATGTCTGTATGTCTGTATGTCTGTATGTCTGTATGTCTGTATGTCTGTAT
>Ga0126342_10003620_pt1 | contig 25680 bp, 21 predicted proteins | sample Cyp1metagenome_FD_92528 | JGI IMG/M metagenome (GOLD analysis project Ga0126342, IMG submission 92528) | Coral microbial communities from Lord Howe Island, Old Settlement Bay, Australia - Cyphastrea 1 metagenome | ecosystem: Host-associated > Invertebrates > Cnidaria > Coral ... | reverse complement strand
CTTATTCTTTTCTTATGTATTGTTATGTTATGTATTGTTAGATGACCTACCACCCTTCATCATTTCCAGTCGCAGAATTCTATTTGTCCGTAACACGGAAGTATTGCTTCCCAACTTCCTTTGATAATGTATATATATATATATAAATATACTACTACTAATAATAATAATAGTAATAATAATAATTATTATTATTATATAAATGTGACAAATGACATCAAATAAAGTGTATCATATCATATCATATCACCATATATATATGGATCAATACCCTATGGGATGCAATTCTAGATCCGCATATTTTTTCTTCTGCGGTTCCTAACAATTTTGGCCTCATGTTACCTGCTGAGAGTGTATTTGGCTTATTTTATTGATGGTTTTTGGTGTCCACACATCTTCTCAGAGGCTATTTGGAGCGCTAGGATTGCTGCAGTGGAGAAAGCCACCCAAAACCGGCTTAACCATCCCATTGATGATTATAATAACCAGCAATTTACCATACATGATTCCGAATTCCATTTCATGCTAATTTATGAATGTTTACGATTGGTCTGGCCACATGACCACAACATCATGAATATGCACCTGATTGCACCTGCCATTTATTCCCATGATTGGTGCAAGGGAAAATGCAAAGGAAGCCGCCCTATATCTAGGTGAAAAACGGTGGTTTCAAGATCTTGGGGCGTATCCATGGCATTACTTCACTTCTTCATCCCATCTATAGTCTTGTCACATGTATCCGCATCATGGAACACATATCTCTGATCATGTCCAATCCCAACATATTCTAACACATCGTCCCAACCCCATGTATCCCAAGATTGTCGAGGTTTTCATCTACTAATTATGGCTACTCTCTCTGTTCTTGGAAAAGCTTCTTGCTCGCAACACTGAGAAAACACTATTCTCCAAGTGGAACGATTCCCCTTACGAATAATCGTTTGTGGTGAGCAGTGAGGTCAGCCAATGAAGATAAATAAGTTCATAATTTATTCAGAAACATCTCCATTTTAGGCCTAAAATTTGCTTGAAACATGAGGATCTTGCCACAATTTGGCCTCCAGTAGCGATTTGGCCTTGTCCAGTCCTGGCGGACTGGAAGCCATGGGATTGGCTGATTTGGCCCCCCTGAGCCAGTTTGAAACCCAACCTATACCCATATCATTTGGGAGTTCACCGGTACCGATGGGATCCATGTGTGGTATATCTATTTTATTTGTTCTTCTAAAGGTATAAAATGCCGGCAAATAGTTCATGAAGGATCGGGGAAGTTCAGTAGTCGGAGAAGTAACAACAAGATGTTTTAGGGTTTTTTTACCACGGTTTTAATCAGACTTTACCCTCAAGGCTTACTTGGCATGTCTACGGGATTTAAGGTTTAGGCCTTTGTGTTTTGAACACAAGTCTCGTCAGCCAAGTTGCCAGTACACCGACATACCAACATGCAAAAAACACTGGCCCTGCGCGCACCAAAAAACTGGATCGCAACCAGCCATCTCCCCATCAAAAACGGCCGGGCTGACCCATTCCAGTGCCCAAACCGCCATTCAACTTCAGGATTAAAGTCTTTTTCAGAAGCCTCCAGTTGTGTGAGGAACTCAAAGGCATGACTGGTGGGATCTATCCAGATTTTGAGAAACACAGATCCAACACAGTGCATGGGACTGTTGCAATTTCATAACCAAAAGAATGGCCTGTGGATTTTTGCCAAACCCGTGCTTGAGAAATTTGGCACTGTGAATCCTGACGAAACGTGTAATTTGGTGAGACTCGTCACTACAATGTACCCTGACATACTTCTAGCATCACAATCAAAATCGATTCCGTGGCAAAGCCTGAGTTATGGGTAGTTCGACAGGACTCATCTACTTCACCAGCCTGAAGGTAAGATGTTGGGCAAGAGCTTCCCATACAATTACATAGCAATTCCAAGAAAAACATAAGTCATGGATTGTGGTATGTTCCCTTCCCCATGTTTCACAATCCAGTGGATGGGCCAGCGAAATCATGCACCAGTTAAGATAGGTGGTAAACATCCCATAATTATCCCATTCTTCGTAGGGTTTCAACATGTTTCAACCATCCCAAATTGGTAGTGCAGGATTTCGCAACCATCGTCATGTGAAACATCACCCAGCTACGCCGACATCGCTACGCCTGGCATCGGGTTTCACCTTCAGCTTCTCGTAGGTGGGCAAGGACTGCGCCGAAAATGCCACAACGACATGCCACGAAAGTATGATAGTGGTGATAATTTGAGGAATGAACGTCATGAAAACATATAGTTTAAGGTACTATTGTTGAAATACAAATCACTCAAGGGATCAACGGATCAATTCACGTGAATGATGGTGAAATGTCAGCGGTGAATCCGGATAAACACTCTTGTAATCTTGTAATTCACCTGAATAATTGCTATTTATAGTGGAAAAATATTATTATCATATGACTAAAGACATAAATATATTACATGTGAATACTATTTTTGGACAGTAGTTACCATTAATATTTCCCATTTTTATGATACCATTGGTAGTTACCATGAACATATTTACCCAAGCGTTGGGTCAGTGATTTCATAGCCTGAAGAGTTCGGCGAAACGTCAACGTGCAGCTGGATTGCCGGGAATGCACAACGGTGAACAATGCGCAGTACTTAGCATGGATCCGTTGTGAATATGGGCAATGAACTGATTGAAGCATGATAACAAGTGCATGGTTGAAAAACAACCTTTTTATGGAATTACCTGATTTTGTTCTTAAACAAAACAAATCCAATAGATGCGCTTATTGGGAAACCTCTTTATGGAACAGTAAACTAAATCAACAGTTATTCATATCAACCAGCACAATTGGATTGTATCTCCATATTTGATGATTGTTTTGCTTGTGGGTCAAGACATGTCACAGCTGAAGTCACAAAGTCCGGTCATGAAAATTTTGAGCATACCATATAACATGAATCATTAGATCATCACTATACTTATAGGATTAAAAAGAAACAACAACATTACCATGCCTTATCCATCATCTCCATTACGTTCTATATGACATCAACTATTGTGGGATATTTCTACCATCTGTTAAACCATATTCTATAGGCATAAAGTTATTCCATTATGAGTTTATAGTTTATAGAGTTTGTAGCCGCCCCTCGGTCTCCCCGCCTCCACAGGGTCTAGCTTGGATTCTGGCAGCATCACATCAGCTCCTGCCACCAAACATCACCAAACAACCCAAGGATTTTCAGAGTTTTTAACATTGGTAATGATCCTACTTCTAGTCAACTATCATAGTTGACCAATGTTAACCATAATTTTAAGAGTTAGTTCACCACCAGTCACCTAGTTAACCTGAATAGATCGATGCTCAAAGGGAATTGACTACTGAATTTCAAATAAGGAAGTCATTCACCACCAAAAATGGTGATTTTGGCCAAGCAAAACTGTGGTTTCGACAAACCACACCTGTGATTCAGCAATGCTCATGCGGATTTACCGGCAAAAAAAATCTGATTGCAGGGGCCAACTGTTGGATTCCAGCCTGAAAAAATAGCGATGATATGCGATGATGGTCTTTCACCGGCAAAGCCAAAGGGACTGAACATCATTAACATGGAACCATTGAAGGGGGAGACTTGACGAGATTTCCTTTTTCACCATCATATCTTCAAACCAGCAGCAACTACAGTGGAAATGTGGACAGTCCAGACGAGAGGACACCGAAGTTGTACTTGAAGGCATCAATGGCTGCTTGGTTGCAGCCCTCCTGTGAGCCGAGATCATCCAATCTTAGATACCATGCGAAGAAGTTGATGTCTAGCTGGCTAGTCTTTGGAGAGTAACAGGCCACTCACCTAGCACAAATGGCAAGGTTTACCTGAACGTTTGCCATTGTTATTTACATCACATTGAGTCATGTGAAAATCCCTGCCTCATCCCATGTGTTTGGCGATCAACCTCATCATGTTCCAAAACAATCCGGTTGACCCAAGATCGCCTTCTCCATCTTGCTTGCGTATGCTGGCCAAACTTCTACCATCTTGGATGGTCCCACCTCACCACTTACGGGGTCTGGCAAACATCATGCAAGCCGCTGCAAGCCTTGAGGATTTCCAACTTCTGCTTCCAAGGTGGACCAAATTAGATCACTCCGGCGAAACATGCCAAAAGTATTCCAAATTGGTGCCAACATGTTCCGACCGAAAGGAAAACTTGCCGTATTTTGCCAGTTTTGAAGAAGGGACTCGGCTATTTTCTACTAATGGTTCTATTTATCCACTAATGGCGATATTTTCCACAGCCATGTCCCCTCGACATACCATCCTGGGATCTGGGATCCTGGGCAGCTGAGATGATGTCCATGAACGATGGCTTCAGGGAAGCACCTCCCACCTGAACTTGCCAAAATCACAGCCAATCAGCAAAACCCGGTGGAATTTTCGGAATGGTTTCGCTTGGCTTGATAAAAAAAATGTCCCAACTTGTTCAAGAATTAGTTTTGAAAGACTTCCGCTAACTTACGCTTTTTTGGAGTCAGAGTGATCTTGGTGACGTTCTACGCGAAGCAACGCCAGCGGCCAGCGCACCAAAAAGCCATCGATGTTGGGCTGTTTGATCAGCTCTGCCTTGGGGAATGAGGCGCTTACATGGAGTACTATAGGGATTTAAGGGGATTTCTTGGATATCTAATAGAGATATAACCAATGATATTTTATTCTTGGGGGGTGGTTGTCTGAAAATGTCTGAACATGGGGTATACAGGTATACCCTAGAAGTTGTAACTCTAGTGGGAACATGATGAGAACATGATGATGATTCGCTGGAATTGGAAGTAATTATATACTTCATGTTCAGGCGAATTTATTTGAGAGTAAAAATGGGAAGTGCCTAAAGGTCAGGATGTCACATGATGTTACGCAGGAAGGCAAACAAAACACCTATATAACTAACTATGGCTTTATCTACAAACGGGTCAGAGTCAGATGGGGCCACGAAATATTGAACCAATGACGCGAATTGAGCTGTTACCCTTGTCTTCACATTTCTACCTCTTCAACCTCCAACTCCAACTTTGGTGAAACATGAAATTTCCAAACCACCCAAGAACTTCTGAAATGGTCTGGCCTGTCATGATCCACCCCATCCACCCAGAACTTTTCATCCACCGAGCAGCACAATTCTCAGGATTCACACTGCCTCCGTACTGGATGCGGACCTGGCGCATCGCACTTGGTAATTCATCCGAGTGAATCACAAAATATCACAAAGGTGGTCTGCAGCGCGTTTTTAGAATCCACATGCATCCACTAATCAAATTGGGATCGGGGTATTATATATATATATACATAATCTAATGTGAGTAATATGTATATATATATACATATAATATGATTCAAAATAGAGATTAATAATGATATATGATCTTTCTGCTTATTTATATAATCGGCTCAGCAAAGAACCAGCTTGCTAGCCTCAAGGGTAATGTTTTCCCCTTTGTCAAACAGGCACCGTTTACAGCTTAGATCATGTTCAGGGGTTCCCTGCCTGTAACTTGTCCACCCCTTCAAGCAAGGAAAAACACAAAACACACAACATCAAATGTAGGGTGTTGTAAGCAAACGTGCAAAACATATCAAAACACATGGTTTTAGGGAATACAAATTATAGTGTTCCCAGCGCCAAGCATCATGTCTGGCGGTTGCTTGTTTGAAACGATTAAGGTTGCTATACCGTAGATTCTGCAAACTCACAGCAAAAGACCATCGCATGCGCCTTCTCAGCCACTGCGGAACTCACAGCCTATTTCGGATGGGACGAGCATCCCCTGGAAGTGGTTAGTGGCACAGTTCAGTGGGGCTGTGCTACCAATGCCCCATCCCTTTGTCAGAGGACATTTTCCCTGTGGAGGGACGAAACGGTGGACGAAACCTGTCCGCTGGACTTCAATGTATTAACATGAGCCAATTTCAGATCCCACAACCCAAGAGGGAAAAAAAAACATGCCAGCAAACATATGCCAATATGTTATGCTAATCAAATTTCTAGCCAAATCTAGCCACAAAAAGGATGTACATAATCTAGTCGACAGCTGCGACCTGGGAGAGGTAGGCGCGAATCGCCTTCTGAGTCTCCTCGGCCTCGAGGCTAAGCCAATATGAGAATCCCTAGTATGTATTTGCGATATGCATATGTACTAATATTCTATTAATATTTTTTTAGTACCCAAAATAGACAGCAAATATATCACATATACTGTATATATATATATATGCATATACAGTATGCATATGCATGACTATATATATATATATAGTCATGGTCTTACTATTGATTTACCAGTACCATCATGGATATGGGATAGATTCTTATGCACATCGAATATTCTATTAACCCATGTATCATAATATGAGATGCATAGCTGGAAAATGCTGGAAATATATTGTATATATATATATACATATGTTGATGGCTAGCAAAGCTATTGTACAAAAATAAAATTGGCCATACTATGATGCCCCTCTGGCAAATTAACATAGATGTGGAAAAGCATCAGAAATGTAGATCATTTTCTGAACGGGTAACCATGCGTGTTCCACAGCAAAACGTTAGTTTACCTGCGGGTGGGATATTGTTGGATAAACAAACATAGCTATTGAAAATGGCCATTTATAGTGGATTTACCCATTGAAAATGGTGATTTTCCATAGTTATCTTAGTTTACCAGAGGGTAAATCCCTATGATGGGATATTTTGACATGACGGGGGATTTCCACTTGCCTTCACCATCACAGCGCGACTCCACCAGGGATGTACATCCATCCGGATGCAGGATCATAAACATCCAAAAGCAATCACATCACTCTAGAGTAATCCCAAAATAGAAAAGTGTTTCCAGGACGGTACTGTATAGATGATGTTTTTTCCCCACAATCTTCAGGTTTCCAACTTATCTACTGTAGCTATTGGCGAGTTGCCAATATTCCACAGCCTATTGGGGTCCAGGTTTCGGGTCCAGTTGGTCAATCAGCAATCAGCTGCGCCTGTTCGGGAGTCGCCACTTTGCCAGTGCCAATGGCCCAAACAGGCTCATAAGCAATCACGATCTTGTCCCAATCCTCGCTGAGAATGCCCCTGAAACTCTAAGTCTGAACTTCATCGATATATACTTCGAAGCAACAAACATGGCATGTCTTTTTCTCCCTATTTCCAAATAAAGCATAACAAAACCGTGTCGAACTGTTGGATTTGTTGATGATCTATCGCATTATTAAAACCCACTTCTGTCCCCTCCCTATTTGATGCTTCCCCACAACCAGAGTAGCCCTGCCCAGCGCAGTGCTTCCTTGATCTTGGGAAGGCAGGCGCCCAACTGTCGCTTGTTCACCTGCGCGGTTGGGACCACAGGTTGGATCCAAACAGCCTCTGAAAATGGTGATTTTTTACATTTATCCAAGCCAAAAAGGCTTTGAACCGAAAACATCCGGGATTTAACCAACGAACATTGGGATTTTTAAGTGCAACCAAGATGGATTGGTTCAACGGACTGAAGCTTCAGGCAATCATGGTTTCAACCCTGCAATTTTTAGGGCTATCTTGGACAACTTTCTAAATATCACTTCAGCTGTGGCAGAAAAGGTGTTGGCTCTGCACCTCATCCGTCTTTCCACCTTCACGTTCCTGGAGTAGTGCAATTCAAGTGGCTCTGAAATGGCTAGCCGTAGGACCCCGCACAAAGTTAAACTCTTGCAGGATCTAGGGGAGATACATTAGATACATCTCCATATATGGCTGAAAGAAAACAAAATCCATCTTACCTAAACCAAGGTGTGCCCAGATCACCAAACTGTGAAACTGAGCCTCCATGACAGTTCAGCTATGATGATAAACAGTGTCCAACAAATATAAATAGAAAACACCACATCTTCAATTCATCTAGGTAGCTGAATGGTGATAATCAAACATTATCAACCATCAGAAAACACTACGTACAAATCGTCTATAGGTATAAACGCATGATGTTTAACATGACCAAACGCCGAAAACACATGATCAACAAACAATGATAAACAAACAAAAAACAAACAACAAACAAACAATAAACATAAGTAGATAAATATAAATATGTGTATATATATAAATACATATAAACAAAATAGATAACCATCATCTACAATAACCTTATGCCTTCCACGCCCAAAAAAAGCCACCTCCGGACCTCCAGCTTCTCACCGATGCAGAGGATCACGCCAAGTCCGGCCTCTTGGCACTTGCCCACCTGGTGCCAAGGCGTTTGGGAGCCAAAATAAGTTTTCCTATGGGTTGATCGGGGTTGATCTATATATATATATGTATATTATGTGCGTTTTTGGGCGTCGCTGCTACGACTCAAAGATATAACTTTCAGTCCCTTTAGGGGGGCCATCCAAGCTGGTGCAACGGGTGTCACCAGCCTGCGATGTTGGCCGGTGGCTTATTGAAACTCCTGTTGTGAAAAATTGAGCATCCAACTCTTGAGCACCAAAACCATCTTGGTTGTTACCCTCTGGTAAACTAACATAGCTATTGAAAATGGCCATTTATAGTGGATTTTCCCATTAAAAATTATGATTTTCAATATATAGTTATGTTAAATTACCAGAGGGCACAGTACATCATCATTTTCCAATGGGATCCGCACCAAAACGCATATCTTGGTGAAGGCATCCCCACATCCCCTTCACCACCTTCTCGGCCACGTCCTCGTCCGTCTCCCCGTACAAGCTACGACGCTCCGAATGCCCTGTTAGCAGGAGGCGATTGCGTTTTTTTGTTGGGACAACTTAGGGGATTTGACAAAGACACCTGGGATTTCATAGAAAAATCTTGCAGAATCTACTGAACAAAATGATTATATAATGAGAATTTGACATTATAAACTATTATAAACGAGTAAACATCGAAGGTTCACCGGTTTCATTGGACGACATCTCAGAATGAATGGGCAGGAAATGCCATTTGGCTGTGAATCAAGACCCGCGGAACCCCCGGGTTTATCAGTCTAAAATAGCTGAGATCTATGGATGTCTATACCCCCCAGTCATATGGTATTTGAATGTATTTGATAGGGGTTTGGACAAAATCTAGACATTGAAAAACAGAACCATTCTGAAAGGATTTCCAAACTAGCTTGTGAAATTCGGCCTGGAAAGTTCAGCAAAAAATCCAAATTCTTGGCACCGAGAAAATGCTCAAGAACTATACCTCTCCCACCAAATATACAAACCTATCCATCTCTGTACAACCCGATTGGAATCATCATGTTTCCATCACGTTTCCCAGATGTTCCCAGCATAAATTTCTCGATGTTTGAACCCCCTCCTGACCTCTAAGCGATTCAGAACTCATACGTCACCCCCATCAGCCACCTAGCAAGGTCCACTTCAGGCCAAGATCCACCTGAGGTCATTGCACTCAGTGGGAAAACTCGGTGCATCTGTGACATCAAAACAGAGGACTAGTGTGGTATGGTCATCCATCCCATAATGGGAAGCCTGACACACATATTTACAACTCCCTATGGATTGATGACCATCCACTAATATGGGCATTCTACCAAGTTTTGACCAACGCATGGAGAAAACGAGAAAATGCAGACTTTGGAGAAGGCCATTGTTGCCTAATGACATGTTTGAAGCTCAAAAGGGAAACATCGATCCAACAAAAATGGGAGCATGCGGTGCCCACCAAATCCATGTTTTTTTTTTCACTCATATACATTGATGTACCGAAGACTGGTACAAGGTGTTAAACTCCAATAATTAAGGATTAAATGATTATATATATACAGAGTTTAAAAGGCTTAATGAGCGACAAAGGTGGCAACTGGAGACCCACCATGCATACATACATATATATACATATGTATAAAAATAATATATATTATACAAATAGTATATGTTGTTACATGTATATATATATATATATATATACATACATCTCTAATGAGGGATCCACGATCACAAACCATCCACATGCATATTTCTATCTTATACTAGCCACCTGTTCTGGTTGTACGTGTATATACTTGGGGGTTGAATTTGTATACGATCATCTCATCATCCTAATTGCCATCCCATTCCAATGACATTTTAATATATTTTAAGTGTATTTAAAAAAACATCGTATGGCAATTTCACATCCCAATAGTTGATCTAGGTGATGTCCTCCAACCTATCAGTCAATCGAATTCCAACAAGGGTGACTTAAATTATCTTAAATTCATTTTCGAGAGTTCTACAATATCCCTAGTATACACTATTCCCACATATGGTAATTACCATTCCCACGTCGCAACCTGTCGTCCTTTCACCGGTCAAAAATGTGGCAATTTCGGTGGGTGCCAGGTCGCCAGGTTGGCTGCCGTCCATTCTCCAGTGAAGGCACCTGCATCGGTCCTGACATCCGGAGAACGCCACAGTTTTCTTTGGAGTTTGGGTATTCAAAATGGGTAAATTACTATATTTCACAAACTTGAACTAAGATGAATTAAGGTCTCACACCTGGATCATTCCCCTTACTAACCATCATCTATGGTGAGGTCGTAGTGAGGTCGTTATAATTTACCCAAATATGTTATGTTATTGCTCAAATGGACATGGTGATTTGAGCACTTGGTGATAGTAATGCGTGCCGATTATCCATAGTTGATGACATGGTGATTCACGGCATGGGAATTTATCTGGCTTTTAAATTCCCAACCCTAGATACTACCCGTCTGCAAAAATGAAGCTGTGATGTGTATGACTCGATTCGCAAGATTGCCCCCTTGCTCAAAGCAGGCTCAGATTTTAACCAGTACATAGTCCTTTTAGCAAAGCACTGCCTATACCATTGGGCAGGTGGCACAAACCCGCACACACACATACACACACACACTTTTTGTATATATATATATATATCTATATCTATATCTATATATATATATATACACACACAGTACATGAAATGTATACAAAACATGTGTGCACCAATGTGTCCATTTGTTGTGTATATATCTGTAAAGATATTTTTTGTACATAATTGTTTACAAACACATGCAGTCCTTTGTATCCGGTGGTCTAAACGGGTTGGGTGCCTATGGGTTCATATCTTGTGTGTATTTACCTATCTATCCGAAATTGAGCTATTGATATGTCACTCTGTTCTGACAGTATCAGTGTCTTAATGTTGAACCATCCTTCTACAATGTGGTGCCCCCAAGTGTAAGTTGGTAAACCAATCCAACCATTCAACTTTAGGGCACTAATGATTTTCACATCACCTATTCCATCAGCTCTAGACCGAAACGAGTCAAATCTGAGCAGCCACACTTGCCACAGTTCTGGGCACAAACGCCAAAGCCAAGTCCCTGGTTGGGCGGGTTGAACTATGCCCAACCCTCACGAGGTATAGACTCCAGAAACCCCAACTATATCAATCCACCAACCAGGCCGACTTCCCCTGATGCACACAGAGTCCATCAACACTGTAAATGTTATTATCAAATTTACAGCAAACACACGTGTTTTTAGTGGAATGTTGCACCAGAAAAAAATATACAAAATTTATCCGAAAGTCAGCCCTTGTAAATTCATCCAACCATACCAAACCAATTTGTACCCAATCCCGATACTTCACCAATGCCATCAATGCCTCAAAGGATTCAGTGAAGGACGTGAGCCACAACGCCGGCGGGCAAATCACCACCTTCACAGTGATTTCACAATGGGTTGTTGTTGGTATTGGGAAAAATAGTCTTCAACTTCGAAACCAACCTTTTGTTGGAAGTGTCAATTTGAAGCCTGGGCGATGTACACTTATATGTAATTTGACATATGCATAAATTATAATTAATTATATGTTTATGTGTTTCTCTATGCTTAGACAACGCATATATGTATGTAATATATGTGTAAATATGTGTGGACGTACTGATTCCAATCAAAAAAATCCGAAAATGGCGAAACATGCTGAATGCATGGTTATACTATGGAGAATCATGAGGCGTTCTGAAAAATACGCGCGCTCTCCTGATGTTTTATGATGCGCGGAGCGCATCATCCAAAATCTTGCCACTCCACTGTTCTGATGCAGTTCTGCGACCGCCGCATCCACTGATGCCAATCCTTTTGAGATGAGTGACGTCCTTCCGCGGGTTCCGCCAATTAGATCCGTACATACACACACATGTTGTTTCCAGCGCCATCCCTCAAAGTTCAGCCAGCCAGGCTGCGCATATAGCATTATCAATAAACAAGTATGTGTATAGAATATGTAAAATAAAAAGCCAAAAAACATATATATGTATATATACGATGGTTGATCAAAATTCCTTTATCCGGGAACGGCCATTCTTCGAAAACAAATATTTCGCGAATCTTTCGCGAACTCCATGTTTATCTTTCGTGGAATCCATGTTGAGCAACAATTCCTCTTATGAGATTCATCCACCACCTGCCAAATCACACAGAATTATCGCGGATAACTTCTTCATAGCCTGTCAACATCCAGCTAGCATCGCGGAATACCCTTCTCAGGACAGGTTGTTGCTGATAAGGCAATTTTTTGCAAGGCTTACTGGGCCCACTCTTTCGCAGAACTTTCGCGAAAATACCCCAATCCGCAGACCCCAGCCATCAGCAGGGGGCGCATCAGAGGAAAAGCAAACACCAGGGGCCTTGGTGTTTGGCTCTCGCAAAGCCTCACTTTTGGAAGCTTGGCTGCTCCATCTGGAGCTTGTTTCTTGGGACTTCAGAAAGCAACTTCAGACAGTACCAGGTGGCAGGTGCAAGGATGCGCTTCAAGACCATGGTATTTGGCTGTGGCGAAGCCGTGTCGAAGCCTGACCTTCGGAAGCTACCTATGGTGCGGTACCATTCTCCTGCCGGACCCCGGGCGGCAGGAGGTGGTAGCCCTTAACAAGCTGTAATGTATACAATGATAATGATTCAAAATTTCCAACTTTCGCGAAACTTTCGCGAAAAAAATCTTTCACGATTTCGAAAAAAAAACTTTCGCGAGGGTTTCCAACATAACACGCACGGCTTGGGCAATTAGAACTCCTTACAAGGACCTTTAGATCGACTGCCATATATATATATATATATATTAAAAAAAATATATATATATATATATATATTTATCAAAAATAATATATATATATGTATATTATGTCTAAACAGGTCACATTTGCAAAACACTTGCTGAGGACCTCAGCTGAAAGACACAGGCCCATTTGTTCATCATTTTTTTCCTTGGTTTAATCTGGGATTCTCCATGTCTCAGCTCTTTGGGTTCCCAAAGCAAAATCCCAACAATGGTTTGAACTTTCTGCAAGAGTAAGCTAGAAATGCTAGTCGGTTGTGATCGCAATACCGTCTTTAGGCACAAAAAATGCAATGTTTTTCCATGAGCAATTTCCGAGTGGTTGATTCTGATAGTGATATTGGATCAATTTATCCCAGTGGACCGCGATACTTTCTTAAACGCTATTTGCGGTTCATGTGGGGTTCCATGACAGCGTAGCATCGCATCAGGAACTTAAATCTATGAGGAAATGTAAGTCATGTTTGACCTCCATGAACAGACTTGTACGCGTGCGTATGTACAAAATATGTATATATATATATATATATGTGTGTCTCTCTCTCTCTCTCTCTCGCGCCCTCTCTCAACCCATCGTCTTCAAACAAAATCTGCCCCAGCCCTCGTATAAATGTAATTGTTGTTCAAAATAGCAAAGAAGAGTACATTAAAATATAAGTATATAACATATACAATATATATATATATACACAATAAATATATACCATATATGTATATATGTGTGTATTGTAACTATATATATATATATATTCAAATGCATATATTTATTCGCACATGCAATCACAAATATTTGCGAACAATATAGATGTTTATGTACACTGCATAATAATATATATATAGACATATTCACACATGTATTGATTTATCGATTGATCTATCTATCTATCTGTCTGTCTGTCTGTCTGTCTGTCTCTCTGTCAAAATTTTTATCTGTATGTCTATCTTTACATGCATAACAAAACATAACGTAACATAACAAAACATAACAAACCAAAACATAACATTTAAAAACACATTGGCATAACACAACACAACATAACATTGCATTACACAACAGTGCATTGTATCACATTACAGTACATTGCATTGCATTGCGTTACATTGATTTGCATTGCAGTGCGTTATAAGAAATATGTACAATTAAAACTTATTCACCAACAACTAACCATCAACCACCAGGTGTCCCTTGGGGTGTTCCTGGCCTCCACCTTGGATCTGTCCACATTCGGCAAGGCCTTCCTGGGTCCAAGCTCCAGGAAACCAAAGATGGCTAGCTGGGAAATCACCGAACCAACTGGAGGTGTTAGTGAGAAAATCGACTATGAATGGTGGGTGCCGATTTTAAGACAAACATAGAGAAAGCATAACAAACGCTTTCAGTAACCAAACATGGCAATGGAATTCAAATGTGAATATCATCTGTAAATGGGTAATTTTCCATTGCTATGTTTGATTGCCAGGGGTCATTCGGTTACACAAATAACACGAACTCTTCATACCAAAAGCCCGCTGACATGTACATTTCGCAATACCAACCGCTCTTCGACTATTTGACTGTGTTATAGGTGCATCCCAGTCATCATGTTTGTTTTATCAAACATGGCTTCTCTTTTCTCTTGGGCCTTCAAAGAAACAACAGCAGCCATCCAAGTCTTGAAGCAATGAAATACTTGTGACATCTTTTGACCGAACATTTTTTCTTGCAGGCTTTGGGAACTTAGCCCCATCTTTTCAGCGCTTCATCAGAGGATGATCATCCTGCAATTCACCGCCGACCCCATAGCGACAGCGCGTGTTTGGTTATAGCTAAAACATGGGACATCAAAGGCCGAGTTGGGGCATGACATCAAAGCAGCCACAGTGTGTGGCCAATGACCAAAAAAGGAAACAATGTGGGGCATCCAACTCCAAGAACAAGGATTCAATCTAGTTGATAACAATTATATAAATACAATTAAGGGGTATATGGAATGGGGATATAAACAACCATCTGGAAAATTGTATAAATCTTCTACAATTGGTGCATCATTGCTTTACTATGGGTTTCCTTCCAAAATGCCAAATGAGTGAGTTGCCACCAATTTTCAAACACTTAGGCTGTTGGTTAGCTACGTCCCATTGTATTCCCTGCAAATCCTCCTGGTATCCCCATTGTCGGATTATAAACCCATGATATGCGCATCATACCCCATATTGGAACACACCCAAAGACCATACCGATAGTCATACCCCAATTCAAAACACCGATTAGAGCCCGAAATCACGCACTATACCCTTCGATTGCAACCCTGGTCATAAGTCGGTTAGTTATATCCACCCTAAACTGCCCTAAACCCTAGTAACCAATGTTGTAAGTCAACTAAGCTATATCCAAGGAATTCAAGGTGCCTCACCCAGGGACCCTGCATGTTTGTTTGCTGTTGGATCACCATCGATTTCTGGCCAAGATGCTTCCATGCCTTCAACAACTCATTGCATTCCTGGCATTGCCATGGCCAGCATGGGTCAGGCCCCGGGATCACCACAAATGTTTGATGTATATATATATATAAATATAAATGTATATGTATATATGACATAAATTAAATGTATATTTAAAAAATAAAAACATACAATTTGAGCACGCGACTTCTAACCAGATCCCAACCCGTGCCAAGCATGAACAGGCCTGTAGAGTCTACTTCTTTGAACTCGAAGCAAGAACAATGCTTGGAAGAGCCCCTGGTACCCTCATTGACTTCACATAAGCCCACTAGTGGTGCTGGGCAATGTGTTAAAGCCGTTGAGAATACCTGTATGTACTGTAGTACCATGGGGTATGGTAAGATGTTAAGTTCTCCTGAGTATGCTTTGTGTACATCCCTGCTGGAAGGTAACGTAACTTTTCTCCCAAAAAAACAGAGGTATACCTTCTTCAGCTGAACATTGAATACCGCCCTGATGATCCTGATTTATAGTAGTGGATCTATTCATGTGGGGGCTCATCATTGAAAGCTTCCTATTTGGGCGTTGCGATTTTTATCTTCACCTTTGACTCTCTCTCTCTCTCTATGGTATGCTATTGGGTGTCCCTCTTTAATGGTGTCCCTCTTTAATCCCTCTTCGCTGTTGCATCCCCGTTTCTTGTTGGTAAAAACCTGTATTTGAATAGTGGGTAACCCTATGTTTGCTGGCAGTCAAGGCGCGATTCTATCCAAATAAAACCAAACAAAGATAGACAAAGTATTGCAATCCACTTTGGGAAACTAACCGCAATCTTAACAATCATGAAAATTGGATTCACCAGACCCCTGGAAAATATGTCAGCCCCGTGCCTTGTAGGTCTTCGGATTGCATTTCCAATTGCCACCAACGATGAACTTCCGCGACATGACTTGGCGTTCTTCAAGTAGAACGACGTCTGCGCTGGAGGATGCAACGGGAAACATGGCTGCTAAGGTGGTAGACATCAGTAGGTTCACTAAGGTTTTAGGTGATGAAATAACTTTAGCTGAAGCAATCGGGTACACTGGGGGGGCCACACTGGACATGGGCGGAGCCAAACTTTGGAGGGGCACAGGACGCAGTCTGCCGCCGTCCGTCATCGACGTGTTGTGCTGCGAAGGACATGCAAAGGACACATTTTGTGTAACACATGCCGCAAACAATCAGTTGTGCTCATTTGCAACCCGAATAATTAAGCCAAATTCTTAAAGGACAAACTGTGACAAACGGTCTTCTTTGGCATGGTCCTCTCCTTGGGGGACATGGTCTCTACTACAGTGCTCATGACTTTTCATATGTAAACTAAAAACATGGGGGTGGATTCCTTGACAACAAAACATGTGGTATCCCACAGTGAGGTCCCAATGGAATCATCAGGTCACACGCCTGGGTCTACCGGGAAGCTGGGGCCACACGAGCTGTTGTCTTGAGCCCGAAATAATCAGCGCAGGAGGTTTGTCCAAATACTGCTAAAAGAGGTTGAAGCAGCCCTATTATTGCAAAATTCAAAATTTGAAAACATCTCTAAAAATACAAAGAACTGAAGCAAATTAAAACGTTTTTTCGGATTAACATGATTTGATACATGAAAACACATTTCCATTTACCCTGTTCAAGGACAAACTGTTTTTTCTTGGCTGGTCCTAATTGGGGACATGGTCTCTACTACAGCAATGGTTGGCTGCTAGCTGATTGCCAACCTATCATGTGGTTCGTGGTTCGTGTCCAAATTGGATGTTTAGTCACATTAGCCTTTTGGGGACCTTCCCAAAGTAAACATGACAATGGAACATGTGAAATGCAGTGTCGACATGGTTTCCTAAGCAAAGTGGTTCATTCTTGGGTGTTCACTTGAAAAAAACTCCAGGGATCTCACTGGGATTCATGATGCTGGTGGTTTCATGCAATGCAAGAAATATGCGCTGGGAATCGATCAATATCTCCGGCCACTGGATGCGCATTCCAGCTTCAGTTCTTAAGTTCTAACTGGTTCCAAATTACCAGTAAGCTACCTTTTTTATGATATCCCATTCAAAAGTATTCAAGGCGTGCTTCAAGTGCCAACCACATTTTGTGAACAAACTTACTATAGCTGGGATCATCTGGCATCACTGTTCCATAAAACGCAAAAATACTATCGACTACACTGTGGTGTCCGATATTGAGTTAAGCTGACTTTTTATTAAATTATACCCTAACTAGGGTTTTTGGTCGTTCAAACCAAAATATACTATATAGTGAGTTAGATTGGTTAGTTTTAACGAACTTACAACGAGTGTAAGCCACGTTGCAGAACACCAGGGTTGTTCAAGCCGCGGCCATTTCTTCTGTGAACAGTACCGTAGGATGGCTTAAACGCTGCAGCTGCGCAGCCGGTACCTGGTTGAAGTGGACAGGAACACTACTTGGATTTTGGAAATTGGGATCTATGGTTCGTTGGGGAGGGAAAGACGCCCAAATCACTAAGCAATTTACCAAACATTGAAATCAAGTAGTTGAGAACACACCCAGCCATGGTACAAACATATCTGACATGTTTATGTAACTAATTTCGGCCATCATCCAAGCACAGTGGGATGAACATGTTGCAAGGTCGACAATAGGCCTAATCGGATATCAAATAGATTGGAATGCAATGGTCAACCTATGGATCTGGGCCAAGACTTGCCATTTCTCAACACACCAACGTTTCAAAATGGCTGCGATATATTTTTCCCAGCTCTGGCCACTCAGGATGCGAAGACTGCAGTGGGTTTTCCTTGCTGTCGCCTGGAATGGATTTATAATCTTGAAAAATGTTTGAAAATAATACTTTGTTCGTGGTTCAAACCAACTCAGAAACAGCAGATGTGGTAATACATCGGGATCACCACCCCACGTAAGAGCAAACATGTATGTTTCAAAATGTCTGGGAATTAGAAGCAGGTCCTTTGATAGGGCAAACCATCTGTTTAGAAGTGCTAAGCCGCTAAGCGGTCATTTTCGGTTCAAACACAAGAATAAATAATTATTCAAAAATCATGAGCGAAGCAGGACAATTGAAACATTCCTTTCGTATTGCTCTTTGCTGAATGAAGGAACTCATCTTTAATCAACATGTTGGTAGCATCACTCCGAGCAGCCGGGAATCAGTGTTAATCAACAATCATTTCCGGCCTCGTCATTTTTACAACTGCACCTCAATATTCTGTTGCTGCATCTGCTCAATTTTCTGGTTCCAACCCGCCCAACTACTGTACTCTAATATTGTAAATGCAACTTTCACAAGGGGGCCAAGTTGAGAGATCCAGTAATTAAAAACAATTCGCTCGGGACATTTTGTATTGAGGTTGTAAGGTACAAAAGGCATGTCTTCGAACCCTCGCGCTGCATTTGTCGAGGGTTTGGCTCAGTCCGAGTCCGAATTGTAGACCGGCGCCTGGGTCTCCAAACAATAAGCGAAATTGGACCTTGGTGCATGTGATCTAGATGTACACATACTACAACTATAAATTCTAGATCTATATTTTATCTACTTACGCAGGCTCACACAATTTTTTTTATAGGTGGAGCATTGATATTTTCAAACCAATTCCAAACATATTTTGAAGAATCTAAGGATGTTAAGAAACTGACGGAATCTGAGCACTTTTGGAAAATAGGTCGGCAAAATGTGAACGAGACTGTGGCGAGAGCTCGGTTTCACATAAATATTGCAAAAAAAACTGCGGGGATCGGAGCGGCGTCGGATTTGCGTTGTCGAGTCCCCAATAATGCCAGCGCTGCGCGAACGTTGGTCTATTCAGCGCGGCGCTCCTGCTATTCGGGCTTGCAAGCGGTTGTAACAAAACGCACTGGCACGGCTGCGCGCGGCAAAGCATGAGTGATGCTACGAAACTCCTGGTAAGCGGGATTGCAGCTGGAGGGTGTTAAACGCATTGTAACAGCTGCACAAACAGAAGAAGTGGGTTGCAGAAGCTGCAGAAGAGCTAGCTGGGAGGCAGATGAGAGTAGAGGTTGCCCAGATAAGTGGCTGCTCAGAGAAGTAGCTGAGAGAAGAGGTGCCTCAGCGAAGAGGTCGCTCAGTGAAGAAGTAGCTCAACAAAGAAAAGTAGCTCACTCATCCATCCATCCACCCACCCATCAAATTCATTCACCCGTTCATTTGTTCATGAATCTTTCGCGGGGTTGTTGATTCATTGATTAATTGGTTTATTGGCTCAGTGCTTCATTGCATTACTAATTATTGATTCATTGGTTCAATGATTGATCCACGGGCTGTTTGAATCATTGATTCAATGATTCATTGAATGATTGGTTCACTGATTCATGCAGCCATTGATTCACCAAATTGTTTTCATTGATTATTTGATTCATTGATGCATTGACTTTCTGACTCAGTGACTCACTGGTTCATTGATTCAATGATTGATCCACGGGTTCATTGGTTCATTGGTTCATTGGTTCAATGATCCACTGACTCATCGATTCATCGATTCATTGGCTCGTCGTCATTGACTTGTTGATTGGTTGGTTGATTGACTGATTGATTGATTGATTGGTTGATTGATTGGTTGATTGACTGATTGGTTGATTGATTGATTGACTGACAGACTGACTGGCTGATTGATTGATTGATTGATTGATTGGTTGGTTGATTGACTGATTATTGGATTCATTGGTTCGTTGGCTCGCTGTTTCTCTGATTCACTGATTCATGGAGTTCATTGATCCATTGATTGATCCACTGAATCATCGCTTCACTGAATCACTTCTTCACTGCTTCATTGTTTCGTTGATTCATTGATTTATCGACTCACTACTTAACTCATCCGTTGATTCAGTGGCTGATTGCTTCGATGCTGCATTGGTTCACTGACTCCTTGATTCATTGATTGGTTGCTTTGTCGTCATCGTCTGATTCATTGAATCATCGCTTTGTTCCTTCAGCCATTCGCTGATTCATCGACTCATTGGTTCGCTGATTCAGCCCGTGACTTGCGCATTGTTTTTTCAATGCCATTTCATTGGCATCTCAACCACTATATTTGCTAGTTCGTTGATGCACCTCACAACGACTTCGTTGCTTCTGCATCTCAGAAATCTTCCTAGAGGCAAATTTCTCCCTGTAATAGTTTTATTTTTTCAAAACTTCCACCCCGGCGCGGGCCGGGCACTATGTGGTAGGACAACTGTACGCACTGTACCTGCTTTTGTCGATTTGGAGCCTACTGAAGATTCACTGGAAGTGGAATCACGATGGGTTCTTTGAATTTCTTGTTCATGATTTGCTTTCTTCTGGCGAAGGAGTTGCTTGCTATATGCGGCTATGTCCAGGGACAAGGTCTGATGGGGCGCACGTAGTCCGCGAGCGTGCTCTTGGTAAAAGGTCCGGTCTGGCACAAACCATCCACAAGCTTGCTACAAGGAAAAGGCGGCGAGAAACCCACTGAGCTAACAGCAAGGCGATGGCGAAGGAAGACTAAAACGATATCATTGGAGAACATTTGCTGGCTACTTTTACAGAATATATACAGAATGACGGAATTAACTGTTCTGATTGCGGCCAAACTCCTGAGATGGCCGGGATTTCTTTTGGAGGGCATCCTATGAACACTTTTTCGCCCGGCAAACTAGATGGGATAATAATCATGGATGATCCAACGCTTGAACAATCTTACCCCTGTAATCAAAAAGCTAAAGTACACAATTGCCAATCCAAGCCCGAAGACAGGTATTGTATGCTGGGGGGTGAAAAAAGCAGCCTCAAACAGTGCGAATCTTAGCTTCTGGAAAGGCAGTGGCACGTATGTCGGCCGCTCATTCTACCCGGAGAATCCCAACCATGTAGCATGAGCCAGAATCTGACACAGCGCGACCTATCAGCTACAAGTGAATATTGCAAATTCTGGTTGCGCGTAGTTGCACGTTACCCCCTTCAAGCCAGAATGGAAGCGCCAGCTTCGAAAGGTCGCTGCTGCCGTTGGTTTCAGGTATTTTCCTTACGCCCTGACCTGGCACTGGGCACCCCCTGGTTAAACGTCAAATCCATGTATTACGATTTGCTGGATCTAACGAATCAAACGTTAAACATGGAAGTGTTCCATCCCCAGCTTTGACTACCGTTGAGATCGGAAAGGTATTTCACCTGACCTCTACTTGTCATTGAATGCGGTCGAACACGTGCTTTTTGGCTGGAATCACTCTTTTTATCATGTTTTGATGTTGACTCGTGGTCTGCCCTATTGGTCTCTTGTCCCTCCGTGATTCCCCGAAATAGCGCCCCTATGCGACCCTACCGTGCGCGAGTGCGGTTTTACCCGCTTGTTGAATGAAAAGGCTTCATGATTCTTTCACAAATCCTGTCGTTTACTTCGATGGAGCTTGTCGGGTAGAACAGAGTCGTCCAAGGACAATTTTCGGGATAAATCCTATGAGATGTTCCAAGACTAATGCGTCTGATTTTCAGTAGCAATCATAATTCTAGTAAGATCTAGTAAGGACCGCAGCTACGTTGAAAGCCGGGACTGGCTGGGTAAAACAATACAAGTTTGAGCCCTTTTCAGGCGCGGGAGCCACATATCTGGCAAGATCCAAAACTGATGATGGTTTCAACATCAAACATGGCTAGCTGGGCAGACCATATTATAAAGGAGGTGTTAGTGGGAAGTTGTTGGGAAGTTCATTGAACTAAATGAAAGGTGTTCTATCAAGCCATGTCTGATTAGCAAATTGTAATCAAATTGCGAAGACAATGTTGCTGACCATCACTGGCAAAAAGAAGCCTCCCAACCCTCCCGACTCCCCTTTTGTTTTAAGACTTAGCAACTGGGTTGAAGAGATTTGCGTTTCCCTTGGATCTCCTGTCCGCAGTACCCTGAGACATGGACACAAAAAGGGGTCTTGATGGGTCTTCAGAAACCGCTTCGCGAATTTGTGTCGGAGTGCATTGGCAAAAAAGTGCAATAGAACTGATTTGCTAAACACATATTATTTAAGACTCTCCCTGTCCTCTTTATTTAAGGCTATGGCGGTCAGGAGGGGTACCCCCAGCTGGAACTATTTCTTGGGTGACTGGAACTATTCAAAATATGATTAGAACTATATTTGAAATTGTTAAGCCGAATCAAAAAACCATACAGAACTATATTGATGTTTGCTGACTTGACATCGTGTGAATAGCAAAGGCGAAATCTAGTCTAAGTATCAACAACAGTACCTTCCTGAAGGCATGATGCGGATATCAAAGCATAGTACCGGCACACTTCATACCATCTAATTTAAACAATCAACTTTTTATTGTTGGCATGATGTCAAAAACAAACTATTACGGGTTGGGTTGAACAAGACATGTTTTGGGTTGTCTTCATGCTTCCCCATTTAGCTCACAGCATTGCTAAGCACTGTAGTGGTTTAAGTTTCACTATATGTGTTTGCTAAGCTAGTATGATTGTGACAAGATTTTGGACAAAAGTTGATATAGTTCTGGCTATTTTTTTGGCAAACGTGTACATAGTTCTTGACATTTTTGAATTCCTCAAATAGTTCCCATGCTATTTTTGAAGAGTTTTATGAAATTCTGATATATAGTTCATATAGTTCTACATACTCCTCAGCTGCTCACCATGAAAGAGGCCAAGAAAGGTCCCAACATATTATATAAAACTACCACTTGGAGATGGGTTGTTTACTGGTATACTACCCAATATACAAAGGCTCTTCCATTTCTAAGTGGGTGTCTTCCAAATAGGAACTGGGTGTCAAAAAATTGAACTTGAAGAAAGACATGCAGGGATGTTCTTGTCAGTTCAAGTTTGGCAACATATAAACACCACAGTAAAGCTGAAAAAAGGTAGAACACAATTGAAAAGTGAAACAGACACATGGACACAATGATGAAACTTGATGAAAAAAAGAAATATGAGAAGAACAAGCTTAAAACAATTACAAAATGATGAACATTGACATTGAAAAGAAAACGATACACACACGTTACAATTGTGACCAATTATGTAAAAAAATGGCAGTACTATGAAATTCAATGAGCACAATTGACAGTGATAAACCAAAACAGAAAAGACAATGACAAAATGATGAACATTGATAAGAACTATGTCGAACCATGATAAGAACATATAAGAACTGTATCAAAAACAATGACACCATGATACAACATATTGAAAAACACGAACAACTCACAAAACAACCACATTTGTTAACAATGACGAACTGATGAAAACCAATGAGAGACATGATGAAGTATGATAAAAACTGTACAGAACAATGACAAAATCATGAAACATGATGATAAAAATGATGACACATGATAAACAACACATGAAAACAATGACGAAATGGTGATAAGTGATGGGAAAAATCAATAAATATGATGAAAACTATAATGAAACAATTGCAAACTGATGAAAATTGATGAGACAAATGATGAAACATAAAAAACAATAAGATACAATCGATGGCACAATGATGAAAACTGATGAAACAAATGATGAGAAACAAAAAACAAACATGTACACAACAATGGCGAAATCATAAACATGGGTGAGAAAAATAATGAAGCCTGCTAAAAGCGGTACAAATACAATGACACATGATGGAAAATGATGAGAAAAATGATGAAACATTATAGAAAGCAAATGAAAACAATGACAGCATGTGGAAGACATGATGAAACAAATGATGAAATGTGATTAAAAAAAGCGCGAGATCAAAACAAGAACAGAATGATGAAAACTGGTGAGAAACATGATGACCTTCGATGAGAACCAATTCAGAAACAGTGACAACATGATATAAATTGAGGGCCTGTGACAAGAACGATATCAAAACCCATGACAAACTGATAAAAACTGAGGAGGTAAGGATGAAATATGGAAAGAACGACATTACAAAAACATCGCAGCATAATGACAGACAATACATGAGAAAATGATGAACATACACAGTAAAACAATGTAAAAAACAATGACAAAATGCTGAAAATTGATGAAGATGATGAAGTATGATAAGAACTATACAAAAACAATGACAACACAATGAAACTTGATGAAACAAATGAAACATGATGGACACTTTACAAAAAACAATGACGACATGATGAAAAGTGATGAGGAAAACCAATAAATTTGAGGAAAACTGTAATGACAATTGAACAACAATGGAAATTAATGAACAAAAATGAAACTTGATGAACATGTTACGCTTTGGAAGTGTGAGGGTTTCAAAGGTATGTTATAATCCTTGATTTAAAGTGTTTACATATATATTATATTACATTTTGCTTTTCATTTTTTGATTTGATACATTTTACTTATTACGATATAGATAGATAGATAGATAGATAGATAGATAGATAGGTAGATAGGTAGATAGGTAGATAGGTAGATAGACAGACAGACAGACAGATAGATAGACATACACGTTTCGGAGCCTTTCTTTAATGAAATATGTCTATCTTTGTTTTAATTCATGAGATTCCATGATGACGCGTCTACATATGTATACATTAGTTTTGTAATGTTTTCAACGTTTCTGTATTGAACAGTTCAATCTGTGGTATGTGTTATCATGTTATCAATTAATGGTCAACGTGTCAGGAGGTGTGTCAAAGTCATCGCTCAAGACATCTTTTGTTTTCAGTTTTTGATCACGTATACAAATATGGATATATACACGCTTTCGAGCCTACTTTCAATGACATATTTCTGTCTTTGTTTCCATTCATGAGATTCCTTGATTACGTATTATAATATTTTATATACATACACTGACACGGTTTTGTAATTATGTTCAGTATTTTTCAGTGGCTTTTGTCTTGAAAATTCTATCTCTGAAACCTGCCAATCTGAATCCACATAGAAAAAAACAAGATGAAGCCCACGAACCCGAATGCTCACACGTATGTTAATGGTACAGATGTCAAAACACATGGTTATGCAGTGACGCACATTACCTTTCTGCAATAGTTTATTTGAACAGTCTTGTACATGTTTCCCTTGTTACCAGTCTGCAGTGTGGAGTGGAAAGTGTAGAGTGTAGAGTGTGGAGTGTGGAGTGTGAAGTAGGAGTGTGG
>Ga0126342_10003619_pt1 | contig 25682 bp, 25 predicted proteins | sample Cyp1metagenome_FD_92528 | JGI IMG/M metagenome (GOLD analysis project Ga0126342, IMG submission 92528) | Coral microbial communities from Lord Howe Island, Old Settlement Bay, Australia - Cyphastrea 1 metagenome | ecosystem: Host-associated > Invertebrates > Cnidaria > Coral ... | reverse complement strand
GAAAGAAAGAAAGAGGAGAAAGAAAGAAAGAAAGAAAGAAAGAAAGAAAGAAAGAAAGAAAGAAAGAAAGAAAGAAAGAAAGAAAGAAAGAAAGAAAGAAAGAAAGAAAGAAAGAGGAGAAAGAAAGAAAGAAAGAAAGAAAGAAAGAAAGAAAGAAAGAAAGAAAGAAAGAAAGAAAGAAAGAAATAAAGAAAAAAAGAAAGAAAGAAAGAAAGAAAGAGGAAAAGAAAGAAAGAAAGAAAGAAAGAAAGAAAGAACGAAAGAAAGAAAGAAAGAAAGAAAGAGGAGAAAGAAGGAAAGAAAGAAAGAGGAGAAAGAAAGAAAGAAAGAAAGAGGAGAAATAAAGAGGAGAAAGAAAGAAAGAAAGAAAGAAAGAAAGAAAGAAAGAAAGAAAGAGGAGAAAGAAAGAAAGAAAGAAAAAAAGAAAGAAAGAAAAGAAAGAAAGAAAGAAAGAAAGAAAGACAAGAAAGAAAGAAAGAAAGAACAGAAAGAAAGAAAGAGCAGAAAGAAATAAAGAAAGAAAGAAAGAAAGAAAGAAAGAAAGAGGAGAAAGAGGAGAAAGAGGAGAAAGAGGAGAAAGAGAAAGAAAGAAAGAAAGAGGAGAAAGAGAAAGAGAGAAAAAAAGAAAGAAAGAAAGAAAGAAAGAAAAGAAAGAAAGAGCAGAAAGAAAGAAAGAGCAGAAAGAAAGAAAGAAAGAAAGAAAGAGCAGAAAGAAAGAAAGAAAGAGCAGAAAGAAAGAAAGAAAGAAAGAAAGAAAGAAAGAGCAGAAAGAAAGAAAGAAAGAAAGAAAGAAAGAAAGAAAGAAAGAAATAGCAGAAAGAAAGAAAGAGCAGAAAGAAAGAAAGAAAGAAAGAAAGAAAGAAAGAAAGAAAGAAAGAAAGAAAGAAATAAAGAAAGAAAGAAAGAAAGAAAGAAAGAAAGAAAGAAAGAAAGAAAGAAAGAAAGGGAGAAAGAGGAGAAAGAGGAGAAAGAGGAGAAAGAGAAAGAAAGAAAGAAAGAGGAGAAAGAGAAAGAGGAGAAAGAGAAAAAAAGAAAGAAAGAAAGAAAGAAAGAAAGAAAGAAAGAAAGAAAGAAAGCAAGAAAGAAAGAAAGAAAGAAATAAAGAAAGAGAAAGAAAGAAAGAAAGAGAAAGAAAGAAAGAAAAATAAAGAAAGAAAGAAAAAGAAAGAAAGAAAGAAAGAAAGAAAAAGAATAAAAAGAAAGAAAGAAAAAGAAAGAAAAAGAAAGAAAGAAAAAGAAGAAAAAGAAAGAAAGAAAAAGAAGAAAAAGAAAGAAAGAAAGAAAGAAAGAAAGAAAGAAAGAAAGAAAGAAAGACAGAAAGACAGAAAGAAAGAAAGAAAGAAAGAAAGAAAGCAAGCAAGCAAGCAAGCAAGCAAGGAAGGAAGGAATGAAGGAAGGAAGGAAGAAAGAAGGAAGGAAGGAAGGAAGGAAGAAAGAACGAACGAACAAAAGAATGAAAGAAAGAACTAACGAAAGAACTAACAAAAGAACGAAAGAAAGAACGAAAGAAAGAACGAAAGAAAGAACAAAAGAAAGAAAGAACAAAACAAAGAAATACATGAATAAATAAAGAAAGACAGAAAATAAATAAATAAATAAAAACATAAATAAATAAAGAAACAAAGAATGAAAGCAAGTAAGAAAGAAAGAAATAATGAAAGAAAGACAGAAAGAAAGAAAGAAAGAAAGAAAGAAAGAATCCAATCTAATCCAATCCAATCTCCAATCCAATCTCTAATCCAATCTAATCCAATCTAATCCAATCTATTCCAATCTAATCCAATCTAATCCAATCTAATCCAATCTAATCCAATCTATTCTATTCTAATCTAATCTAATCTAATCTCTCTCTCTCTATATCTATCTATCTATCTATCTGTCTGTCTGTCTGTCTGTCTGTCTATCTGTCTGTCTGTCTATCTGTCTATCTGTTTATCTGTCTATCTGTCTATCTGTCTATCTGTCTATCTGTCTATCTGTCTATCTGTCCATCCATCGATCGATCGATCTATCTACGTATCTATCTGTCTGTCTGTCTGTCTGTCTATCTGTCTATCTGTCTATCTGTCTATCTGTCATTTGTCTATCTGTCTATCTATCTATCTATCTATCTAATCTAACTCTAACGCTAACTCTAAATCTAGATCTAGATCTAAATCTAAATCTAATCTAATCTAATCTAATCTAATCTAATCTATCTATATATATATATCTCTCTCTCTCTCTCTCTTTGTCTCTCTCTCTCTCTATATATATATAGCCCAGAAATAAATATCAACAACAGGTGATATTTCGCTGCCAGGATCCAATCGGGTCCAGCGCCAGTTGTGCCCGCACCGGCTTTTTCCATGGGACCAGCACGGCATTCGGTCAGATCGGTCTCCGGGGCCTTGGGAGGAGGGGATTTTAATGGATACAAGGGGGGATATTCATGGGACAATGGGATATGAATTTGTTGGGATGTATAAGCAACAATATCCTGGATTTGGGTGTGACTGAAAAGGCGGTAGACCCCGAATGCGGCGATTTTGATAGAGAAACTTATTTCATTCCACAACCCGTGGATTTTGGAGTGCCATCTTTTGCCCACCTCTGTTTCCAGAGACACACAAATGGTCTTCTCGACAATTCAATTTCCTTCCGATTGGAAAGCTTCATGCTTTGACAGACCAATCCGTCCTAGTTTTCCTTTCGCAGGCCATGATCACTGACCACTGTTCATCTCGAGAGAACCCTTCGTGCAAACTGGAACTGGCTCGCAGGAGGGTCTCATTCCTCCAGTGGCTATGGCTACAATCCCAGGTGGAAAACTTAGTACGAGAGAGAAAGGTGAAGGTAAAATAAGGCAAACATGACTCAGCACTTAGTAATATCAAAAACGATTCAACGATCAACAGACAAAGATGCACGGTCTTCTGATGTAGGTGAAGTACCATGAAGTACCTGCCTTCCGTGGGTAAAGTTCGCTGCCATGTGCAGCCATTGGTCTTTACCCTTCAGGTCATCAGCTTCAGCTTCAGCGCCGTCGTCCTTCTCTCTGTCTTCGGCAGTCTTTCTGGTCGAGACAGCTAATGGAAGGACTCGATGAACCATCTGAAGGGATGAAGGATATAGGAAAATATAGGAAAATATAGGAACATATAGGAACATTAACATATAGGAAAATACTACAAGATCATTCCTATTGTTTAATATTGTGTATCCTTGGGCTATTGTTGCGCTATCGTTGGAATCCTTGACACTGGAAGTCAGCTCGTGGGACTCCCGCCGCATCCAGGAAGCACCTTTCTTCACACTGGGCCGATGAAATTCGAAGGCGCGCAATTCCAAAGCGGAACCCGAATCTGCGGCAAGTCTTGATATGTTGCTGCAGATTTGCTGGACATTAATGCTTACCAGGCTTACCAGTACGTGCTTCGTTTTTGTACATGCCTTTCCACCTAAGTTCCTCAAGGAGTGCCAATACGCATTGCAGAGGGTCGAAGCGGATCTCTCTGCTTTTCCATGACATGAAGGGCAGATTGACTGTTCCAGTAACTTCCGTTCTCCACTCAGGCACTGGAGAATGTCGCCGCGACCAGATCAGGCAAGCAACCCTGAAAGGGAGGAAAGGAGTTTGGTGGCCATATGTGGCCATTCATTACGCCCCACTATGCCCACAGCACACATTTAGTTCGCTGGATTTTCAGATGCATCATTTTTGTGTGATTTTGTTCTTGTTTCTTGTGTACAATTGCTCTTTTCCCATTGCAAGTGTTTTCATGTGTTTTCCATTGTTTTCCAGTGTGTTCCATGGTTTCTTTCTACTTTTTCTCATTTACCATGATTTACAGTACCATCCGGAAGACTAGAGTCGGCTGAAAGGACAAGTCTAGTTTCGTGGCCTCGTAAGTCGACTACGCACCACGAGGTCCCGCTTTCAGATGGCAGCTTGGTGGAGAATTTCCAGGCCTTGGAGTGCGGATCTGCTGTCCTTCGATCAAGAGATGGTGCGCAGAAGCTGGAACCTGGGCTTAGACTACTGGTGGCATGATTGAAGCGACTTTGAGATGGTCCTGAAGTATCATTTTTACATATCAAATCACAAACATCACACATGCAGGGCATGCATTTTTCACCTGTGGCACGCACAACATGTTGACCAAACAAACTGGGCAACGTGGAGTGGGCTGCTGTCTCTGCGAAGCCGAATCTTCTGCAGCTCAGGAAGTGAGACTTGAGTCCCAAATTGGCCCCGGAAGCTTGAATTTACCAAACGACTTGGAGAGTGAGGACATGACATCTCTGGACATGTGAGATGTATGGAGATTTGAGAGTTCACTGAGAAGCCAACGCGCAGAATTCACATGCAAAGCCTTCACTCCAGGACCAAAAAGTGGACCTTTCCTCTGTGGGAAAGTATTTGTCTGCGCAGGCAGCAGTTATCGTGCGGAACGCTCAGGTTATCCTACAGTTTTTAATGACTCTTTCATGCATGGAGTGGCATGATATTGTGGCATTCCTCACACTTTTGGTCATGTTGATGGAGCATGAGACAGTTGGCATGTCCGCTGGCCACGCCTATTCTGCCAGGAGCAGCGGCGATTGCCGGACAGCGACAAGGAATGCAGCATTTGCTCGGAGGATTTGGTGTGTCTTGATGAAATTGATGGAGCACAAGTTTTGCAAGTTGATGTAGACTGGTACAAATATGGGCATGGGTGATGGGCATTACATGGCATTACAAACTTTTTCTCCCACCCTTCAGGTGATGCTCTCTAGATTTTGACAAAGGTGCAACTCACTCCGTGCCTCCTTCCTTCCTTCTTTCCTTCCTTCCCTACTGTACCCTCGCCAGATGCGGTGGAGGTTGTTCTGGACCCGAACTCCAAATCACCAACCCAGGATGCTGTGGAGTGCACCTGACCAGAGAGATCCAGACAGAATACCAGATAGAATACCAGACAGGATGTCAGATACAATGTCTATATGCCAGAAAGAATGTCAGAATATAGAATATGCAATATATACTTCCAGGCGGTATGTCAGAACTATGTCAGAATAGTGTGTCAAGTTTTGGATCACTCGACGAAAGTAATTTATGGAACTCCTCTTGAGCCTTGACAACTAAGGGCAGCTGAGAAGGCACCAGTTCCTTCCTGGGCAGCAGCCAGATTTCCATCCAGAGCTCAGGAGGGGCTTGGGGCTTGATATGTGCCAGATGTGCCAGGATTTGGTGATTAATTTTGCCTCCTTGTGGCAAGTTGGGTGTATGATATACATGAGTATAATTTGCGTATATATATATATATATGTATATATATATGCGTATATATATATATATTACATACACTCTATTTATGAACTACACATATTTTCACAACAATTTCGCACGAAGGCGTTCTTGCAGACCTCGTTGTTTTCCCCTCGCAAAATGGGTTCGTGCCTCCTAAAACTCACCATGCTTATGTTTGATGCCACTGCGCCAAAATGGATGTTAAACTTCCGGCAACCGAACCACAAACATGACTAATATAAAAGATCAGATGGGGCCGAGGTTCGGACACAGCCTGCAACACAACTAGAAGAAGTAACTAGTGGACAAGAGATAAGGGGAAACAACTGAGAAGTTACAAATTCAACGGAACACTTTTCCATGCTTTTCTTGTCAGAGAAACAGGCGGAATCTGTCGAGTGCCTTCTTCCTATGCAGGCAGCAAGCGTGGATGACGACGGCGATGTTGTGATCCGGCTTTCGTTGGTGATTCTTTTGAAATGTGGCGTTGATGTGACTTGTGGGCGGTGTTTTCACACATTGGCCAACCCACACACACACACAGGCAACCAGGATACAAGACATGGGGAAGTTGGGAAGAATCTTGAACGCTTTGCACTTGTCCACAAATGCTGCCACGAATTAGAGCTTGCTCAGGCAACTCAGAGTTTGTTTATCATTTGTTAAGGTCATGGAGGAAGTCCATTCCACTTCAGCCGGCTCTACTTCCGTCGCTTCGGGACTGCATTTTCCGACAGATTGAACGACATCAGAAAGTAATTTTTGTGGATTGTTTGGATTGTTTGAATCCAGCAATTCTCTTTCAACACGAAGCTGCTGTATCCTGATACATCCTGAACCATTTTTGTGCAGGACCAGTTTATCAACTCCGGTGCGGCCACGTCTACCACACGGAGTGCTTGAAGAAGTGGTTTGAGCAGCGTGCCTCCTGCCCTCTTTGCCTCAAAGAGTTTGGCAAAGTGGATCCTTGCCAGAAGTGAGACAGATGTTTGTGCAGGTGTATGACTACACATCATAGTGGCTGTACAGTACGTACATTGTTGCTGCAAGACAGCAGCATGTGTATCATTGCTTCAATGCAATCCGCCACTCAAACTCGACTGACCAGTGGTTACACAACATGAAGACTGGAACAACATGGAAGAACCAACTGTATCCTTGGATGTTTTGCTCTTCCGACTTGCCGGAGCATTGACTGATATTGAACATATTTTGCCAGTACTATATTGGAAAGGCCTAAGGATGGCTAATATGGCTGTCAGGTGCTGGTAGACTTTGAAACAGCCACAAACTGCAAAAGGGTCCAACAAGCTCACGCCTCACAGCAATCCAGGTTGGGACGCAGCCACGGACGGGCTCATTCCAGTGGCACGTGGATCGCACCGTGCAGTTGCCGGGGCACATGGGGGCGCGTGGCGCCATCATGATACTGTGACTTGGAAAGTCACAAAGGTGTTTGGTTTTCCTGGAGGGGACACTTGTATACACTTGTGTGTTTTCCTCAAAGGCCACTCGCAGAGTGAATCATTGGATTCACAGATATTCTGAATTCATCTGAATTCCATGCAGGGCTGCTTCCAGGTTCCTTCTGATTGGAAGAATCGTTTCGCAAAATGTTCTTTTGCCATTTTCCTATGATTTGATGACGCACACAGTGTGGGGCTAGATCACCACCAGAGAGCGTAGAAAGACACTGGAACTGCATCCCAAGTCCTTTGTCCCAAGTCCTATGTCGAACCGTTTGACATTTCATGTTTGGAGGAGATTGACCTTTCTGGTTTTCTCATCTCTTCCCAAGGTTCGAATTTCCTCCTGGGACAGACGATGCTGGGCGTCCCTATCCAGGCCGAACAGAGTTTGGCAAAGATAGGATACACTTTGCAGAAGGATGCTTGAAAAGCCAAATAATATGTTTTTTGGTATTATGTGTCAGTAGACGTATTAACTAACCAACTTACATACATACATAACATAACATAACATAACATTACATAACATTATAGTACATTACATTACATTGCATTACATTACATTACATAGGTAGATAGATAGATCGATCGATAGATATAGATAAATAGACAGATAGATAGATGCATACAAATTTACATATGGTACAAATCCTAGTCCATGGTTTCGTTTTCACAACTGCAATAAACGTGCGGTTGTTGCGCCAGGTCGAAGGGAGAAGGGTTTCCTTCCCAATAATTGTCAAGGCATTATCCAACTGGAACTCTTCAAGGCGCGATCACATTTGGGTCGAATTTGCCGGGGCATTCCTTGAATTCTGATGCTTCATCATGGTTTAGCATGATTTTGCGGACATGGAATTATGAACATGGCCCTAAGTTGGGCATGTACTTGATGGGACCAACCAATTTCTATTTGATGTCCCCTTGGTGCTGAAAAATGTCAAGCTTTTTTCGCAGTGAACTTCAGCTCAGAGGTCGCCTTCCGCCGGCGAGTGATGTTTGCCTTGAGCACCTCCCTGACAACAGGAAGATTCAAACCTACGCTGCTTGATTTGCAGACTTGGGACCGCTAGAGATGCCTTCGCACGGATATATTCAATATAGTTGTTGACCATGAACAGGGAAAAATATGGAAAAAGGGTTCAGTGTTTGCACCGTTCTACATTCAGAACGATCAAGTGGAAGGTCTTGAGTTTTTTTGAATAAGCCCTGCTGGCCAACACAACCAATCATTGATTCAAAAACGGGGCCGATAGTTCCTGAGGTTCAATATTCACATCAAGACAAAGCCGAGAGGCGGTGCTGCGCAGCACGGATATCCAGACAACGATTATTTTCAAAGGTCCCTGGACGAGCTGAAGAACGTCGGGATTTCGGTTGCTGACCTACCTGCAGGTATGGATTGCAGCACATGACGCATCAAACTTAGCAGACTTAGCAACAGTTGGGTAGTTGTGAAGCAGACAGCTCCCACTGTCCTCCGCAGAATTGTACAGTGGATGTCATGGCCCGCAATCCGCCGGGCCATTTCCGGTGGAGGATTTGCGAGTCAGTGCCGACCAGCGAGTGTTGCGGAGCAAAAACTGAAGTTCAAACAGCACTGGGAAGTTAACATCGCTAGAGTCCGAGGCTTTCCTGGAGCTGCACAGAATGTAGTCACAGCAACGAAAATAGAATACATTCTGAAGAGGCCTGGGGAAGAGGTGAAGGTTTGACCAAGACCTGAGCCATACTTTTGGTACAGTGTACCCAATCAAAGGAATCTTGCCAGTAAATGCGGACATTTAGTAGACTCAGACAAGGATACTTTCACTTTGGGCTCACTTGGACGTGAGAAGGGAAAACTCTTCTTGGACTAGTTCTACAGTATTCTCTTCCAGAAGCCCCAGCTGCAGGTGATTTTGCTTACACATCTCCATGGAGATCATTGCTATGGGCTTTTTGGTGTGTTCCCAGCTCAAGCAGACATTGGTAGGGACCAGGGGTCAACAATTGACGATTTGCCCTGAAAGCTTCCAGTAGCTGGTTTGGAAGGGATGATTCGAACCCGGCATTGCCACAACCGGCGGAGAATGCGCTTGCAAGGCTAGAGTCGAGAGCGTGAAATTTGACTAAGGTTGAGCACAGCTGCAATAGAGGGTCGAAAGGAGCTTGGTCCACACTTGGAACTACCTGGCTTGATGCACAGCCTGCACCATTTTCAGACTGCAGGACCCTATCCTCATCGTTGGCCCACAGGGGTTGGTAGCTCAATCTGCTGAGCCATGTTTTTTTCAAACGCTTTCAGTGCCTGGCATTTGGCCGATGTTCAAATCCTTGCGGCTTTGAGGATTCAGGACATGGTGGAGTCGATGCTACGTTTCTCTGGTGGATGGGTTGCTGAGGTTCCTATCCCAGATATCCCAGATATGGCCTGCCGCATCACCTGTCCTGGCCTGTCATGGCCTGTCGCAGGAAAACTTCAAGATCGAGTACCTGGAAATTCCAAATATTGGAGTTGAAGGCCTGAGACTTTGGCTGAGACTTTGCATGCCTAAAAAACATAGGTTTCCTTGGGGTGTGCATGATGTTGGATCGCAACTCCAGGTGGATGTTGGGTGTTCTTCATATCCCTTTCAGCTAGTCCCATGGAGTCCTTCAAATCAATCAAAGCCCTTCGGATTTGAGTTGATATCCAGAAGGAATCCTGAAAGTTGGGAGTGATATGATATTGACCACCGTGCCTTCATCATCTTTGGCAAACGTCCACTGTTGAGGCGAAGATCTTGTGGGACCACACGGTTCAGGTGTGCTGCCAAAGCTGATTGGTCTGCTAGTTACTCTGGACCCACTGGATATCCTTTTTTCCATTAACAAAAGAGGCGGACACAGGACATGATACTAAATAAATATATCTAAATAAGTCTAAATATACTAAATACATCTAAATACAAAACATCAACCATCACCATACATCACCTAAATTTTCACTACGTGCCACACTCTTAGCTGACGAAAGGTCCTCGTGGTTTGGGCTTTCACCCAGAGCGGTGCAGACGTGCCGCTGCTGTGCCACTGGGAATCCTGGCCTTGGTCTTAAGATTCTTAAGCGCAACTCCAATGATATGGCTTCATGTGCTTTCTGAGGGTCTGGATTTTGATGAAAGATCTAGGGGAGCCTTCAAGAAATGCAAGCACCTCGTAATGCCTCGTATCAAGGCCGGATTAAAAGTCCAAGCCGTGCCCCTGGTGCATGGCATACCGGTGATATCTAGCATGTTTGGCAGTGCACAATGCTGTTGAAGTGTGGCATGATCAGACATATCAGACATCACTTTGATGCAAGATTTATTGTATCCCAAACAGTTTTGAGATCAGTGTGTTACTGTAGCATCTTAGTACTATTTAGTACTATTTCGCATTCACCATGCCAAATTTGGGTACCCTAAGTTTGATCCATCCCACCAGAACTTCGCCAGGACTGGGGCTATGTCTTAACCGAACCGGACCGGCCGGGGAAGCTGGATGCGGCAAAGGCCCAAAAACTTGGAATTCCTCGAAGTCCTTTGTGGGGCCCTCAGGAAGATTGGAGCCAGGGACCTGTGGCAGCAACGTTTGGCCAAGGATGGGGCGGTTGAAGAAGGGGGAAACCGTGACCTTGGACAATGGATCGTGCGAGCCCTCAGCGTCGTTGCGGGAAAGGGGAGACGACAGGACGGGAACGAGAAGCTATTTATGTTCGAGCTAGAATTGCAGTAGCAACTTTGAAACTCAACAGAGCCATTGAAAAGATCCCTGTTGCTTGCTTATTATCGTGGGTTATGGTGTTCTAGTTGTTGTAGATGTTGTAGCTACTATTTTCGACCCATGGTAGGTCAATGATAGGCCAATTTCCAAATCATGTGATGGGATAGGGCTACTTTTTCATGGCTCAGTTGACCGTGGCATACCGTGGACAGGGTGGTGCATCCCGAAGAAGTCCTGGGTGAAAACCTTAGACCAATCAGTTGACCAGTTGACCAGATAAGTCTACAGCATTCTAAGAATTCTACCGCTAAAATCTACAGCATGTGGTTTCTTCAGATGTTTGAAGATGTTTGATGTTTCTTCAGATGTTTCTTCAGCATTTCTTTTCCAGTCTTCACAGTCTTCACAGTCTTCACCTGACAGAGGGTCTCCTGAGATCTGAACTCCAAGAGTGAGCTTTGTCCAACATGTGTGCAGGGCCACCGATTGCTGGGCGCACCTTTGCAGTCTTGCAGGCAAGAAGTGACATCAAAAAGCACAACTTATTTTCCATTCCGATTCCATTCTTCTAGCTAGTTGAGTTGAGTGCCAACGCTAAGTCCTGATGGACGGGGTCCATAAATGTCCATAACATCAATTAGTAGAAGTGATTGGATGCAATTTGCATTTATGTTTGTCTTGGAACATTTCTTCCCATAGCGAGGACACATCAGATGCGCGCAGCGCTATCAAGCCATGTCACTATGCTAACTGCGTGGCTCTCTCAGTCCAACATGTCCAACCAATGTCGATCCCCAAGCGCTTTCTTTGCCAGGGTAAAAGTGACCACTCCTGTGTTTTTTTTTGGTATGAAAGATGACATTGTTGTTTGGACATATTGTTTGGACATATTTCAAAGACAATCGACTAGTACAGCGAAATATGTGTGGATATGCTGGTAATATGCTTGAATTTTTTCTCACAGCGAACGGTGCAGACTTCAGGTGGTCCATGAAGCAACATTTGAAGCAGCCATGGAGGAGGATGCACGGACCTTGGAGCAGATTCAATGGATCCAATGGATCGGACGCCAGTGGCTCCAGCTGAAGAGCTGCAGGCCTTGAAGAAGGGGCACAGTACGCCATGCACCCAGCTGGTCCGTTTGGAACTCTCGTAGAGATTCGTAGAGCTTAGTCGTTGATTCAAAACGGATCAAAGCGGATTCTGAGATATTTTGAGTATGTCCTGTCTGAGTCCTGTATTTCTACTGGAGTCTACCTCGCAATGCATTTGTTTTGCATCCTGCAAGGAGTGTGATGGCCGCTCGCTTTGCTGTCGCCTGTGAAGCGTTTGGATCTCAGCGTCAAGGCAGCTACCAGAACGTGGAATTGTTTAACTGAGGATAAATAATGATAGTTAGAAACCTATGGTAAGTCTAGATGCAGCATGATGCAGCCATTTAATACGGAACAGGCAAGTGTTAAATAAAGATGATAGCGATTTACCCAACATCCGAATGCCATCTTGACCTATGTAGGAGCAAGGTCAAGCCCAGGTTCCGCCATTTGAAGGGTCATTGCATGGCCAGAACCGCTCATACTTGTACTGCCCTTGTTCTAAAGCATATTTGTGCTGCAGCATGTGTATATATAGAGAAAGATAAAGATGTGTAGGTGCATATGACTCCTATGACATATTATACGTATATATATAGATGTTTACCTATTTGAGCCTTTGTTGAAGCTACGTGGTGTTGTGCTGTTTGGGAGGCCATGCTGGTTTCACACCAGTTGTTTGTTGCCCAGTAGTGCAGATGAAATCTATATGCTGACAGCTAACTGGCCCATGTTGAGGCTATGGTGGGCCCATGTTGGGCCAATGTTGGGCCACTTGAAGGTTTGTTGAACCCATTATTTTTATGCAACAAACTAAGAAACATAGAAGTACAGTACAAGAAACGTTGCACGATATGGCACGCGTTTTTCAATTTTCAAAGACGGATTTGAGGCGTGCATCTTTTTGACATGATTCACTTATAGATGAACCACAAAAAAGGTTCAAATGATTCCATGTGGTAGGGGCCCAAGCAAGTAGAGAGCAACGAATTCAGCATTTTCTTTTGCATCAGCTTGATTATGGGAAGATCTCTGTTTTAGAGGATATGGAGCATCAAGTCCAGTAGTACTTTGCAGTGGCATGCACCTAGTGGTCACATCACTCTTTGAGCTTTCGGGGATCTGATTCCAAGCTTCGCAGGGATCGGTTCAAGGCGCCAAAGAATGGCTGTCAAAGTGAGACAACAGCTTCTGCTCCAAGCGTGGCAGAAGAAAGCACTGAAGGTAGTCGAACCAACACAGTTTCAAAATTTGCAGTTTTTATCGATTACAATCAGTGGCGAGTCATGGAAACACACGATGTGTTTGTTCATGACAACGGTGTTTTCAATCATGTGTTTCTTTTCTCGAACTTCAGTGATCATTTTCAGATGACCTTTGAACCATACCGTTTCAATTATTTCCACTGCGCTTCAAGATGCTGTCGCCATGGGCCCCTTGAGCTTTAGTGAGCTATGGCCAAATCATTCCACCGGCTCTCGGTGGCTCAACAGCAGTGATGCTCTCTGTGATGAATACAGTGGGCTGACGGGAAAATGTTAACCCTGGATTAGTAACCCCCCAGTTTATCATGGGGTGTTCCCAAAATATAGGGCTTTATAGGGCTTTGTGGCTTTATTAATCCTGGGTTGATATTATCTGACATGACATGATCTTACTACGATGTGTTTTTCGAATTTACTCAGCAAGTTTGTTCCTGGTTGCGGCCTTGCTTCTCTTCTCATATCGAAGGAGAATGAACGCAGATTTTTCATGGCGAATACCGGAGGGGCATTAGATCCAGCCAGTCTGAGGTATCTCCATTCGCATGAAGGAACTTCATGGCTTATTGGGCCACCAGGCCACTGTGTGGAAACAACTGTTTTCCTTGATGAGTTTTGTGTCAAACCAATTTCCTCAATCATCTGAATCAGGTGGTCGATGTCGGATGGTTGCTTCAGCGTTTCTGGGAGGCAAGACTCAGTTTAGACGCCATAGGTAAGAATCACGAGCGATGTTGGCAAAGCAGTATAAAGCAGTGCAGATTACACACTGGCTCGCAATGCTGACAGGTGAACCGAAAGTCCAGTGGGACTCTCTGCCCTTTCAGCCTCCCAAGCCTACGGATATAGTGACTAAGATTGAAGCCGGTGACCAGGCCGTTTGCAAATTCAGCAGGGTGTGACGTTCAGTGTGGATTGTTATTCCACTAGAAGAAACCAATTGATACTTTATGTTTATGATATACTTTATGCTACTTGGACGTTGACAATACATCACATCGTCATTGGCCGACTTGCACTTTGGCACAAATTGCTGTGGCCATGAGAGGAAGAGCTTCCGGAACCGGAACCTGAAGATGGTCGTGTGGCAGCTGGGTTCAACCTGTCAACTTTGATATACAGAGATGTTATGATAACATTGGCATATGAACATTATGAACCAGATTGAACCAGTGGATTCAGTTGATGTATATCCAAGAAGGCCTCGCAACCAAGGTTCAACCCCCAGGACCACCGATACCCTCTGCCATCAGCTCTTCAGCTGCAGATGATGCAAACATCTTCAGGCGGCACAGAATTGTGGATAAGGGGCCCAGAAGGACTTTAGCTACATCAATAAGTATATACACATGATCATATGATCACATATTTATAATTTATAGTTAGACATATACAGATATCTTTGAATATGACTGGTATTACCTTGAAGCCTTGCCATAAAAATCGCAGTATGTAATATCCAAAACCCGCCATATCCATACATGAATACATACAATGCTACATAATCATATAGATAGACAGTATAGACACATAGTATGCCATACTATATCATAGTATAAAGACATAGATACGTAGAATAAAAACACAATATACAATATATATATAATATATATAATATATATATAATATATATAATATATATATATATAATATAATATATATATATATGCAAATATAATATAAACCTAGACACACATATACATGCACACATCTATATATCTGGATAGATAGATATACACGCATAGAAATAGCCTCCAAAGCCATCACCAAGGAGGCCTCAGTGGTGAAGCCGATGGACCTCGTCCAGTTTGGTCAAAACCCGAAGGCTACAAGGCGGTCTGGGAGATTGAGGCCTCTCCAAACTGGAATCCCATCAACAACTCTACTAATATGATAATATATGTGTTTATGATGTATTATACATTTGTATATGTTGTGTATAAACATAACATATATATATAGATTGTGTATAATATATATAATGTGTATATATATAAAGCATATATACAATATAGTGTATATATATATATATGTAATGTATGTATAATGTACATATATATAAATTATATTAGAGCATATATATATATATGTATATTAGTGTACACACACATATATATATTATATGTATATAATTTACATATATATACATATATATATATATGTATATTATTTAAATGTATACACATATCAACGCTTTGAAAATGGTTCTAGAGATCTTAAGGAAACTTGATGGATTTGAAGTGCGCAATTTCAGTCACAGCCTTACTTTCCTATTGGCCACCCTTGTGTGCCAGGTGGAGGACGGGCGAATTGTTGCTATAGCCCCAGATGAGGCTGAGGGACCGGGGCCGATCACCTGAGGTCGAAGCATTGAGAAGAGAAGTGACACCAAAGAACAAGGTGAAATGTTTGCAAGTGGCAAGATGGTTAGGATTGGCTAGGGCAGTTTTGATTATTTTCGTTTTTTAGGTGGTGCATAGTTGCCAGTCCATAGTACATAGCTCGCCCTGTTGACAGGCTCGGGGCTACTTCCGTTACATCAGGCGTGCCAGATGTGAAGCTCAGCAGTTTTTTGGCCCTCAGCCTGTGGATGAAATTCCTGAGTGAATCCTCAAGCTGTCATTTGGTGCCAGGAGTGAAAATTCCACAGAGGAAGTCACAGATCCTCCCATGTGGCCACCACCTCCACGCCCGCACCTTAGATGCCGATTTTCCTGGACGGCCTAGACACCATCCAGACACCGCCAGGCAAAAGGGGAGATTTGGATTTTCCATCAGGGCCAATTCCCAGCGTGGAGGTTGGAGTTGTCATAAAAATGGCATAACTGTCAAAGTTGCCGAGTTGTTGGACATTTCAACAGCTCCTGCCATTTCTGCCACCTCTGCCAATCGCAGATCTATGGGGAGCACCACATTGCTGAAACTGACAAGGCTCCAAGAGTGCAACTTCAGGGACATGAGCACACCACTTCATTCTACTGTCATGGTATGACATGCATCCGACATGGGTGGGTAAGCTGCGCGACCTTAAGCAGAATTTTCAGTTGTTTGAAAGTGGTGTGTTTTGCCAACTCTGGAGGCCAATGCCGCCTGGAAGGAGCAGTTTGAGCTGCATGAGGCGAAACAGCCAAAGATGAAGCTGATTGATATGTCTGATATGTCAAGAAGAGTTCCTTGGCATTCCTTGGCTATGAATGATTGCATGTCCCATTTTGAGCGCGAGAGCTGCTTGAAACCACTGTTTTGTAGGCAAGGTACTCGAAGCACCTCAAAAACATTGCAGGGTGTCTGTTGTGACACAAAGAACACTTTTTTCAGGAGTCACTTGGACCCCTTTGAAATCACCCTAAACAAATCATCCTTGTGCTGCTGACGGAACAGACCTTGTTCGGTATCTGGTTCGGCAAAATCTGGGTGACATGGGTGACTAAGTCGCCTGACGCAAAGGGAAGCGATGATCAAGAGGCCCGGCAAAAAGAACTCACATGATCCGTCAAATAATCTAAATAAAGAGAGGCTTCCAGAATTCACAGTTTGTTTGATTTTTTTATTTGCTGCATGTTCAGACTTAAGCCTTAAGCTTTGCCTTTGGAATCTACAGCAGCGAGGCGAACAATGCCCTTGTTCTCCGCTACACAAGTCCAAATGCAGACAATATCGTGCCAGAAGAGGAGCGAACTGGATTGGAGTAGCGGACGGTTGCGCAGTCTCAGTGTTGGTTTGCTGTGGCTAACAAAGCGCGGCTTTTCAGCTCCAATTGCTGGGCTTGAAGCGTGATGAAGCGTGAATCCGTGGTGCTGTGAGAAAAAAAAGATGCCTATGGGTGTGCTGCATCAACTCATCAAGCAGATTGAACTCACTTGGACCGAGGAAGCGCTTGGTTTTATCTCATTTCTCTGCACGGTATGCAAAGACTTCAGATGCTGGGCTCCCAAAACGGAGCAGGGCGGATTGTGTTGTTGCAGAATCCACAATAGCCATAAGAAAAGTTAACGCAAAATGGTCAAAATGGGGGGAGCCAGCAATTCTTTGCCAATGTCCAACGCCGCAGTTAGACAGAACACAGGATTCAAGAGTTGCCACGATTGCCTAGTTTCTCCCTGGCCGCTTTTCCACGCGGACACGATGTTAAAAAGTTGATCTCGATATGTCTATACCTCCAATATTGTGCAATCTTGTGCCGAATTCCAAATCAAAGTTCATTGGCAGCAATTTGTTCAAGCAACTTCATGGCGCATTACTCTGTCTGCTTCCACACAGCATCTAACATCCAGAGTGGACGATACAGATCGAAATGAAATGATTTGAGATATGGCTTGGTCCAGGGGTGATTTCATAGTTTATGATCATTTTACTGGTACACAGTAAAACTGCCTATAGGTGGAGAATGATGATGGTTGTGACCCAGCTGAAAAGCTTGGTGAGGAGGTGCCATCCTGCCATTCCCTTTTCAGAGACCACCCGTGTGTTGGTCACACATCAGCCGGAGAAGACTTTCAAAGCTTCTATTGCAAGATATTATCATATATTGTCATTCATAACAAAAAATGTTGTTACCTATCGCTACAAAATATTGTGAATTGAATGCATTATTACACACTACATTTGCTATATTAGATTCTACTTGTATCAACTGCAGATGTACCATGTTGGTCCAAATTGTGCCAAGCGTGTCGGTAGGCAGCCAGAAATCATGTTCAAAAGGTTCTAGGTTTGATAAAGGGTGAAAGCTCGCAAGTTGTGAGACTGTGCAAGATGCATGGCCGCGCCACAAGACACATAGGCAGTGTGTCTGTCAATAAGCAGCGCTGATTGAGAGATGGTCCCCCAACACACAGGCAAGGGAGGTTGTCGGAAATGTCCCTGTCACCGTTGCGCAGGACATGGGGATTTTGAGGGTAGGATTCACACTGATCCAGATGGTTTCCACAGATTCGCTGTGCACAGTTCTGAATTTGTAGACCTCTCACCTATCCGATGTTGTGTCAGCTATAGAAACGATGAGAGGTGTGTGAAAAGGTGTGCTCAATGCTAGGATTGGAGGTTTCGAATGCACTGAGGCTTAAAACTTGTACCGACTAAATGACTAGATTGAACTGCTGTCCATGGCAATGCGCTCAGGACTTTATGGCAGGGGAACTTGGCCTTGCAGGACGAATGATTGGAGTATTTTGCCTTTTCCCATCAGTTGATTTTCTTTTCCCTTTTCATGTTGCAAGGATTAAATTTCTGTTTTCCACGTTCATCTGTTATGGTCAATGTTTTCTTTCATGCGGCAGACCCAATCATAAACCATCCACAATTTTACCAGAAACCGATGATGTAAACTGTTCCAAAATGGGATATAAATTTATTGTTGGCTTTACCACATTCTTCCAATATTGTGGGTCAGGGGTTGGGTGAAATCCAGCAAGGTGTTGCGAGCCGACCGGGACTTTGAACCAGAGTTTACTCCTCAGCATGTCGCATGTCACGTTTGGAGCAACACCAATGACCGACTCATGGTACCGGTACCGTCACAGGTCGGAGCTTGCGGTTAAGAAGAATCCATGGTACCGAGAGGTGGATTCGGTGAAAGTCTCAGCTGAGGGCGAAAGGGAATGGAACGAGCTGGGATCCAAAGATACAGCAATTGGGAGCTGAGGAGCTGTGATTCTATCCACACATTGAGTGATTCAGGATGAATTGCTCGGGGTACCTAGCTCCTGAGATGCTCATCATCCTTTTCCATTCTCCAGCCTAGAAATGTCTATGTCAATTTGTTGCACCTGGGTGTCGTGCAAATAGGTTTGGGGACTGCTGACGAGCACTAAATCTCAAGAAATCAAACATGAATCATGAATTCTAATTCATATTGGAAATCCCCCCAAATTATCCATGGAGATCCATCCATGGAGCCATTTTGGTAATTATATATAATATATATATATATACCTAATATGAATATGCATTCCTTATTACTTATTATATATTGCATTCGTCACATTTCCGAAACCTATCATCCGCACACATTTTGTAGACACAGTGCAAGGAGACGCCTTCGCCCAGGCTCCTTCCAGCGCTGATGCAGCTGGGAAGCGCCCGAAAAAATGCGCTGCCGCGGATGGATGGGATGGACATCAGTTATCATCAGTTGATTGAGATTGATTAGCGATTTCAGTTTGTTATCCCCGTGGTTTGTTGATTAAAAAATATAGTTTCTATAAACTTCGGGTATTTTTTATTCAGGTCAGCAGGTAAAATGCACAGCCACTTGCCAGGCGCAAGCAGGAAAGGCCTGACTCGCGCTGAAAGAAGCCTTTTAAGGACGATGTGACCTGGGATGCCGCAGAGCCTTCATTTTTTTTGCACCAGGTACCCAAATAATCGATGGTTATGGAATATTATTGATGAAAAAACATATTGTAGATGTACATATATATATATACGTAGGTGGTTTGGAACATTTTTTATTTTTCCATAATATATGGGATAATCCTTTCCATTGACTAATATTTTTTAAGATGGCTAAAACCACCAACCAGTATAGATATGATCTGATATGATACATTGTCTGATACTTCTTGATCGTTCGAGAGTTCAGAGAAACTAATGGGTTAAATGACCAGTGCACAAGAAGTATATATGATATACCTGCAACTACAAGTCAGAACCGGGCACCCTGGGACTTTCTCTTCATAAGACCTCTGCCGGAGGGGCAGTGGCAGCATCTTGCCGATGTTGATCGACTTGGTCCAAGTTTTGATCGATTTGTTCATACAGGCTTCGAAGGAAGCCTCTGCAACGCGTTGGGAGTTGCAGAGTTTTCAATCATGCTGCCATCCATTCACTCTGAATCAGATTCGATGGGAGCATTTTGGAGCTTTAGATTCACCCTACTTAGCAAAACACTGATTTATCTGATTTGATAGGTGCCTGGTTTGGAAGGCAGTTCAAGGTCAGTTTCACTGAAGAGGTGATTAGCCAAGCAGTGACAAAATACTTAATTACTATTTTATCTTGGGATGCGGCCTGTGCCTGCCACTTCCGAAAGCATTTGGTGACCGACCCCATGAGCTTCACATCATACTTCTGACTGGCTCAAGCCATTTTTACAGGCTAATTTTTGAGCAACGCCGGCCTGCTTTAGATCACCATGCGAGGAGCAAAGAAAGCTGTTGCCGTCGGAGTTGCAGTGGCAGTGGCATGTGGTCTCCACAAGCACTTGACTTTTGTGCCTGGGCCTCGGCATGCCGCTCCAGTGGCCGCCGCTGCTGCGGCCAGCATGATGATGGCTCCTGCGGCTTTTGCTGATGAGATCGGCGATGCGGCAAAGAAGCTTGGGGATGCTTCCTACTCTTTTGCCAAGGAAGTGGATTGGAACAATGGCATCTTCCTCCAGGCTCCTGGCAAGTTTCAGCCCTTGAAAGCTTTGAAGGCCATTGACAAGATGATCGAAATGGGGGCAGCCGCAGATCCCAAGCTTCTGAAAGACGCAGCAGAAGCACATCACAAGGCCATCGGGAGCATCAGCGGGCCAAATGGTGTGACTTTGCGCGCTGACTGGGATGCCGTGAATGCAGCCCTTGGCCGTGTAGTCGCTTCGGTCCCCAAAGCAAAGGTGATGGCCGTTTACGATGCGGTGAAAGACATCACGGACCCCAAAGTGCCAGCTTACATGAAGTCTTTGGTGAACGGACCTGATGCCGAGAAGGCCTACCAAGGATTCCTGGAATTCAAGGATGTTGTCGCAAAGAACCAGGTGGCCACCGCCAGTGCTCCGGCAGTTGTGCCTTCTGGAGACAACATTGGTGTAGCTGCAAAAGCTTTGTCCACTGCATCCTATCCTTTCATCAAGGACATCGATTGGCTGTCGGACGTTTACCTGAAGCCGCTGCCCGGCAAGACTGCCCCAGAGACCCTGAAAGCCATTGACAAAATGATCGTGATGGGCGCCAAGATGGATGGCAACCTCTTGAAGGCGGCAGCAGAGGCACACCACAAGGCCATTGGCAGCATTGATGCCAAGGGTGTGACGTCCGCAGCCGACTACGAAGCTGTGAATGCAGCCATTGGGCGCTTGGTGGCATCCGTGCCCAAGGCCACCGTGATGGATGTGTATAATTCTATGGCCAAGGTTGTGGATTCCACGGTCACCAACAACATGTTCTCGAAGGTGAACCCATTGGATGCAATCGGTGCTGCCAAGGGTTTCTACACCTTCAAAGATGTGGTGGAGGCTTCCCAGCGCTGAAGATGAACACCATCAGCATGAAGTCTCGACGTTGCTTTAATACATTACACATATTTTTTTATATTGTATTGCGTGTAGTTACGGAGGCTACAGTGTCCTGACCGACGCAGGAGCCTCAGAAGATCAAAAAAGATGTGATGCCGCACAATAACCAATTTAGGTCATGATGTGTTGGGTAGGGCCATGACCATTCTCATGCCGGGCTTTTACCCACGTTTCTGTGGCATTCTGTGGCGTTCCGTGGCATTCTGTGGCATTCTGTGACTGTGGCATCCAAAAATCTCATGACTTGACATGTTCGGCGCTGCCGCACTGTCTCAAGAACTCAGCGCCAACCAACTGCCGCACCTTCCGAACTTCTCCGGTTGGGGCACTCAAAATCAGAGCATCAATGGCAGTTGCCTTCCCAAGATGACAGGCCAAAGTTTCCATGTGAGTGATATGTAGTTTTCTAGCACAACCCGGTAACCCACGTCTAGAGTATGACAAAATTTCATCTCAAACATTTTCTTTTTTTCCTCATGAATCATGAATCCAGAGATTGGTGCAGACTAATGCACATTTGGGTGTGTCTGAAAATGTGGTATTATCCTCCGGAATGCTTTCTGGTGGAGATAAACTCATAAACTCAGACAACAGCATTCGATCCCGATCATTAATCTGTTTCCTGAGGTTCGGTATGACAGATCGGCGCAAAAATAAACGACCTGTGATTGCTTCCCTCGTGGCCTTTGCGCTGTCTGGAATCCCAGCCGTACCTCTGTCAAATGTAACATCAGCTAAACATACGTAGCTACTGCAACTTAGGGCTATGACCATGACATACTATGACTATGACTATAACATACTATATCTACAAGTGTGATAAATGATAGTTACGTACTATTACTACAACCACCTACAAGCTATTACAACTTATAACTATGACATAAGACAATGATAATACTAGAAGTTGATTTAGATTAACCAGTGCCAAGGGGAGAATCACTGACCCAAACTCTCAGGGCTCGTTTGTTTTCAGCAGTTTTTGCTGTCATGCCGTGTCATTTGAGTTTGTCCGAGAATAGAGTACCCCCAAAACTGTCATGCTTAATCATCAGAGGCTCCATTACAAGCGCTAATCAACTGCTTTATGGATATCTCATATCTCCATATCTCTCCCACTTTCAGACACTATTTGACACTATTTGACATTTGTCTTGTTGACACTGCAATTGCCACAAGGCTTGGGCTCTCTTGGCAATGGTCTGCCACCTGCTTTGGTCAGGGCACTCTGAGGGATGCTGGCCATTGGCCATTGGCTTTGGGAGATGCGCGGGATGGCCATTTTGGCTATCCCCAAATCATTTTGATTGGCCATACATAACTGGTTGGTGGTTTGGAACACTTTTTATTTTCCATAATATATGGATTATATGGGATAATCCTTCCCATCATGATTTAATTTATGATTAAACTTTGATAAACCATTTTTGTTTTTGGGTACCATGATTTTCCGACAAATCGGATCATTGGATCGGGTCGGGTTGGTGTGCTGGTTACCAGTTGGTCAGTTGTGCTGACGCTCCTGCTTATTCCATCTGGGTTTTGTCAGGGACAATTCCCAGGTTTTAAACTGCATACAGATACGGGATAGCTGGATAGCCCGACACTGCTGGGCTGAGGCAAGAAAGCCAGCAAGGAGAGCCACAGTGCTGCAAACACTTGGGTGTTGGAAGATTGGAGACATGTGGGGTTGGAAACCAACATAATTTTAAGATATTTAAGAACTATAGATTCTACAGATAACAAACCTAGACCTGTAGATTTTGCTTCTTGGAGTGATGCAGGAGTTGCCAGCAGACGACAAAGCGAAGATCATCAGCCTTGTTGGCCGAGAGGTGCCACAAAGCTTCAGACCGGCTCACAAAGATCCCTTTCTCTACCCTTTGAGACATTTTCTCCATTTCTTGCTGAGCAATGATACTTTGGGACTCTTTGGGATGGTGCATGCCAAAGACTTCTGCAGTGTTAATCCCCATCAAAGCCCTTTTCTATCTTTTCTGCCGGGTCTTGTAAGTGAACATGCTTTGATTGAGAAGCGAGATTGAGGTGGTTGACAGCAGAGGGAATCCAACAGTGGAAGCAGAGCTGACCACAGGCGTTTGGGTGTCCATGCTTCGGCCCGGAGATACCACCATCTCTCATCACGCAGACGGTAATAAACCCGATACGACCCAGGGATTGAAAGAAGAATCCGCGTACTTGTTTCATCTTCTCGAAAAAGACGCAGGTTGTCCTTGCAAGGGGATCTACTCCAATTCTGAATACCTTGTGATCACTGAACAGCGCTGTGATCGTGCTGTGTCGCAGGCTATGGCACCTTCCGCGCAATTGTGCCCAGTGGAGCCTCCACTGGAATTTACGAGGCTCTGGAGCTCCGAGATGGCGGCAGCCGCTACAAAGGAGTGGCTGCTTGGGAAGGTCATTGGAAGATACGTTACTATATGATATTATATGATACTATGTGAATTTATATGATGCATTTTGATGCATTTTGAACCATTTTAATATTACTATGTCTACTTCAATAACCTCAGAAACGGTTTGAGGCAAACTGGACAGGACCTCCCCCACCATCCCCCACCCATTTGATGGAACATCCAGACTTTTTTGCGCCAAAGTTTCCACTTCAGCTGGTGACCTTGAACTATGAGCTGGAGCGACTTGCCGCTGAGAGGAGCTGGGGTTACCAAGGCGGTGAAGAACATTAACAGCATCATTGCGTGCTGTTCCTCAGATCTTGCGACATCTTGCGACCCTTCACATTCTAAGCATCGTAAAGATCCGGAACTGGCAAGATGCTGTGTTTGCAATTGTCATTTCTGTGGCTTTATCAATCTTGAAGATCTTGAAGGCTTGAATATAACATATTATATATATATTATTATATTCTTTGTCTTGCTTTCCTGCGAGGTTGGGAGCACAGCCAGGTTCTGCACACAAGGTATTAAATGAGGTTCAGAATTCTTCCCCTCTGCGATCCACATGATTTGGTTTCTCAACCTTAGACCCGAGGCCAAAGTTGAAGGGCAAAGACGTCCGACTCCAAAGGGAGCTTGATGACTTCATGGTTTGGCAGCCCAGATGAGGGGTCCATGGTTCTGTGACCTTTGGCGGATGTCCATTTCAGACCTTGGCCCCTAAAAATGGTGTAGTGTAGTGTGGCGTATCAAGATGCTCTACCTACCTGGTACATCCTGGTATCATGAGTCACAGGTGTTCAACTGGTTCCACACGAGGCATTCACTCTGACTTCTTTCGCCGTCAGACAGGGTCCCTTCCCAGGTTCAAAAGCTGGACGGAACACAGAACGATTGGGGCTATCCCAAGGCGCAAAATCTGCCAAGAGGATGTTTGCCACTGGAAGAATCACCTTTTTCAGTGCGCATCTTCAAAATTCTTCAAATATCAGAGTGTGTCACAGAGGGATGTTTCTTGATTTCGCCGAAAAGGCCTTTGCATTACTGTACATGTTCACATCATATACATCATTTCAATTCATTTCACATCTACTTTTTTGTCGTGTGTTGTTATTTGTTCTATACTTCCGAATCACATCTGGTTGTACCATACTCCAGTGTTTGCAGGCCAAACTGGGAGCCAATGCCATCCTGGCAGTGTCCATGTGCGCAGCGGTTGCTGGGGCCTAGACCATGGTAGATAGGTCTACAGTTTGAGGCTTTAGAGTAGCATCATGGCGTGATCTAATTCTAGTGGCTAGCTCAAGGCACTATCTAGAAATGAAGCTGATTCGTTATTCAAATGACGGAGCGGAGGCTCCACAAACCAGTTTGCTTATGATGACTTACTGTAAGATTCTGTGGACTTTTTGGCAAAGCAAGAAGCCAGAGATTTGCCCGTGCCAGACCTTAAGTTGAGCATGGAGAGCTAGCAAACTTTTGGCAAGCTTGCATTTGACATGATTGACACAATCACATGACATTGAAGCCCGACATGGAAGCACCTTGAATGGCGGTCTCTGTGAGATTTGCAAGCCAGTCATTTCTCTGCGATTCAGAGTTGGTATCTTGAATAGGCTGCAAAGAAGGGGCAGATCAAAGCGCTATGGCAAATGGATAAGTCCATAGAAGGACAAAGTTACTAAGTTACTATGATCAATGGTCACCATTGCAGAACTGCAATGGGTTGCTGGGTCGTAGGATGCCTGGGTCATTTCCACACACAGCATGCAGGGCTGTGTGTCGTGCTGGCGCAGAAGCCTTTGGCCCCGAACTCAGACAGTGTAGATTGTGCTCACACTTGGCGCTGGATGATTTGTTGGGGTCTAGTGGCCGACCTGCCATGCCATGCCCAGTGATCAGTTGAGGGATCCAAAATGAATCGATATATGTATAATTATGTATATTTAAGGGCTGCCGCCCCTGCCGCCGACCCCGGAAAAAAAAAAAGAGGTTCGCAGTGCAATCCACAATCTTCGCAGGTCAGATGGATGGATGGTTGTCCTAGACTCTTAGACCTGTGCTTTTGTTGTTCTCCTAGCCTCCTTTCCGTTAGGATTGAGACATTGCATTTGCGGCCAGTAAGATGTTCATTCATTTCAAGCACCAATTGAGCACGCGT